>TARA_R110002126_G_scaffold225494_1_pt1 | contig 19129 bp, 15 predicted proteins | sample TARA_R110002126 | Tara Oceans TARA_R110002126 (sample SAMEA4397536) | marine metagenome | biome: Polar Biome; feature: [DCM] deep chlorophyll maximum layer (ENVO:01000326); material: water (ENVO:00002006), including particulate matter (ENVO:01000060) such as... | depth 30 m
CAGGAGGTCGACCAGATTGCACGGCCGGTGGGTGCGGTCGAATTCATCCTTGAGAATATGATTCCAGACATCCTTGCAGCCCCCCATCGAGCCGGGAATGGCGAACAGATAAGTCCCGCCGGCAATCCCCGCTGTGGCGCGCGACTGGATGGTCGAGACGCCGACCGAGCGGAAGCTGACCTGGTGATAGACGGCGGAAAAACCATCCATCTCCTTGTCATAGAGCGGTTTGAAGGCTTCCGGTGTGACATCGCGGCCGGTCAGGCCGGTGCCGCCGGTCGCGATGACCGCATGGATGGCAGGATCGGCGATCCAGGCCTTGAGCTGGTTCTGGATGGCGCCGATTTCATCGGCGACGATAGCGTGATCGATGACCGCATGTCCTTCGGCGCTGATCTGTTCGCGCAGCCAGGGCCCTGTCTTGTCGGTCTTGGCGTCGCGGCTGTCGGAAACGGTCATGACGGCAAAGCCGATCATGTCTGGGATGGCGCTCATGCTGTGTTTTCCTTCTCACCGGCCAGCCAGGCCGAAGCGGCTTCATTATCGCCGGGACGTGGCTCGACCCAGTTAGAGCCGGAGGTGGTGTGTTCGCGTTTCCAGAACGGGGCCTGGGTTTTGAGAATATCGATCATGAAGCTGGTTGCCTCAAGTGCGGCGCGGCGGTGTGGCGCCGAAGCGCCGACAAAGACGATCGGCTCGCCAATCTCCATCTTGCCGACCCGGTGAATGATCACCGCCTCGCCCAGCGACCAGCGCCGCACGGCCTCATGGGCGATGCGGCTGAGCGCCTGCTCGGTGACGCCGGGATAATGCTCCAGTTCCAGCGCCACGAGATCATCGCCGCCGCGGACCTGGCCGGTAAAACTGGCGACGGCGCCGCAGCTGGAATCCTGGCCCGTCAGCGCATTGAGCAGGGCACCGGCATCAAAGCTCTCGGTCTGGACCTTCACTGAAACTGCCACTGTCTAGCCCCCTGAAAAGGGCGGGCAGAAGGCAATGGTGTCGCCATCCTGGATGGATTGGCTGCGCGGTGCGATCTCGTCATTGATGATCAGGCGCACGGATGGATGGGCGAGCGCCTCTGCCGCCGGATCGCGGGCGATCAGCCACTCGGCGAGGCCGCCACCATTAATGCCAGGGATGTGGTCGACGACAGATTCGGCCGTCCCCATCGCGTCACGCAGGGCGGCGAAATAGCGGATTGTCAGAGCCATGATCAGCCTCCGGTATGGGCCATGGTACGGCCAACGGCGGCCTCGGCCCCGGCAGAGACATCGAAATCATGCGCCTGTGGCTTCAGTGCCATGGCCTCGTCGAGCAGGGCGTCAACGGCCTCAAGCCCGCCTTCGCGCAAGGCCGCCCGCAGATCGAGCCGGCCATTGCGGCCCAGACACATATAGAGCTGGCCGGTGCAGGTCAGGCGGACCCGGTTGCAGCCGGCACAGAAATTTTCGGTCAGCGGCGTGATCAGGCCGAGCCGGCCACCGGTCTCCTCGACGCGGTGATAGCGCGCCGGCCCGCCGGTATTGTCGCTCAGCGGAGTCAGGGTCCAACCCTGTTCGAGATCGGCCTTGACCTGGGCCAGCGAGAGGAATTGATCGGAACGCGCCGCATCGACCTCGCCCAGCGGCATGATCTCGATCAGGGTCAGGTCAAAACCGCGGCCATGGGCCCAGGCGATCAGCTCGCGCAGGGAATGCTCATTGTCGTCCTTGAGGGCGACGGTATTGATCTTGATCTTGAGACCAGCGGCGTCCGCGGCATCAATCCCGGCCAACGTATCGGCTATCCGGCCGCCGCGGGTCAGGCGCGAGAAGGTGGCCTCATCGAGCGTGTCGAGCGAGACATTGATGCGTTTGACGCCCGCGGCGACGAGATCCTTGGCGAAGCGCGGCAGTTGGGTCGCATTGGTGGTGAGGCAGATCTCCTCCAGCCCGGTCTTGCCCAGGCGGGTCCCGAGGTTTTCGATCAGCGTCATCACATCGCGCCGCACCAGCGGTTCCCCGCCTGTGACGCGGATCTTGGTCACGCCGCGGCGGATGAAGGCATCGCTCAGCTGGGTCAATTCCTCCAGGGTGAGCAATTCCGATTTTGGCAGAAAATCCGGCCGCGCCTTCATGCAATAGACGCAGCGCAGATCGCAGCGATCCGTCACCGAGAGGCGCAGATAGGTGATATGCCGCCCGAAATGGTCGATCAGCGGGCGCTGACCCGCGGCGGTCGTGGTAGCGTTTGAAATCGAACCGTCCACAAAAACCTCTGTCGCGGCAAACTTACCGGCTTGATAAACATCAAAAATCGCCCTGTGGCGAAGCGGCGAGTCGTCGCAGTCTAGCGCGAAGTGCGATGGTGAGCGAATGCGCAGATGCGCCAATGGCGCGATTGTGATGCGAGGCGGACTTTCTCAGCTATCGCAGCGCCCGGCCAGTTTCGGTTTTCGCTTCAAGGCGGCTCTGTGTATGGCTGGTCGTATTGGCTGCGGCGCCATGCGTCGGGGCGTCGGTGTTCCGGGGGGATTATACCGTGTTGCTGCCATCGATCGCCGTATTCCGGCATGATGCCTTCCTGCGCTACTGGATCATGCGTCAGTCGATCTCCGCCGCGCGGCAGATGATGGCTGTCGCGATTGGCTGGCAGGTCTATGACATTGCGCGCCAGACCCGTTCCGTCGAGGAATCAGCGCTGATGCTGGGCATGGTGGGCCTGGCGCAATTCGCACCGGTGCTGCTGCTCTCCCTGGTCGGTGGCCAGGCGGCTGACCGGCTGGATCGCAAGATGATCCTGGTCCTGACCAATATCGGGCGCGCCCTGTGCACGCTGGTACTGGTGGCAAGCCCCTTCTTCGCCGGACCGACCGCATTGTGGATGATCTTCTCGGTCTCGCTGGCTTTGGGTGTGATGCACGCCTTTTCGCCGGCCGCCTCAAGCGCCCTGTTTGCGCGCCTCATCCCGCGCGATGAATTGCGTCAGGCGATTGCGTGGAATTCGCTGGGTTTCCAGGCCGCGGCGATTACCGGTCCGGCGATTGCCGGCCTGCTCTATATCGCGGGTCCGGCGACGGTGTATGCGGTCAGCTTCGTGCTCGTCATGATCGGCACCTATGCGATCTGGACGGCGCGCACGCCGCAGCATGAACATGTCCGCGGCGTCAACGGGCGCGCGCTGATCGTGGAGGGCCTGCGCTATGTGCGCAATAACCGCATCGTGCTCGGGGCGATCTCGCTCGATCTGGTCGTGGTCCTGTTCGGCGGTGTCACGGCGCTTCTGCCGGTCTTCGCGCGCGACATCCTTCACACCGATACCGTCGGGTTGGGCCTGTTGCGGACAGCGCCGGCAGTGGGGGCCGCGATTGTCGCCTTCATGCTCGCCACCCGGCCGCTGACGCGCCATGTCGGCGGCTGGATGCTGGGCGCGATCGCGGTTTACGGCGTCGCCATGATCGGCTTCGCGCTTTCCACACTGATCATCCTGTCGATGGCCATGCTGGCGATTACCGGCGCGGCTGACATGATCTCGGTCTATATCCGCCAGTCCATCATCCAGCTCTCGACGCCGCAAAGCATGCGCGGGCGCGTCTCGGCGGTCGAGTTCATGTTCATCTCGGCGTCGAACGAGCTGGGCGAGTTTGAATCCGGTGTCGCGGCGCGGTTTCTCGGCCCGGTCGGTGCGGTGCTGATGGGCGGCGTTCTGGCGCTGATCACAGCGGCCAGCTGGTTCAAGCTATTCCCGGACTTGTCCAGGACAGACGAGTTGAAACCGGCGGACGAAGAATAGTCCCGGCGGGCGATGACGGCTATCCGCGATCGCCCGCAGGTCCGACGCGATTACTCTTCCGACGGCTTGGCTTTCTTCTTGGTCTTCTTCAGCGCGTGATCGGGACCACCGGGAGCCGGGCTCTCGGTTGGCGAACGGCGCTTGACCGGGGCCGAGGCGACGACTGCCGGATCCCAGGGCTTGCTCGGGCGCGGCGTTCCCGCTTTTGCACCGGTCTTTCGGTCAGCACTGAAAGGTTTGCTGCGTGGCTTGAACGGCGCGCCGCCTTCGGCAGCGCGTGGCTTGCCCTTCGGGGCGAAAGGCTTGTCGCCATCGGCCTTGCGGGGTTTGGGTGTGTAGGGCTTGTCGCCGTCGCTGGCGCGCGGCTTGGCCTTCGGTGCGTAGGGTGCGGTGAAAGCGGCATCATCCCGCGACTTGCCCTGGTAGGGCTTGTCGGACTTGCCGGCATAGGGTTTCGGACGCGGTGTGAAATCGCCACCACCTTCGCCATCACGGGCCGGTTTCGGGCGGCCGGTATAGGCGGCCGGCTGACGCGGGGTGCGGGGACGGTCGAGAGGCGCGTCGGCACCGCCCTCATCACGGGTGATGCGGATCGATTTTTCGCCACCGCCGGCTTTCTGCACCGCTTCCATGAAGCGGTCAGAGGCCGAGGCCAGGATTTCGAAACGGCTTTCTTCCTCGCCGATCTGGATCGCGCCGATCTCGCGTTTGGTGATATGGCCCAGACGGCAGATCAGCGGCAGGATCCAGCGCGGTTCGGCGCGGTGTTTGCGGCCCGCGGTGAGACGGTACCAGACACTGTCGCCAAACGGCTCGCGGCGCTTTTCCGGTGCGCCCGGGCCCTCATTGGAATAGGTGCCGGGATTCTCGATCAATTCCTCGGCCGACGGCATATCGGCCTGGCGGCGATTGAGGAAGGCGGCGGCAATCTGTTCGGCCGGATAGCGGGATAGCAGTTCCTGGGCCATGGCGAGGGCAGCCTCGTCATAGGTCTCCGACAGCGACGGGTCGGTCATGACGCGCTCGCGGTCTTTTGCGGTAATATCGTCCAGGCTTGGCGCATTGCCCCATTCCGCCTGGATCTTGCCGTCGCGCAGCAGGCGCTGGGCACGGCCGCGTCGGGTATGTGGCACGATCAGGACGCAAGTCCCTTTCTGGCCGGCCCGGCCGGTGCGGCCGGAGCGGTGAAGCAGCGTGTCGCTATTGGTCGGCAGGTCGGCATGGATCACCAGTTCGAGGCCGGGCAGATCGATACCGCGCGCGGCGACATCGGTGGCGACGCAGACGCGGGCCCGGCCATCACGCATCGCCTGCAGGGCCGAGGTGCGGTCTTTCTGGCTCAGTTCTCCCGACAGGGCGACAACGGCAAAGCCGCGATTGCCGAAGCGGCTGGAGAGCCGGTTGACTGCTTCGCGCGTGGCGCAAAAGACGATGGCGCTCGGGGCATCATAGAAGCGCAAAACGTTGATGATGGCGTGTTCGCGATCGCTGGGCGCCACCGAGAGCGCCTTGTATTCGATATCGCTGTGCTGGGCGCGCTCCGAAACCGTGGAGATGCGCACGGCATTGCGCTGATAGCGCTTGGCCATGTCGGCAATCGAGCGCGGGACGGTGGCCGAGAACATCAGCGTGCGGCGGCTCGCCGGTGCGGCGTCGAGGATATATTCAAGGTCTTCACGGAAGCCGAAATCGAGCATTTCATCGGCTTCGTCGAGCACGACGGCGCGCAGCGAAGACAGGTCGAGCGCACCACGCTCGATATGGTCGCGCAGGCGGCCCGGCGTGCCGACGACGATGTGGCAGCCGGCTTCAAGCGCGCGGCGTTCGGTACGTGTATCCATGCCGCCGACGCAGGTGACGACGCGGGCGCCGGTCTCGCCATAGAGCCAGACCAGTTCGCGCTGGACCTGCAGCGCCAGTTCGCGGGTCGGCGCGACGACAAGCGCCATCGGTTCGGCACCGCGTTCGAAGCGTTCGGCCTCGCCGAGCAGGGTCGGGGCAATGGCCATGCCGAATGCGGCGGTTTTGCCAGAGCCGGTCTGGGCCGAGACCAGAAGGTCGGCGCCGTCGGCTTCCGGTGCGAGCACCGATTCCTGGACTTCTGTGAGGGTGGCAAAACCCTTCTTTTCAAGCGCGCGGGCCAATGCCGGCGCAATGCGGGTATTCAGTGACATAAGGTCTATTTCCAATCCGGGCGCGTGTTTGCTCCAGATCATGCCTCAAGATGTCAGCTAACTGACTTGGCCGACTGGTCCGATTTTCGGGTGACGCGTCAGCGCCCCCATAACACGACCGGAAAGCTTATGCACATTTTTATATTGCAGTGCAGCAGAGCGCGGTGGCGGTCAGATCGTCTGGCCGGTGGCATCCCAGTCGGCGAGGAAGCTGGCCAGGCCCTTGCCGGTCAACATGTGCCGGGCGAGGGATTTGAGGACGTTCGGCGGAATGGTCGCGACATCCGCACCCGCCAGGGCGCAGGCCTCGACATGGGCGGCCGAGCGGATTGAAGCCGCGAGAATTTCGGTCTCGAAGCCATAAATATCGTAGATCGCGCGGATCTTGTGGATCAACTCCATGCCATCCACACCGAGATCGTCGAGCCGGCCGATGAAGGGCGAGATGAAACGCGCGCCGGCCTTGGCGGCCAGCAGGGCCTGATTGGCCGAGAAGCAGAGCGTGACATTGGTCGCTATGCCTTCATCACTCAGGGCGCGGCAGGCTTTCAGCCCGTCCCAGGTCAGTGGCAGTTTGACGGTAACATTGCCGGCAATCCCGGCGAGACGCCGGCCCTCGCGGAGCATGCCCTCGACATCCATGGCCACCACTTCAGCGGACACCGGTCCGGGAATGATGTCGCAAATCTCGGCGATGACTTCCATGAAATCCCGGCCGGACTGCTTGATCAGCGACGGGTTTGTCGTGATGCCGTCGACAAGACCGGTCGTCGCCAATTCGCGGATTTCAGCAGTTTCGGCAGTATCGATAAAGAATTTCATGGCGGCATCACCCTGGAACGTCACTGTCTCGCGCAAAATGGCGAGGCGGTCAGCCTAGCCGACCGCCTTCAGCCGACAAGCCTGGAGACCAGCGCTTCCGGTGATGTCACTGAAACCTCACACGACCTCACACGACCTCATTCGGCCGACGTTGGCGGCTTCACCTTATGGATGCCCAACATGTCGAAGGCGGCCTTTTCATAGAAGGGCTCGCCGGTGCCGCTGCGGATCTTGCCGATGAAATAGCTTTCGAAGGCCTCCTTGGCCATGTGGACCCATTTGCCTTCCGCGGCCCAGTTGACATTGCGCGGCGGAATTTGCGGCATGGCCACGAAGGCGACGCCGCCATCGCCGAAATCGGCGATGCAGACGGCATTCCAGGTCGCCTCATTGACGGGCTCTTCGCCTTTCATCACGGCGCGCATATTGCGGGCCGCTGCCACGACCATGGATTCGATCATGAAGCCGGTTTTCGGTACGCCGACAGGGACCGCGTAATTGCCAACGGGCGGAATCGCGATGCAGACGCCGATGCCGTAGATATTGGGGAAGGTCGGGTTGCGCTGGGTCTTGTCGACGATGACGAAGCCGCGCGGATTGACCAGGCCCTCAATGCCGCGAAGCGCGGGAATGCCGCGGAAGGGTGGCAGCATCATCGAGTATTTGAAGGGCAGTTCATGGGTCTTGGCGACGGTCCCGTCCTCGGCGACCTGCTCGACATGCATCAGCCCGTCCTCGACCTTGGTGACGCGGGCGCTGGTGATCCATTTGATATGCCGGTTGCGCAGCTCGCTCTCGAGCAGGCCCTTGGTATCGCCGACACCGTCCAGCCCGAGATGGCCGATATAGGGTTCGGAGGTCACGAAGGTCATCGGCACCTTGTCGCGAATCTTGCGGCGGCGCAGATCGGTTTCCATGATCATGGCCGATTCATAGGCCGGTCCGAAGCAGGACGCGCCCTGGACGGCGCCGACCACGATCGGGCCCGGATCAGCGACGAAGTCATCCCAGACCTGTTTCGAGGCCGCGGCATGATCGACATGACAGACCGATTGCGTGAAGCCGCCATGGGGACCCAGCCCCTCGATCTCGTCGAAAGCGAGCTCGGGACCGGTACAGATTGCCAGATAATCGTAAGTGACGGTCTCGCCATTGGCCAGGTCGATCGCGTTGTCTTGCGGTCGCAAACCGGTTGCGGCGGAATGGATAAAGGCGATCTTCTTCTTGCTCAACATCGGCTCAAGCTCGACCTTGATCTGGTCGGGCTTGCGCCAGTCAACGGCGACCCAGGGATTGGAGGGCGTGAAGTGAAAGGTCGCGCTGTCGCTGATGACGGTGACGGTATCGGACTTGCCGGCATGCTTGCGGGCCTCGAGGGCCATCGGTACGCCGCCCAGTCCGGCTCCCAGTACAACAATGTGTGCCATGTCACGCTCCTTCAGGGTTGAGAGGGTCGCTGATCAGCCTTGCAGGCTGTCGGCGGCGATGCAGAAATCTTCCTTGAGATGTTTCAGAATGCCGTGGCAGCGCTCATCCGCGATCGAATAGTGAACCTGCAGGCCGGCCTTGCGGCCGGAGACCAGGCCTTCACTGCGCATCTTGGCGAGGTGTTGCGACATCGCCGACTGTGACAGTCCCGCCATTTCGCACAATTCCGATACCGTCGCCTCACCCATTGCGAGGCGACAAAGAATGAGGAGTCGTTTCTCGTTGGCGAGCTGTTTGAGGAAGGCCGCAGCGTCGCCGGCCTGATGCTGGAGGTCGGCAAAATGAACATCGGTTGCGGAGGCTGTCGGGCTTGCGGTCATCGGTTTTCCAAACATTAGTTGACACTAAAATATCTTTCACTACATTAGTTGTCAATTATGTTTTCTTCACCCCCAGGGAGATGCCCCGATGAGCCTGCGTGAGCTGGATCCGAAAACCACCATTGAAGCGGTGCAGTCGAAACAAGCCATACTGATTGATGTCCGCGAGCCGCGCGAATACGCCTCCGAGCGCATTCATGGTGCCCTGCTTTTCCCGCTTTCGACCTTCGATCCCGCCGCCCTGCCCCTCGACAAGACCCGTGAGGTGATCTTCCATTGCGGTTCCGGCAAGCGTTCCGCCGATGCAGTGGCGCGCTGTGAGGCGGCTGGCATCCCGATCTCCACGCATGTGCGTGGTGGGCTCATGGCCTGGAAGCAGGCGGGTCTTTCGACGATTGCCATTGATCCGGCCACCGGCGCCATGTTCGATCCACAAGCCTGATGAGGCCTCCCATGCGACTGTCCGCAATCCTTTTTCCCCTGGCCCTGCTGGCCGCGCCCGCCATGGCCCAGACCGGCGGGACCTACACGGTCACCGAACAGAATATCGTTGACCGCAAGGCGGTCTTTGCCACCGTCGAGAGTATCGATGTGGTCAGCGCCCGGGCGCGGATCGGCGGTACGATCGGCGAATTGAGGGTTGATGAGGGCCACGCCGTCGCGGCCGGCGATATTCTCGCCGTCGTCGTCGATGACCGGATCGCGCCGCAGATTGGCGCCGCCAATGGCGATGTCGCAGCTCTGGAATCACAACTCGCCCAGGCGCGGATCGATCTGACCCGGGCCCAGGACTTGTTTGATCGCGGTATCTTCCCGCAGGCGCGGCTCGACGCTGCGCGCACCACTGCAGAGGTGCTGGAAGGTCAGCTCGCCGCTGCACGCCAGAGCCGCAATGTCCTGGTGCAGCAATCGCGGCAGGGCGATGTGCTGGCGCCGGCCTCGGGCCGTGTCTTGCAGGTGCCCGTGACCTCCGGCAGCGTTGTTCTGCCGGGCGAAGCCGTGGCGATGATCGCCTCGGACCTCTATCTTTTGCGCCTGCGCTTGCCGGAGCGGCATGCCCGCAGCATTCGTGAAGGCGATGCAGTGATGGTCGACAGCTCCGACCTGACCGGCGATGTCTCCCCGTCGGGCTATATCCGGCAAGTCTATCCGCAGGTTGAAGATGGCCGCGTGATCGCCGATGCGGTGGTCGAGGGCCTTGGCAGCTATTTCGTTGGCGAGCGCGTGCGGGTCTATGTCGCCGTCGATGAGCGCGCCGCCATCCTGGTGCCTGCCGACTATCTGGCGAACCGCTACGGTGTCGACTATGCCCGGCTACAACATCAGGACGGAAGCCATTCCGATATTGTCGTCCAGCGGGGCCTGGATACGGCAGACGGCGTGGAGATCCTCGGTGGTCTTGCCGCCGGTGACCTGCTGGTGCAGCCATGAAGCTGGGTATTTCCGGACACCTCACCAAGGCCTTCATCCGCTCGCCGCTGACGCCGCTCATCCTGCTGGCCTCGCTGGCCGTCGGTCTGCTGGCCCTGATGGCCATCCCGCGCGAGGAAGAGCCGCAGATTTCCGTGCCCATGGTCGATGTCATGGTCCAGACCGATGGCCTGCGCGCCGCCGATGGTGTCGAACTGGTCACCGAACCGCTCGAGGCGATCATCCGGTCGATCGATGCGGTCGAGCATGTCTACTCCCAGACCAGTGATGACCAGGTGATGGTGACGGCACGCTTTGATGTCGGCACTGATCCCGATGCGGCCATCCTGCGTGTGCATGAGCGCATCCGCGCCAATATGGACCGTATCCCGCATGGCATTCCGGAACCGCTTGTTGTTGGCCGCGGCATTGATGATGTCGCGATTGTATCGCTGACGCTCTCGCCCCGGGCTGATCACGCCGGGCATTGGGATGACAACGCGCTCTACAATATCGTCGAGGAATTGCGCGCTGCCCTGCTCTCGGTCGAGGATGTCGGCCTGACCTATATCGTCGGCGGCCGCGCCGACCAGATCCGCATCGAGCCCGATCCGGAGCGCCTGTCGCAATACGGCATTACGCTGCAACAGCTGGCCGGCCGTATCGCCGAAGCCAATCGGTCTTTCCCGGTTGGCGATCTTACCGCCACCGACCAGACATGGTCGGTCACTGCCGGCCAGACCCTGCAGGGCATTCCCGATATCGGTCTGCTGCTGGTGACCTCGCGCGATGGCCGCCCGGTCTATGTCCGCGATGTCGCTACTGTCGTGATCGGGTCGATGCCGACCGATGCCCGCGCCTGGATGCTCAATCGTGAGGAGGGCGAGCGCGAATGGAACCGCCTGCCCGCCGTCACCCTGGCGATTGCCAAGCGTGAGGGTGCCAATGCGGTGGTCGTTTCAGAGCATATCATCGAGCGCATTGAATCGCTTGAAGGCACGCTGATCCCGCACGGGCTCGACGTCACCATCACCCGCAATTACGGCGAGACCGCGAACGAGAAAGCCAATGAGCTCCTCTTTCACCTAGCCCTGGCGACCGTTTCCATCGTTCTGCTGGTGACCTTCGTGATCGGCTGGCGTGAGGGTGTGGTGGTGTTTGTCGTCATCCCGACGACCATTCTGCTCACCCTGTTTGCCTCCAATCTGATGGGCTACACCATTAATCGCGTCTCGCTGTTCGCGCTGATCTTCTCGATCGGCATCCTCGTCGACGACGCCATTGTCGTGATCGAGAATATTGCCCGTCACTGGGCGATGCGCGACGGGCGAACCCGTGTCCAGGCGGCCATCGAGGCCGTCGCCGAGGTCGGCAATCCGACGATTGTCGCCACCCTGACCGTGGTCGCGGCGCTTCTGCCCATGCTCTTCGTTTCCGGACTGATGGGACCCTATATGGCGCCCATTCCGGTCAATGCCTCGGCCGCGATGATCTTCTCCTTCTTCGTCGCGATGGTGCTCACGCCCTGGCTGATGAAAGTCATCGCCGGCGGCAAGCCAGACAAGCCGGGCGATGAAGCTGCTCACGCGCATGAGAGCGAAGGCCCGCTCGGCCGGCTCTATCGCCGCGTCGCGACGCCGGTCATCGCCACGCGCGGCCGTGCCTGGACGCTTCTGCTCGTGATCGGGGTCTTTACCCTGGGATCGATGTCGCTCTTCTTCACCCGCACGGTGACCGTCAAGCTCCTGCCCTTCGACAACAAGTCTGAATTCCAGGTCGTGATTGATCTGCCCGAAGGCGCGACCCTGGAGCGGACCGAGCGCGTATTGAGCGAGGCCGCCGACCGTCTGGCAGCCCTGCCGGAAGCGACCTCGATCCAGCTCTATAGTGGCACCGCGGCGCCGTTCAATTTCAACGGTCTGGTCCGCCATTACTATCTCCGCAACCGTCCCGAGCTGGGCGATCTCCAGGTCAATCTGGCGCCGAAAACCGAGCGTGACCGCTCCTCGCACGAGATTGCGCTGGAGGCGCGGCAATTGCTTGACGGTCTCGACATGCCCGAGGGCACGGTCGTGCGCGTCGCCGAAATCCCGCCCGGGCCGCCCGTGATGGCAACCCTGCTGGCCGAGATTTATGGTCCCGATGCCGAGACCCGGCGGGCGGTCGCCACCGAAGTGCGCGCTGCATTCGCCTCGGTCCCCTATATCGTCGATATCGATGACAGTTTCGGCACGCCGCGGCCGCGTCTGCGCATTGCCATCGACCAGGACAGTCTGGAATTTTTCGAGGTCCAGCAAAGCGATGTCTATGACACCATCCAGGCCCTGATCGGCGGCATGCCGGTGGGTTATTCGCATCGCGGCGAGGGCCGTAATCCGATTGATATCTCGGTTGCCCTGCCACGCGGTGCGCGCAGCTGGAATGAACGTCTGGCTTCAACGCCGGTACCGGCCAATGCCCTGCCGGGTGCGCGCGGCGTCGTCGAGCTCGGCGATGTCGTCTCGGTCACCGAAGAGCCCGGCTCCTACCCGATCTATCGCCGCGATGGCCGCTATGCCGAAATGGTTATGGGCGAGCTGGCCGGGGCCTATGAGGCGCCGATCTATGGCATGGGCGCAGTTGCCGAAGCTCTCGACGACCGGCCCTGGACGGAAGCGGTGCCGCAGCCGGTGATCCGTCTGCATGGCCAGCCGGCCAATGATGATGCGCCGACCCTGCTGTGGGATGGTGAGTGGGAAATCACCTATGTCACCTTCCGCGATATGGGTGCGGCCTTCATGGTCGCCCTGCTCGGCGTCTATGTGCTGGTTGTGGCCCAGTTCGGCTCCTTCCGGGTGCCGCTGATTGTCCTGACGCCGGTGCCGCTCACCTTTATCGGCATTATGTTCGGCCATTGGGTGTTTGGCGCCGCCTTCACCGCGACCTCGATGATCGGCTTCATCGCCCTGGCCGGCATCATTGTGCGCAACTCCATCCTGCTGGTCGACTTCATCCGTCACGGCGCGGAGGCCGGCGAACCCTTGCGCGAAACCTTGCTGCGAGCCGGTGCCATTCGCTTCAAGCCGATCATGCTGACCGCCATCGCGGCGATGATCGGGGCGGTCGTGATCCTGGGTGACCCGATCTTCCAGGGACTGGCGATTTCGCTTCTGTTCGGCCTGGCCTCCTCGACCCTTCTGACGGTCCTGGTGATCCCCGCCATCTATGTGATTTTCAAGGATCCCGACCAACCCTACACCCCCCAATCCGGTGTCCAGCCTGATGCGGAGCCGGTCATAGAAGGAAATATGCCATGACCATCAATAGTGCCGTCCGGCTGCTCGCGGGCAGCATGGTCCTGATCTCCATTGCCCTGTCGCTTCTGGTACACCCCTACTGGATCGCGCTGGCCATCTTCGTCGGCTTCAATCTGGTCCAGTCCAGCTTCACCGGCTTCTGCCCGCCGAGCATCATCTTTCGCAAGTTCGGCCTGAAGGGCTAAATCTGATCGCAAACGGCGCGGCGCGCGGCAAAAGGCGGCGTTCGCCTGATTTCCCGCTTGCCCGCCCGTGTCGTGATAAGGTCTGATTGGTGCTGCCCGCCAACGCCTTGCAGAAAGCCTCCCGATCATGACCCAGCCCGCCAATGCGCCGCAAGATATCGTCATCATCGGCGCCGGCCATGCAGGCGGCTCCGTCGCGGCGCAATTGCGCCAGGGCGGATTTGCCGGCGCGATCACGCTGATCGGCGAGGAAACGGTCGTACCCTATCAGCGTCCGCCCCTGTCCAAGGCCTGGCTGGCGGGCACCAGCAGCCTTGACCATGTCATCCTGCGGCCGCACGACTGGTATCGCGAGAATGATGTCGATCTGCGGCTTGGCACCCGTGTTGCCCGGATTGATCGCACGGCCCGGCAGGTTATCCTCGGCGATGGCGAGGCCATCGGCTATGATGCGCTGGTGATTGCGACGGGTGCGCGGCCGCGCGTGCTCGGTCTGCCCGGCGAGGACCTCGCCGGCGTCCTCAGCCTGCGCAGCCTGGCCGATGCCGAAGCGCTGAAGACGGCGATGATGCCCGGAAAGACCCTCGTGTTGATCGGCGCGGGCTATATCGGTCTGGAAGTCGCGGCTTCGGCCCGCAAGGCGGGGCTCAACGCCATTATTGTCGAACGCGAGGCGCGCAGCGCCGCCCGTGTCGCCAGCGCGACCATGTCGGAATTTCTTGAGCGCTATCACCGCGACCACCAGGTCGAGTTCATCTTCAATGCCGCCGCTAAGGGCTTTGCCGGCACAGGGGCCGTGACGGCCGTCGAGCTGGCCGATGGCCGCGTTCTGGGCTGCGATCTGGTTCTGGTCGGTGCCGGGGTCGTGCCCAATGATGAGCTGGCGCGTGAGGCCGGGCTCGAATGCGGCAATGGCATTATCGTTGATGCCGAGGCGCGCACCAGCGATCCGGCGATCTTCGCCATTGGCGATGTCTCTTTCCGGCCGCTGGAGCTCTACAACACGCATTTCCGGCTTGAGAGCGTGCCCAATGCGCTGGAACAGGCGCGCTGCGTCGCTCATGTCCTGACCTCGACGCCGCCGCATGCGCCGGAAGTGCCCTGGTTCTGGTCGGATCAGTATGATCTGAAAATCCAGCTCGCCGGCCTGCCCATCGATGCGACCAGCCAGCTGGTGCGGGGCGATCCTGCGACCGGGACATTTGCCGTCTTTCACCTGCAGGGCAATCGCGTCCGCGCCGTCGAAGCGGTCAATGCGCCGCCGGAATTCATGTTTGGCCGCAAGCTGATCGCCGCCGGCAGCGCGGTCGATCTGGAGCGCCTGGCCGACATGTCTGTATCGATGAAACAGGTCGTCCTCTGATCCATGCGCATTTGTTGCGCTGCACAATAGGCGTTGACGCCTGGCGTTTTGACCGCGAATTTCTGCCCATTGGCTTGACCAAGCCGACAAGAAGGACCTGGCCATGCCCGCAAGTGAAACGCCCGAGACCCGCAAGACGCCTGCCGAGTTGATCGAAGGGCTGGAGCGCCTGCTCTCGGTCGAGGAACTCGACACCGATCTCTATCGTGGTCTGCGCAATCCCGGAGGTCAGGGCCGGGTGTTTGGCGGTCAGGTGATTGCCCAAGCGCTGATGTCGGCCACCGCGTCTGTCGAGCCTGACCGGATCGTGCACTCGCTCCACGCCTATTTCATGCGGCCTGGGGACGAAAACCTGCCGATCATCTGCCGCGTCGAACGCGATTTCGACGGGCGCAGCTTCTCCACCCGGCGTGTTGTCGCGATGCAGAAGGGCAAGCCTATTCTCAATCTGGCGGCCTCGTTCCAGATCCCCGAAGAGGGGTTCAGCCATCAGGCGGAAATGCCCGATGTACCGCAGCCGGAAGATCTGCTCAGCGATGCTGAACTCATCCGGCGCGAGAGCGCCGAGCTGCCGGAAGCCTTCGTGAAGGCGATGACGCGGCCACGTCCGATCGAGATGCGGGCGGTCAAGCCCTGGTCATTGCTGCGTCCGGAAAAGAGTGAGCCGGTGCGGCAGATCTGGATGCGGGCCGTGGCGCCGATCGCCGGTGATCAGGTGATGCACCGGGCGATCATGACCTATGCCTCTGACATGGCCTTGCTGAGCACCAGCATGCAGCCACACGGGGTCAGCTGGATCAGTCCCGGCATGCAGTCGGCCAGTCTGGATCATGCGCTGTGGCTGCATGGTGATGTGCGTGCGGATGAGTGGATGCTCTATGTCACCGACAGCCCCTGGGCTGGCGGCGGCCGCGGCTTCAATCGCGGCCAGATCTTTGCCCGTGATGGCCGTCTGATTGCCAGCACGGCGCAGGAAGGCCTGATCCGGCAGCGCCGGACCTAGCGCCGGCGCTTGGCTTTACCGCGGTTGCGGCCTAGTCGACGGCGAAATCGACGGGGTCTGCCAACAGGCCGTGGGCGACGGTCGAGCCGTACAGGCTGATCGCCGTCGGGTCCGGCAAGGTGGAGATCCAGCCGCGCAGATCATAGGCGGCGTTGAGCGTGCCCATGACCACCTGGCTGGCGATCAACGGGTCAAGGGCGCGGATCGAGCCTTCGGAAATGCCATCAATCATCATGCCCGCAAAGCGGCGGGCCAGCCGGGTCGAGCGCTCCAGCATGTCGGTCCGCCATTCGCTTGGCAGGACTTGCAGGGCCGTCGTGCGCAAGAGTGGAAAATCACTGCACAACTGGACATCAAGCAGGGTGGCGATGGCGGAGGCCAGCCGGTCGCGCTGGCTGCCATTGGCGTCGATGGCGGCCCGCTGCACCAGTTCGATCCGCTCATGGCTGCGCCGGAAACACTCCAGCACCAGCTCATCCTTGGCTTCCAGATGGTGGTAGAAACTGCCCTTGGTGACATTCAGTTCTGAAGCAATCTGCTCGACCGAGGCCCCGCGATAGCCCTTCTCATTGATCAGGCAGGTGGCGGCGCGCGCGAAATTCTCCGGCATGCCCTCCGCTTCGGCTGTCCGGGACGGTGTCTTGACCGGCAGGAGTTGTGGCGTCCATGCGGCCGCGGCCGGCGTGATGCCGTGCTCGAAAATCTCGATCATGCGGCGGCTGAGCCGCGGGTAGTCATCGACCGAATACAAGGCCAGCCAGCCGGGCAGCCAGAACATGTTTTGCACAAGGACATGGGCGCGGATTGTGCGCAAGACCTTGTCACGTGCTGTCAGCGGCGGCGCGAAGAATTCGCGGACCGCGCGCAGCGCCCCGACATAGCGTGCCGTCAGATCGGTGCGAAAAGGTTCGCCCAGGGCGCGGATATCCGAGAGCACAGTATAGGGGCGTTCGCGATTGAGCTGGATGCGGGCGTGCAGCTCGAAATGGGCCTGGACATAGCGCGCGACGCGCGCGCGCGGCGTCGGCTGGGCTGCGGCGTCGCGGATCAATTCCTCGAGCCGGTCGATCGAGCGGTCCAGAACGGCCGCCGCCAGCAATTCCTTGCGCTTGAAATAATAGGTCACGCTTGTGGTGTTGAGCCCGACGAGTTCGGCGACATCGACAAAGGTCATCCCCTTGACGCCATGCCGGTTGATCAGCTGCGCCGCGGCATCGAGGATACGGTCCCGCTTCTGCTGAAAGCGCTGTGTGGTGGCGTCTTCGCCCTGATCAGGTCTGGCATCCATATCATCGGCTTAACAGAGTTTCGTGCGAGCGTCACCGAGGGCGGCAGATTGCGTGTCTTGCAGCGCGCCCTGGCTTGGGGTCAAATCGGAATGTCCCGCCGGTATGGCGTTAGACGCCTGAATTGAAACGGAATCGCCAGGAGCAGCCCATGTCTGTGATCACCACTCAACGCCACGGGGATGTGCTCGTCATCATCTCCGATAATCCGCCCGTCAATGCGCTCGGCCAGGCCGTGCGCGCAGGGCTGGCTGCGGGGATCGCCGAGGCGGCGGGCGACGACGCCATCAAGGCTGTCGTCATTCGCTGCGAGGGGCGGACATTCTTCGCGGGCGCGGACATAACCGAATTCGGCAAACCTCCGGTCGGGTCGTCATTGCCTGAGGTGGTCGATGCGATCGAGCAATGCCGCAAACCGGTGGTCGCGGCCATTCACGGCACGGCGCTGGGCGGCGGGCTGGAGGTCGCACTGGGTTGCCATTACCGCATCGCCATTGGCTCGGCCAAACTGGGCCTGCCGGAAGTGAAACTGGGGCTCCTGCCTGGCGCGGGCGGCACCCAACGCCTGCCGCGCGTGACCGGCGTCGCCGACGCGCTCAACATGATCGTCAGCGGCAATCCGGTGACAGCGAGCCGGGCGCTGGAGATCGGACTGGTCGACCGGATCGCGAGTGCCGACAGCCTGGCCGACGAGGCCATCGCCTTTGCCAGGGAGGTCGCCGGCGCGGCCGGCCATCCGGTCTCCAGCCTGCGCACCGACCGCATTGCCGAAGCCGCCAACCATCCTCAGGTCTTCGATAAATTCATCGCCGAAAACTCACGCAAACTGCAAGGTTTCGATGCACCGAAGGCCTGTATCGAGGCCGTTCGGGCTGCGGTCGAATTGCCGTTTGAGCAAGGTATCAAGCTGGAACGTGAGCTATTCCTGAAACTCGTTTCCGGCACGCAATCCCGGGCAATGCGGCATCTCTTCTTCGCCGAACGCCAGGCCGCAAAGATTGATGGCATCCCCGCTGACACGCCCCTCATCCCGATTACCAGAGTCGGAATTCTCGGGGCCGGCACGATGGGCGGGGGGATTGCCATGAATTTCCTCTCCGCCGGCCTGCCCGTCACCCTGGTCGAGCGTGAACAGGCCGCCCTCGACCGCGGTGTCGCGACGATCCGAAAGAATTACGAACGCACCGCAGCGCGCGGCCGCATGACGACGGAGCAGGTCGAGCAGGCCATGGGCTTGCTGACCCCGACGCTGGATTATGAGGAGCTCGCCGATTGCGATCTGGTGATCGAGGCGGTGTTCGAGTTGATGGAGATCAAGAAGGAGGTCTTCCGGCGCCTCGATGGCCTCGTCAAACCCGGCGCGATCCTGGCCTCCAATACCAGTTATCTCAATATCGACGAGATGGCGGCCGAGACGACGCGGCCCGAGGCCGTGGTCGGGCTGCATTTCTTCTCGCCGGCCAATATCATGCGCCTGCTTGAAGTGGTGCGCGGCGCCAAAACCTCGCCCTCAGTGCTCAAGACGGTGATGGGACTGGCCAAGACAATCGGCAAGATCGCCGTCGTCTCCGGCGTCTGCCCCGGCTTTATCGGCAATCGCATGCTCAGCCCGCGTCAGAGCGAAGCGCAAAAGCTTCTGCTCGAAGGCGCGACCCCGTGGGAGGTCGATGCAGCCCTGACCGAATTCGGCTTCCCGATGGGCCCCTTCCAGATGGCCGATCTGGCCGGGCTGGATCTGGGCTGGACCGCAGAAGGCTCGACCAGTTCGACCATTCGCGAAGTCCTGTGCGAGCGCGGCCGGCGCGGTCAGAAGACTGGACAGGGGTTCTACGATTACGACGAGAACCGTCGCGGCTCGCCCTCACCGGAGACCGAGGCGATCATCGCGGATTTTGCCGCCAGGAGTGGCCGGGCGCAACGCAAGCTATCCGGCGATGAGATCCGTGAACGCCTGCTTTATCCAATGATCAATGAGGGCGCGAAAATCCTCGAGGAGGGCATGGCCCAG
>TARA_R110002126_G_scaffold159053_1_pt1 | contig 19109 bp, 24 predicted proteins | sample TARA_R110002126 | Tara Oceans TARA_R110002126 (sample SAMEA4397536) | marine metagenome | biome: Polar Biome; feature: [DCM] deep chlorophyll maximum layer (ENVO:01000326); material: water (ENVO:00002006), including particulate matter (ENVO:01000060) such as... | depth 30 m
CATCATTAATACCATCAAAATTATAAGAGTATTGATTTAGGAATGATGGTGGAGGTGTAGTTCCTGATAATATATTACCAGTATAAATTAATGTTTGCCCTAATCCTAGTTTCATTTAGCTTTTGCTATATGCGTATACTGCTCCTGTGTCTATCTGAATTTCCGTAAAGTCTCCATAAATTACATCTCCAGCAAGTAATTGCATACCTGTCATATCATCACCTGTAACAGTTTTTAAACTTGTAAATGTTATTGCGGAAGCAGCACTACATTTAATAGCTTGTGCTCTAAATGTATGCACAGCAGTATCAGCTATATATATCCCACCTTGCATTCCAAAGTTTCTACCATATACTGCTTGAGCAATTCTATTTAAGAATTGTTGTAAGTTTTTCATTGTTGTTAGTGCCATTGTATTTAATTTAAATTTTTTTAATTTTAAGGATATACTCTTACTTCAAGAGTATGTTGTTTATAGAAATTTCCATCTAATCTAACCCCACTACTCATTGACTCATAGTAAATTGTATTAACATCTTCCCAATAAGCATATATATTTGAACTATAATTTGGGCCTGTTGTATTATGTAATACTGTAGTTTTTCCAGAAGTAAATATTCCAGCTAAAGTCATATAATAACTACCTGCTGCATATTTAGCCCATATCGGAGTACCACCTAAAGTATTTTGAAGTACTGTTACTACAGGAACTGCAGTACCTGTCTGAGTAAGTGTAGCTACATATATTTTATAAGGAAGCTCATAAGGAACTACTGGATCTATAAATTCTAAACCATCTTCTGCACTATTACAAGCAAGTATTTTACCAGTTTCTCCAGCATAAGGAGGAGCATCTGCTAAGTCTCCAAACTTAATAAGAGCAATTATTTCAGCTATATATAATTTTATTTGATCAATAAATTTATTGAAAAGCCCTGAATATACAGGCATATAATCATTTACATCCCTACTACAGTTACTAGGATGGAAATTCTTTTTAGTTATTTTAGTAAGTTTTTGCATCTATAATTAATCAGGTGTATATTCTAAAGTTATCCATCCTCTATTATAACTAGTAGAGTCAAAGTTTACTGAGTCAAAATGCCCTAATAAACGTCTGTTTAAAAAGATTTTTGCAGAAGAAATGTCTCCAACACCTCCTGCTAAATACCCATCAAAATCTATTAAAGACTCTAATTTATAATATAAAGCATCTACATCATTTCTTATTATTGTATTAACTGAGCGTATAGTTTTCCATTCTGTAGCACTTAAACCATGAGTAACAGTTTTTGTAGTATCTGTGTCCATATCCCAATCACCAATATTTAATGTTAATGTAGTTAAAGGATTAGCTGTAGTTACTGTTTCAATAGCAGTTTCAGTATCATTTTTACTTACCCAGTTATTAGTACTGTCTATAAAGAAATAAGCCCCTGCTCGTGTATTTGTTATAGTAAATGAAGATAGCCCATTAATAGTTTTACCTCCTGCAGCAGTTATTGTTATAGTATTAACTGATGCATTACCTGAATCTTGAATTTCATAATATGTACCTATAGTAGAACTTAAAGCACTTATGTCTGGAAAAGTTATAGAAACTGGCCCTGTGCTAGTATAAGATACTTGCCATAAACCTCTTTGGCTTTCTGTAAGAGCTATAGAAGCAGCTCCTAGTTCTTGTACTCTAAGTACTGTATTTTCTAATACATCTGCTACTTTAGCTGAAGTCATAGCTTTAGTATCTTCTACCATAGCTATAGCTTCTGCAGAACTTGCTAATTTAATCTGCCCAGCTTCTGTAAGGCTAGCTGATATTTTAGTTTTATTTTGATACCAAATAGTACCTACTGAGTAAAATTCTATAGAGTCTCCATCACGAGTAATAGCATATGATGTAGCTCCTCCTATAAAAGTATCACTACCTGAAGTATTTACAGTAATATTATTAATATTTGCATTGTTCCCAATATCGTTTACATTATAAGATACCCTATTAGCACTAACAAGAGTTGCACTATCAGGTAATCCAATGGTAACTGTTCCTGTAGGAGTATAATTTACATCCACCCTACCAGACTCTGCTTCTGCAAGATTTTTTGTAGCAGCAGCTACTGTAGTAGTAGTAAATAAATAAGCATCTAATTCTGTTTGTAAAAATGCTGTAGTAGCTAATTGTGTAGTATTAGTACCTGTAGCAGCAGTAGTTCCTGCAGGTATTCCAGTAAAAGTAGGAGAAGCTATTGGAGCTAAAGCAGTTACTAAACCATCTGCATATGTTTTAGTTGCAGCTTCTAGTCCTAATGTGGGTGCCCCATTAAGAATAAGAGACCCTGTCATAGTACCTCCAGCTAACTGAAGATATTGATTTTGTATATTAGTTAAAGTACCATTAATAGTAGCAACATCAGCATCTAACTGTGTTTGTACTGCTAATACTATTTGTGCTCTAGTAGCTTTATAATCAGTATCACTTTGTGAGATGTAGATTAAATCTGCATCTGTCATAGCTCCTACTAGCGTTAAGTCTTTTAATTTAGTCATCTTTAGGATTTTGGAATGGGTTCTTTAGAAAAGAAATTATAATCTAATCTTATAGGAGAAGATCCTCCTGTATTTAATATAAAACCTCCTCCTGAATTTAATGTCATAGTTTGTGCTACATCATCAGTTTCAGAAGTATTGTATACTGTATTTTTGGGTAAAAAACATATATCTGTTATATTACTAATATTGTCAAATATTTGTTCTGCTTGTAATTCTGTTAAACAATTAATTACTCCATCATCAGCTGCGCTACTTAAAGGAGTATAACATTCAATGGCTTCTAATGCTGCTACTACATATTGTAGCTTTATAAAGCATTCATCTAATTTTCCATAATATTTAGCTCTATTAGATTGTTTAAGACCTTCATCAGCAGCCCAACAAGCTATCTTAGTTAGCCTTGCTTGTAAATCTGTTATGTTAAAGTATAATGCCATTATGTTATTTCAAAATATGATATATCAGCATGATGATCTGCTCCTTCTGGAATCCCAATTTGTGCAAAACTTCTAACAGTTATTTTTAATACTCTACTATTTATTTGTGGAAAAGACCCTATTATAGGAATAGTAAATATTTCCATACCACTACTTAATATTATTGGTACAGAGTTTGATGCTATAACAATATTTTCTTGATCATAAACACTTAATCTACATCTTGAATTTAATCCAGCCATTATAACTTTAACACTGGTTGGGGTATACCCAATAACAGGATCATATATTGTATATCCTACAATTTTTTCATTGTCAGAATCTAATGTTCTTATATAAGCATTTCCCTTTTCATTAAAACATATATCTGTTTTTTTATTATTTATTGGCCCAAAACTTCCTTGAAGCCCTATAGGCCCAATAGCCCCATCAATACCTGAAGCCCCATTGTATCCTGTAGGACCTCTTTCTCCTGCAGATGCTGTTATTGTTATGGCGTTGTTACTATTAGGCATTACTTAAGTTCAAATCCATATATTCTAGCATCTTGCCCATTAGCTACACCTTGTGTTAAAACAGATATTTTAAAAACTACTTCAGTAGTAGGAAGATTAATAAGACTGCTTACTGTAGCGACTTTAGGAATATGTGTTGTATCAGTAAGTAAAATAATTAATGCTGCTATTTGTGTAGGAAAAGATGGATTAGTAGTTACATCTTCTACTATAAATTGCATAGAAGAATTAATAAGAGGATCATTAAAGCTATCAGTCCCACTATACCCAAGTTTAACTGATGAAGGAGTCCCAAAAGCTGCTGTTCCTGGAAATATTACATATCCTACAGTAACATAACTAGTACTATTTAGTTTTACATAAGGAGTTTTTTTTCCTGTAAAACTAATGTCTATTTTACTACTTCCTGCTGGCCCCTGTAGACCTGTTGGCCCTTGTGGTCCTGGTAATCCATCAGCTCCAGGAGGCCCAGTTGGCCCTCTTTCACCTCTTGGCCCAGTAGGTAGAGTGTAATTATCTGTGCAGTTAATATCGTTAGCGTTCATATTATTTTTTTAACAAGATGAGCAATGTTCATGAGCACATAATTTACTTATTATGCCCAATAATTGAGTGTATTTAGTCTCGTTACCACAAGCTGCATTTGCTATAAGAGATCTATAAAAAGTATAAGCTTCTAAAGCATCTGCTAGGTCAGCAGAAGTGCAGTCACAGTTTCCTAAATCTACATCTCCTAACATACCATATACACAACACCGTGCTTGTCCTGAGACAAATACTTTGTGAGTTACATTATAAGTAGTAGTGGCAGTTATTACTTCGTAAGCAATAGTGTATAAACCATCTGTAAATTTGGAGTCTATTACTCCTCCAATAACTTCAGGAGTTATTTGTAAGATTAGACCAGTGTTACTATTTGGAAAACTAGCTAAACCTGCTAATTCTGCAGATGTTAGTATAGTTACTGTAGCACTAGGATCAGTAATAGTTAATGTCGTTGTTACAGCATCAGTGGTAGCTTCATTAGGAGCTCCCCATCCGTCTGTGTTATTTAAAGCATCATAAGCCCCTGTAGTTTCTTTGAAATTTAGGATTTTGGAATTATCAGTTTCTTCTATGTTAAAGTTCAGTAATACAGACATGTGCTTACAATTAATAATTAAAAAATGAAAAAAAATAGAGGGGAGAAACTAATCTCCCCACTATTTATAAATTGTATTCTTATGCTACAATAGCAGCTAACATAGCTGAAGTACCATTTGCACCATTAGTCATGTAACCATCTGCTCCTCTTGGAGAGTAAATAGTTATTAACTTAGGAGACATTTCATCTTGAAATCCAACTAAGTGACCATCTGTCCATTGTATAGTAGCTGTGTCAAATGTTCCAGTAGTAATATCTACATTACTAACTAAAGTATTAATAACTGGTTCTCCCATTCTATAGGTTTCACCTAAGTTACCTGCAGAAAACCATTCATGGTCTCTTACATCTTCTATAACACCAATTCCTCGGCTAGCTCCTGTTGCTAAAGTAATAGTAGTACTACCAAAATCTTCTCCTAAATTAAGAGTAAAACGATTTTTCTTGTAGAATTCTTTACCAGTTACGTGATCTTTAACGTTAGCATTTACAGCAACTCCCCAATTAGCGGCAGCTCCTTGAGCAGCAGTAATAAAAGAAACATCAGTAGTAGGTGCAGCTAATCTTGTAGTTTCTCCTACTTTTCTATCTAAAGTATAAACTAAGCCATTAATAGATAGTACTTTATATACACCATCTAATGCTATATCACTAGCTGCATTACCAATTCTAATGAAATCACCAGCTACTGCAGTAAGAGCACCACCTGCTAATATAGTATTTGATCCTTTAACTATATCAATAGTATTAGCTTCTGCAGCAATAGCTTGATTACAAACAGCTTTAAATCCCATAAAGGAATCACCATTTACATTTTTAGCTTCTCTGCTCCAGTTTTCTTGACCACTTTTAGCAAGTCCTAAAGCAACTTCTGATTGTTTAGCTCCTGTAGTTTTAGATTTAAATTGGAAATGTTTGATGTAACGACCATCACTAGATGCTGTTAAGTATTCTTCTACATAAGCAGTTGCCATGTAAAGATTATTATCAATTTCATCAATAGAACCTGAAGTTCCATTAAATCCAATGTAGTCTAATTGTTCAGCTCCTGGTAAGCCACCTTTAGGCACATATTGAGCAATAGCCCCATTAATAGATTCTGATACAAATTTTGGTTTACCATTAGGTCCACCTATTACAACTTTAAAAGTCATATTTGCTGTAACATTACCCGCACCTATTACAACTCCTTTTGGAGTGAATAATCTAACTTCTCCGTCTACTAATGCATTCATTGAAGCTGGGGCTGCTGTAAGAGCAGCGGTTTTCCCCACTACTACTAAGTCTTGATTTCTTGTCTGTCTTGACATTTTATTAAGTATTTAATTAAACAATATTTATTTTTATAATTTATTTTTATTACAAGTTTATTTCTCTTATAATTTCTTTTTCTCTTCTATTTCCTTGTTAAAGGGAGTACTATGTAAGTAAAGAGTTAAGAGATTCTTTACTTCCATTAAAGCTCCTTCAGTATTCTTTAGTTTATTATTAGCTTCCGCTATATTACTAGACAATTCTTTTTGGAACTTTGTTAAGGTTTCTACCCTTCCTTCTAATATTTTTGTAAATTCTTCCATTATTCTGTTACCTGTTCTTCTTTTACTTTAATTTGATAAGTCTGAGGATCAGTAATTCCTGTAGCAATTCTAACAGCAATATCAATAATCTCAGGATGAGTAGGCCCATTTAATTCACAGTCTATTGGTAAAGTTGTACTGATAACAATATCTCTAGGAACTTTTAAATACCTTACGTAATATGTATCTATTGTATAACTGTCACCTGTAACTATTTCATGTCTTTGAGGTTGCCCTATTTGGGGAATTTCCCTACTAAAATCAAGTCTCCATACCGTAGTAGGATCAGGTTTTTTAAATGGATTTTTAATGTTAATGTTGTACTCATCATGAGTTACAGGCTTAACTGATATTCTAGTACCATTTACACATTTATCGTCAGATATAATAGTAGCTTCTTCTCTAAGAGCGTACAATAAATCTAAAGGTAAGTTATAAAAAGTGCCATTAGGAGAAACTCCTACTTGACTAGAAGATATTGCAGAGCCTGTTAATTCCGCATTACGGACAAGCTCTGCTAAATCTTTTCTTCTTTTTTCTGTTTCTTCAAATCCCTCTTGATACTTATTACCTTTATAGTTATAAGTTCGTTTGACATATTGAAGTTGTGCTTTATTTAAAAATGTTGCTATTTCAAAATCCTCATAGCCAGGCGCAGCAAAGTTAGTTACTTTGTCGTAAAGTATTAAAAAATTTAACTTCATTTCTGCTGCAGTCATGGTTACTTAGTATTCTCTATTCTAGCTTTAACTTTTAAAACATCTTCATTATTTGCAGGATTTTTAATATAATCTACAACTTCATTTAGGTTGTATCCTATAGTTCCTTTTCCTTCAATAACGTAGTCTGTACCCTCTCTAATAATAGCTCTTGATATTAAAGCACTATAAATAAGTAATTTAGTATCGTAGTTATCATCATTTATTGTATTTAAGAATTCTGAAGTATTAGATGTAATAATCTTTTCTACTTCAGTAACAAGGAATTCCTTCTTTGCATTCTTAGGTACAGATTTAGTTCCTGGTCTAGAACTGTTATAAACATTAAGGAAGTCACGCATCTTAGTGGGAGAATCCATGATTCTACCAAAAGCTTTATAAGCTTCCATATTACTAGAAGCTGTTCTAGCTGTTTGCTCTACTTCCCAACCTTCTTCTACAAGTTTAAATTTGTAGGTACCTTTTTTAAACTCTGATTCTGCATCAGGTGCAACAGTATCTGTATTAGCCAGTAATACTTTATACCTGAGATAGTCAGTTGGTATTGATAGGTCTAGTTGTTTAACGTTCTTGTCCAGTTTAATTTCGTATGATTTCCAGTAATTATCTTCTTTTTTATGGATAGATAAATCACCTTGCTTTAATGATAGCCCTGCTTCTGGGCTCTCAAAATAAGCTCTCTCATTTTTGCTTAGTGGATCAACTAACTCCCCGTTGTCCCTCCTGCGAGGAACAACAAAGCGCCAGTATGAATGTTTAAATAAATCAGAAGCCTCATGATTACCAGGTAACCATCCTCCTTTTCTTTTAACGAGTTTTATACTTACCTTCTTCTGTGGTAGTGTAAACTCTTTTGTTAATAGTTCTCCCATTTTTCTAATTTTTATATATAGTTATTATGCTAAAATACTTGGAATAAGTGTAGCAGTCCTTGACGGATCTTTTACCATAGCTCCGCAAATTGCCCATCTGTGCATTACGTAACCATCAGTAGAATGTGCCATAATATTACGTTCAGCTCCTCTAGAAAAAGGGTGACGTAAACCAGGCTCATAACCCATACCATCTTCAGATCCCTTAACATATACCTTACGGATGTTAGGTTCTCCATCAGAAGTACCGATGTCTAAGATATCATAACGGTAAGATTCCGCAACACCACCATCTGGGTGATATACTTTGTTACGCTCTCTGTCGTCATATAAACTATCAATAGATAAGTTTACTTTGATACCTTGAGGTCCCATGTACTCAACAAATTGTCCACCATAGCCATAAGGCATTTTAGTAGAACCACCTTGAGCAGAAGGAATGCTACCTGCTTTGTACATTCTGTCATAGTTGTTTAACGGTGTAAACAACTGAGCTTGGTTTTCCAAAGCTTTGTGGAACTGTACAGCACCACGTTCACCTGTTCTAAGAACAAATTCTCTTTTGTCTCCTGGAAGTTTACCTTCAGAAAGATCTAAAAGAATATCTAATAGATAGTCAATAGAGAAATCAGAATAGAAAGATGTGTTACTAGCTTCCATTTGTTGACGGATACCAGCACCTTGCTTCTTAATGAAACCTGATTTTCCAAAGTTATGATAGTTACCACTAGAATCTTTATTAGCTCTAGCATACATTAACATTCTGTTTTTTTCATAACGGAATTGCATGTCAAATTGGTAATCTTCATACTGAGTCCAAGTAGAATACGTCTTACCGTCTTCTCCTTTCCAAGCAGTAGCCATTGGTCTGTCAATCATGTTACCTGGCACTGTATGTTGCATTCTGATCATTGAGAAAGCATTTCTCATTTTGAATGGAGAAGTAAAGTTAACAAGACCACCTTTTTTAGATAGTGTTTGCTCTACTAAAGACCAATCTTTAGAAAATCGCTTTCCTGCTGTTAATTCTTCAAAAGGTACAAATAGGTCAGAGTCTCCTGTAATAAGGTTTACTCTATATACCCAGTTAGTTCCTTCTGGTGTAGGATCAGCAATAACTTGTATAGGATAAACTTCGTTCTTTTCCCCAACAATTACATTCTCATCTGAGAACCATTGTTCTGGAAATACTAGTTCAAACTCTGTAAAGTTTTTACCACACTCGTCAGCGGCAGTTATTGGTGTTGCTGCAATACGAGCTTCTACTAAAGGAACATTCTTTTTGGCTGTTCCTATTAAGTCCCACTCAAAGTCGTCGTCAGTCTCAAGATATACTGGGCTAAATTGTTCTAGATATGTATCCAAATCTAGACCAAAATTAGTCTGGTGAATTCTTGTCATTAACTTAGACGCCATTTGTGGTTTTGATTGATAGATAGCACCCAAGTGATTCTTGGTCGTAAGACCAGTCCAACTTTGCGCCTCTGTCATTTGAAATGGTGAAATTTTTGGCATTTTAATTTAATTTATAAGATTTATTTTTAATAAGTTTAATAAGTTTAAATATACTTTAGTCCTTCTAATGGATCAATTCCATCAGAATCTTTATGTATAGATTTAGGTTTCCCTATAATAGGAGTGCCTTTTTGAAGAGCTCTCTCTAAGTCTTTAGCTGCGTTAGTTTTTGCTACTCTACCTAACTTACCCCAATCAGTAAATGGTTTACCATTCTTGCTTGTGATATTTATAAGATAAGAAACTACAGTATCAAAAGCAACTGGGTCCTGAGCTCTAGCAGACATAATCCCATTCATAGGAGTTCCGTTAGCATCTTGATCAACAATCTGTGTCATTGTAGCGTAAATATTATCTTTTACAGTTTTATTCATTTTTAGACCTGGAATAATTTCTTCAGTAGTTTCAATACTGTTGTGTATATTCCCTAGAAGTTGTTTATTCTGAGCTTCTAATTGTTTTTGTCTTTCTGCATACTCGTACTTAGCATACTCTTGCTTTTCTTTAGAAATAGTTTTAAGTTCTTCCAAAGCATCTTTAGCTTCAGTTTCAAGATCTCCCAGATCTTCATATCTAGTAACTTCTCTTTCAATTTTAGCATCTTTAAATCCTTTTTCTTTTAAGTAATTTCTAACAAGCTTTTTTTGAAGATTAACATCTTCAGCTAATTTATCTTCTCTAATAGTAGTATACTCAAGTTCTTTAAGTTTACTTTCTTTAAGTTGTGATACAGGAACTCCATTAGCTACTGCTTTAGCCATGTCAATTAGTTCTTTAGGAAAAGAATTAATAAAGCTCTCATTTGCAATACTAATTTCATTTCTTATAGCACTTGTTAATGCATCAACTGGATCTTCTTCATTGGAAAACTCATCCATATCCAGATGAGGTAGAAACCCCTTTTCTTGAAGAAGAGAGGCAAATGGAAGAATAGGAGAAGAGTCTGCTTCATTATCCGGGGTTTCTATTTTATCCTCTGAATCTGTAGTATTGTTATTTTCTCCTGTAGGAATATCAATAAGATCTTCCTTCTTAGTTTCCTCTTTAGTTTCTTTATTAACAACTTCATCAGTTGTTGTTTCTTCAGTAGAATCTTCTAGTTCTACTTCATCTGCAGGAGTATCCTCCGCAGGTGGTTGTGTAAACTCTGCCACATCAATAGCCTCTTCCTGCATATCAAGTGAATTTAGGTTTACATCAAATAATTCCTCTCCCATTTGTTTTTTTATTTATTTTACAATTATCTTAATTAATACGTACTTATCCAAAAATTTGTTTTTAAATCTAATAAAAAATATTAGATTGCTATAGCTTTTTTATTTTGCCATAGTTTTTGGCCTATTCTTGACCTTTAATCTTTCTACCTCTAGTTTGTTATCTCTGTCTTTGTCTCCTTCACGAGCATCATGAGCTAGTTTTTCTTGTTCTAGTTTTTCTTTAGACGCTATTTCTTCTTTTCTAATATTGTCTTCAGCCTGTAATCTTTGTACTTCTATATAATCAGGAATGCCGTCTTTATCTAAATCTACAGATTTATCCCCTTGTTTACCTTGTATTTTAAGTAACTCTATTTCTTTTTTATGCTCGTACTCAAGATTAATTTTGTTTATCTCAAACTCTCTTGCAGCTTTATTTTCTTGTGATTGTGCTTGCAGTTGTTCTTGTTGCATTTTTTGTTGTTGAGCTTGTTGCTCCTGCATTTGTTTTTCTTTTTCTTGTTCTGCACTTTCAATTTTTCTACGCATACTAGACATAGATGGAGTAAGATATATATCCATTAATTGAGAGAAATTAAGCTTATCATTCTGTATACCAGCATGAGCAAGTTGTTTCATAGAAGCTAATAATTCAGCATCTGCACTACCATCAGTAATAATTATACCATAATCACGACTGTTAAATTCTTCTCCCTGAAGTTTCAGCATAGAAGTAGACATGTCATCAAGTACATATTGTACTCTTTTATCTTTCTCTCCTTTCCAGGCATACTTAGCAGTTTCTAATAATACTTCAAGAGCTTTTACTTTTACAGTAGAATGTAAGCTAAACCATTTTTCAGTAATATGAGAACTTTGTGTAACTGATCTTTCTACATTACCTACTAGTTCTCTATTCTCTATTTGTCCCTGACGTTGATCAGATACTCCAGATATTTTTCCTAATTGTCCTTCTATAAACTGCAACATCATAATATGTTGTTGGATATAGTTACCTAATTCTAAATTAATAGTATCTCCTGAAGTAGCCATTTGACCAGCTAGTTTACCTTGAGCTGCGCCTTTACGTACTTCTTTAAAAGAATCTTTTACTGCCCAGCCATTAACTTCAGCATAATACATCCATTTATCTAAGTCCCATCCGTCAGGTACTTGTGCAAGATCTAAAGTAGCTATCCTACCTTTAGCTTTAGCAAAAGCCAGTTCAGTTCTGTACATAAATATGTTGTATAGATACTGATAAGGTTTCATCCTATCCATCAACGATTTTGCCTTAGATGAATTAATATTGTACGCTAAACCTACATAACCACTACCACATTTTGATAAGTTAGTCATAGATCTAAACTGTACTGGTCTTGCTTGGATTTTTGTATAAATATCTTTTCCTAGTCTGGTTCCTTCCCACCATTCTCCAACCCATAACCATGTAATACTTTCTCCTAAATCTTTATTAGGTTTATATTCTTCACTAACTATAACTTCTTGTTCTTGGCCTTGTTCATCGTAGTAAGTTAATTTTCCTACTTTTTTCATTGATCTCCAAAGTACTCTTGTTACTCGGATGTTACCTTCAAGATCATAATACTCTCCGTATGGTTTAGTAGTACTATCAACTCCGTCAACTATACCATCTATAAGAATAGATTGTTCTTTTTCCCCAATAGTAATAAAAGCATCGCTATCATTAGAAGCACTTCCTTGATCTATTAATTTCATTTGACGGTCCGTTAACCAATCATAGAACATATCTTTTATTTGTCCAGGTGCGTAATACCCATCTTCTACAATGATATCAGAATCCTGTACCCATGCACTTTCTCCACTTCTTACTGTATGTAAGTTTAATGGATTTACTTTTCTTAAAATAGGTTCTCCTCCTATTATTTCTGAACAGTATATTTCTTCTCCTGCTATAAGTGCGTCTTCAAATCCTCTAGAAAAAGCATCTTTAAGGTCTAGACTTTTATACATATAGTTAAGTATCATAGAGGCAGTTCTCTCATGCATGTCCTGCCATTCATAATTAAGATACTTATTTAGTTTACCTAATTCTTGTTTTGTTTGCTCCTCGTCTAATTCTTTTGCGGCTACCTTTTGTTGGATAAATTGAAAGATTTGGGATTTCTTTTCATTTTCTTTATCACTAATAGCATCATCATTCACTACTCTTACATGCCAATCAAACTTTCTTTTACGTTCTTCTCCTACTAATAGATCAATCTTAGGATTGGCAATAGGATAGTTCTGCATTGTTGCAGGAAAGTTTGCATCTTTAAGTCCTAATGGATTACACACTTGATCAATATCTGTAGTATCTAAGATATCATTAGCAAGGTTATAATTAATAAGTTTGTTACGATAACTCTCTCTTATTCCTGTATCACGAAACATAGCTAGATCTTCTCCAGCTTCTATACATTCTATGGCCCATTTCTCTGTTTTCTTTGCTCTAGATATCTTCTGAGAAGGAAAATGTAACGTTGCAGTACTTGACGACATGTATTAATTCTTTTAAGGGCAATTACAATTATAGCATTCTATCACCATTTTGGCAACTCTTTAGCCCCAAAGATCTGCCCATTTTTTTCTATTGTATAGCTATTTTTATTAAAGGCCCTATCCCAAAAAGGATCTGTAGCCAAAGTTTTTTCTTCAACATCTATCATGTCAAAGTCTTGTTTTTCACGATCTGCATGCAGTATCATTAATACTCCCATAGCAGATACTCTATCAGCATTTATATCTGGATTCCAGGCTATAGCTTCTTTAATATAACCTATACTTCTTATTTTATGCATGTTAAGAACAGGAGTTTCTTCTTCCTCTTCTGTTTGTGCATAAGCTTCTTTAAGCATCCATTGTGCTTGAAGTCTTCTTCCCCAAGCATTTACTTTGGTACTAGAGTTAACTCCTTTACTTTTATTTCCTATTTTACTTATAGTACCAATGTCCATATCTCTAAGAATTTCAGGAGTATCCGATAACAGATGTAAACAATTTTTGTTTTTAAAGTAAGCATATAATCCTTTTTTATCATTCTCATATAGTGCCTGTGCATTATAAAATAATAATACTCTACGTGTGAGTTCATAACAATCAGTAGCATCAAAAGTCCTTCCAGTATATTCAGCTACTATTCTGTCAGTAAGTAAATTCATTACAAAGATTGAATACAAAGAATTAGTAGAGCTCTCATCATCATCTATAGGGTCAATACCTGCTATGTATAATCCGTGAGGTACTTTTCCTGAGTTATCTTTATACGGCATTTCAAATATTTCTAATGCCCCTTCTTTATTTTTATTGTCTTTTAATGGATAATCTCTTTGCGGAAATAATCCACTTTCAATTTTCCATTCTACTCCCCCATCTCCAGTGAGACCTAATCTTCCTACCCAATGCCCACTTACAAACTTCTCTTTATGCGGCATAATGTCAGACAAGTAATCTTTAAGATCTCCCACAGGAAAGATAGACCCTTCTTTCCGCATGATAGCTTCTTGCGGAGTAATAGGTCTTTCAGCTTTTTCTTGTACAATGGCATTTGGGTCTGAAGCCCCTCTTTTAATTTTATCTCTATTAATTAGTATTTCTACTAATGCTTTAATAATATTAGAATTGCCGTCTTTATCATAGCAGCCTGTTCTATTTAAGTATTCTGGAAAGAAGAATGCGCAAATTGATTTACCATTAGTATTTTTATCAAATACATTAATAAGATGTTTAATGTTATACCCATTAGGGGAATAAAACATTTCTTCTGCTCCTCTAAAATCTGCCCCATCTGTACCACCAGTACCATAGGCAACCATAGTTCCAAAAGCAAAGTTACCATCTTCCACTGATGGCCTAGCAATTTGCCAAGCTGTAAGGATGTTAGGAAACTTACCCATCTCTTCCCAAATAAGGTAAGCTCCCCTTTTCCCCCTAGCTTTCTGAGGATCATTTTTGAGGGTTACTCCCATAACCTCATTTTTGGTCCCCATTTCTTTCTCACTTTCCGCATCCTTGTAGCCCATCTTCCAATGCATTTCATTCCAACTGTCTTTTAATTTACGCACTCTTGGCCAGGGAGTATACGTAGAACAGTGGTCTACAATATCAATATATTTATTCAGTACCCCATCTTTAGTAAGATACTCTCTCTCATCTGCGATAGCAAAAGCTTTAACACCTTTGGTAGCTTCTGTACTTGCTCCTACTATAAAATGTTTTCCTAATCCAGACCCTCCTTTAAAAGAAAATCCTTTACCCCTACTTTTAAGTACTACTCCGTGGGCCCCTTCTTCTTTAGCTTGTTCTATATAATGATAGTATAAGTAGTCCCCATCATAAAACCTAGGAAAGTCAAATACTCTATCCCCTCTTTTTTTACCTTCAATAAATTTAGTAAGATATATAGGAGAGTAGTTTAAATAAAAATAAAAATCTCCAGGCACCCATTCTCCATCACTTTCTCTTATGTAACCTTCTCTACATCTCCTTGTTTCTTCTATCCAAAACTTGTAGTACTCAGACTGTGGGTGCTTGTTAGGGTATAGTTTGGTGTAGGAACCGTGTTTTTGAAAGTGAACGGCTGGTTGCCTAAAGTAATCCACGTCCTCCAGTATGTGGGGTTTAGTAATATTAATGGATATTTTACCTTCTTCGTTTCTTGCCCTGTCTTTTGCATACTCTCTATTGGGGTCTATTAGGTTACGTATAAATTCTATAGAATCTACAACATCTGCAATTTCTGATGTTATACTTCTACCAAGTTCTTTCCATTCCTTGTCAGTGTATTGTTTCTGTATCTTATTTGATAATATCAAATTCCGTCTTCAAATGTTGCTTTAATATGGCCCCCTCTCATAGCATCTGCTGACTGTAATTCTTTTTTAACCATAGCTTCCATTTTACCCATGGTTTCTATAGTCTTTGGTAAAGCACCTATCACATCATTAATCTTCTTTATGTCATGTATGAATTTACCATTGTCATCAACTTCTGTAAGATTTACATTCTTTAAGAATTCAGATATTTTAGATATGGCTGTCTTACTATCAGATAATAGTACAGTACTAATAGTCTCCTGTCTTTGTTTATAAAACTTTACTGCTTCCATAAAAACTTTATCAGGCTCCCATTTAGCTGGCATTCCTATAACAGCAGATTTAATAGTTTCCATTTGCTCTTTAGCATCTAGAATCTCACTAAAGTCGCTTTTGAAATCTGCATAGAAATAGACTGCGGCTAACTCTGCAGTTGCCACAGTCTTTCCTTTCTTTTTGTCTCTATCCCATAAAGCTCTAAATGGAGTTATCATTAAAGCTTGCGGGCTAAAGGCTACTGCATCATTTTTTATTTGGAATAAATCCATTACTCTCTTCTTTTACTAAAAATAATGTCTACGGGTCCTATTCCATAAGGTTTCCCTACTTTTATTTTCTCTCCTGTAGCATCTAAGTAATCATTATAAATTACTTTAAAATCATAAGGGCTAAGACTAACTTTTACAGGCTTATCAGAAGTTTGATATTCCATAGCTATAGTCACTACTTCTTCTAGAGTCTCTGCTCTATCAATCATTACTATTGCCATTACATTTTGTATTTGTCTTTAAAAGCAAGTGCTTTCTTCTCAGTTTTTTCTGTCTGTAAAGTACCAGGCTGAGCTCTAATCTCATCTACACGTTTAGTGCTTGGTTCTTTATCATAAATCCCATCAATTTGATGCTCTTTAATAAATCCATATTGTTTACCTTCTATGTTAAGTAATTTACCTGCTGAATTTAAAAGAACCCAGTCCCCTACTTTAACTTGTTTACAATCAGGACCAACAGCTTCTACTATTGTAATTCCATTTTCTAATGCATTTTTCTTTGCATCAATTTCTGCTTGCAGTTCAGGAGAAAGAATTATACCTACTTTGGTCTCACTCTTCTCTGCCACTTGCCAGTTTAATAATACTCCTGCACCTGACGGTGTAAATCCTACTTTACTCATTTTTTTCTTCATTTTGTTTATTAATCATTTCCATTACTTGTGTAGCTCTCTCTTTAGTAAGAGTACCATACTTCCCTGTAGGCCAAGCCATAAATCCTTTCTTTCTTTCTTTATCGTATTCTTTTTTATACTGTCTACGTATTAAATACTCTTGTCTAGTCTCAAAGTCTAGTCGTTTATTACTCATGTCTTCAAACAATCTAAGTACTAACGGTTCTTGTTCTTGTTCTGTACTATTAAGTGTTATCTCATAATAAGTAGTACCACTCTCATGTACCTTTACTTCTTTATCCTTTGTCATACCCTATCTTTTTATGATCTATTAAATTCTTCATCTCTTCGTAACTATGTTTTACTAAAGAGTATCCTTCTTCTTTAATATGCACTAAACATCTACTCTTATAAGGCACACCTCTATTCGTAAGTGTTTCCGATACAGATGATATACTTCCTGTCCCTATTAACTTTCTAGTTATTATATTCTTTTTAATCACCTTAGTATACGTGTACTCTTCTCCATCCTTATCTTTACCTACTTTTTCTACTGCCATATCATTCAGTATCTTTAGTTCTATTATCATACGCTTGTTTATACTTTTTTAACATATAATCCCTAGTGGCAAACTTACCTAAATGGGTTATATTAACACTTTTAAACGTATCTGGCTTATTCTTTTCTCCTAATGCCATAACCTCACGTATAAATAAAAACTGACTATCTACTATCATTGTTACTACATCTTTTGGTATTCCCGTACTTAGTGATATCTCCCTAATTAACTTGTTCAGCAATGGGCTCATTAATAGTAAATTTAAATTTAAGACTAAATTCTTTACTAGGGGTAATCAAATAATTTGGATGTACTTTATTTTTAATTATAATACCTTTCTTCCTAAGTGCAGATAAATTATTATACATAGATGCAGCTGATATACCTAATTTCTTTTGTATCTCTGTTTTGGTATCATACTCCATAATAACTTTCCACCTAATACTAGTATCTAGATCTTTGTACTTGTTATTATAATACATAAGTTGTGCTAGTACGTCCTGCTCCTTTCCTCTTAACCTGAGTATTGGATTTAAAAGTACAACTACTTGCTTATAAAACTTTTCACTTGTAGTACTAATAGGAATTACTCTTTTATTCTCCATAGTTAATTCTTCTTTTGCAAACATAAGTAACTTTTGTTAGATGAGCAAATACTATTTATTAATACAGCAAAAAGGCCCCCAGTTATACTGAAGGCCTTTTACCAATTTATCAATAACAATTTAAACAAAAATATAATGAAAACAAAACTATGGAATTATGTCATCACCAGACTAAGGTACAACATTCTTTTGGATTATTATTCTATTGTGGATAACTCAGGAATAATATCTTCATCACTAAAAAATCCATCTAGACAATCTTTAGGTACTGGAACATCAAAGTGTAAATATAACCCACCTGTTTCTTCATCATAGTATTTACATTCAACTTTTTGATCACCTATATGTAATCCAGATATATCACAGGTAACATTCTCTAAAAAGTTTTTAAAGTCCTTATCACCACATAAGTCCTTTTTTATATACACTTTAACTCCAACTGCTTTAATCATTGTACAAAAATATAAAAAATAAAATCATTAAAAACCTTGTGTACGTAAAATATTATTAATAGCTTTGCGCTAATTGTATCTTATTACAACAAACCTATCAAGGTAATAGCTGCTCTCGCTTTGTTTGGTAAGGGTGTATTTAAAAGAGGGAGTACCTTTATGTAGCAATGAAAAACTTTTTAAACTCCTTATTCTACTTTATTTTATTTATTCTTTCTTGCTCCTTAGTATTATTTGCTGCTTACCTTATTAGCAGTTAGTGCTCAATTTGAGCAGTAAACATATTTATAAGTAAAATCCGCACTTTAAAAAATACACCTTTCCACTCTTGTAATTATTTCTCTTTTAGTATTTCTTTGTACCTATGAAAGCAATAATATACATACCAATTATTTTTTTATTTATAGGTGATCCAATACCTGGATTTGAAATTAAAAATATTTTAATTTTATTTTTTTAAAAATTTTATAAGTAGTCGTGAGGTTTTACCTTCTAAAACAATAACCCCTACCGGGTTTTGACAGGCAAAGTACCCCTCGGAAAATGCCTCAAAAAATCAATTAATTAACTAAATTATAGTGAAATGAATACATTAATGAAATTTTCGGATTTAAATTCTTTTGTACAAAAGAATAATGTCTTAGGTGTTAATAAGGCAGACGCGTACAAAAAAGGTGAAATTATTAAAACTAAAGTAGTAAAAGGTGTTGAAAATACTTTAAATGCTCAATCGTTTAAGTTAGACGGCAAACCCGTTTCTATGGTTTACTTAAATACTGAAGTATCTGATAGGGTAAAATTCTCTATTGGTGCAGGTGTTACATATAAACCTAATCAAGCTATTGAAGTTATTGTATCTTTATCAGGTACAGGTAAGAAACAATTCCAAATATTGCCAAAGAAGGAAGAATAATAGTCATAGTCATATTATATAGGAATAGAGAGTAACATCTCTATTCCTTTATATTTTA
>TARA_R110002126_G_scaffold15467_12_pt1 | contig 19036 bp, 15 predicted proteins | sample TARA_R110002126 | Tara Oceans TARA_R110002126 (sample SAMEA4397536) | marine metagenome | biome: Polar Biome; feature: [DCM] deep chlorophyll maximum layer (ENVO:01000326); material: water (ENVO:00002006), including particulate matter (ENVO:01000060) such as... | depth 30 m
AACGCTGAGCGATGAGCTGGCTCAGGCCGGCTGGTCACTCTTCCAGGAGATCGAGCGCCGCGGTGGGCTGGTCGACGCCTTCGCCAATGGCTGGCTACAGGGCGAGATCGCCGAGGTGCGCGAAAAACGCCTGCAGCAGATCGCCGATGGCGCGGAGATTATTCTTGGCGTCACCCAACACCCGGACCCGCATCCCAAACCGGTCGAGACCAACGGGGTCTGGCCGGCCCTGGACGCACCGGAGACGGCCCTGTCTGCCATCCGCCTGGCCGCCAGCTTCGAGGGAGCCACATCATGAGCCTGAAGCCTGATTTCACGACGCTCGACCTCGGCCCCGCCCTGCCCGCTGCCGCTGCGAAGGGCGAGGACTGGACACCCGCCGAAGGCATCGCGATCCAGACAAGTTATGGTGCGGCCGACAGCGATGGCATCGACTTCATCCATACCGTTCCTGGCGCAGCGCCCTTCGTGCGCGGCCCCTACCCGACCATGTTCCTGCAGCGGCCGTGGACGATCCGGCAATATGCCGGTTTCTCGACGGCGGAGGATTCCAACGCCTTCTATCGCCGCAATCTCGCCGCCGGCCAGAAGGGGCTTTCCGTCGCCTTCGATCTGGCGACGCATCGCGGCTATGACAGTGACCATCCGCGGGTGGCTGGCGATGTCGGCATGGCGGGTGTGGCGATTGATTCCATCTATGACATGCGCACCCTGTTCGACGGCATTCCGCTCGACCAGATGAGCGTCTCGATGACAATGAATGGCGCGGTGCTGCCGATCCTGGCGCTCTATATCGTGGCGGCCGAGGAACAGGGCGTGACGCCGGAACAGCTCTCCGGCACGATCCAGAATGATATCCTCAAGGAGTTCATGGTCCGCAATACCTATATCTATCCACCGACTCCCTCGATGCGGATCATCTCGGATATCTTCGACTACACTTCGAAACACATGCCGAAATACAATTCGATCTCGATCTCCGGTTACCACATGCAGGAAGCGGGAGCGCCCGCCGATCTCGAGCTCGCCTACACCATCGCCGATGGTCTGGAATATATCGCGACGGGTATCGAAGCCGGCATGGATGTCGACACTTTCGCGCCGCGCCTCTCCTTCTTTTTCGGCATCGGCATGAATGTCTTCATGGAGGTCGCCAAGCTGCGCGCCGCGCGCCTCTTGTGGGCCAAGCTGGTCAAGGAACGCTTTGATCCCAAAAGCGAAAAATCAATCTGCCTGCGCACGCATTGCCAGACCTCGGGCTGGTCGCTGACGGCGCAGGACGTGTTCAACAATGTCGGCCGCACGGCGCTGGAAGCGATTGCTGCCGTTGATGGTCACACGCAATCGCTGCACACCAATTCGCTTGATGAGGCGCTGGCCCTGCCGACGGACTTCTCCGCCCGCATTGCGCGCAATACCCAGATCCTGCTGGCCAGCGAGGCCCATGCCTGCGACGCGATCGACCCCTGGGGTGGCAGTCATTATGTCGAACGCCTGACCCATGACCTTGCCGCACGCGCGATGGATCATATCGCGGAGATCGACGCGCTCGGCGGCATGGCCAAGGCCATTGAGGCCGGCGTCCCCAAATTGCGCATTGAAGAGGCGGCTGCGCGCACCCAGGCGCTGATCGATAGCGGTCAGCAGACGATCACCGGCATCAATAAATTCCTGCTCGAGGAAGACGAGGACGTACCCGTCCTGAAAGTCGACAATTATCTCGTGCGCAAGCAGCAGATCGAAAAGCTCGAACGCCTGCGCAAGGAACGGGATCCGGCGAAGCTGGAAGCCGCGCTCAATGCCCTGGCCGCATCAGCCGCGTCCGGTGAAGGCAATCTGCTCGAACTGGCCGTCGATGCGGGCCGCGCCATGGCGACAGTCGGCGAAATATCCGATGCGATGGAGACCGCCTTCAAGCGCCATATCGCCGAAATCAAGGCTGTGACCGGAATTTACGGACCGGCCGCCGGCGATGATGACAAGGTCCGCCGCGCGCGCGACAGCGCCGCCCGTTTCCTGGACCTTCATGGCCGCAAGCCAAAAATCCTGATCGCCAAGCTCGGCCAGGATGGCCATGACCGCGGCCAGAAAGTCGTCGCCTCGGCCTATGCCGATCTCGGCTGGGATGTGGTGATCGGGCCGCTCTTCCAGACCCCGGACGAGGCCGCGAAACTGGCCATCGCCGAAGACGTCCACGCTGCGGCGGCCTCGTCGCTCGCGGCCGGCCATCTCACTCTGGTGCCGCTCTTGCGCAATGCGCTGTCCGAGCAGGGCCGTGAGGATATCCTTGTGATCGTCGGCGGCGTCATTCCGCCCGATGACGCGCCAGTGCTGCGCCAGATGGGCGCTGCGGCCGTGTTCCCGCCGGGAACGGTGATCGCTGACAGTGCGCTGGTCATGCTGGCCCGGATGGGCGTTGAAGAGGTGGTGGTCCAGGGCGACGAATGATCGTATCGTGATGCGGCAACACATCTGGAGCTGCCGCCATGACCCGCATTCTTCCCCTGCTCGTCCTGCTTCCCGCCCTCGCGCTGACGGCATGCGCCACGGCGGGGCCGACGCTCTACGCCCCGGCACTCGACGGCCGCTACGGATATTCCGAACGGCGGATTGAGGAGGACCGTTTCATGGTCCGCTTCGATGCCGGCCCGGACGCCAGTATTCAGGAAACCGAAGACCTGGCCCTGCGGCGAGCAGCCGAGTTCACGCTGGACCAGGGCGGCGACTGGTTCATCGTTGTCCGCCGTGACCGCGACGGCAATGACCGCAATCCGGTCCGGGTCGGGACATCAGCCAGCTATTCCACCGGCTCGCGCGGCTATTCGGCCAGCGGCGTCGGACTGGGCATCCGCTTCGACGGCTCGGCCGGACAGAAATCCGTCACGCTGGAAATCCTGGTTCGCACCGGCACGGTGTCCGATGACGCCAATGCCTATGATGCCCGCAACGTGTTGGCCAATATGCCCTGAGGCATCAGCGCGTCAGGCTGAGAGCTTGCTGGCCTGACCGACCCAATCATCGCGGACGATGCGCCCACGGCCATTGATGCGCTCATCCCAGCTGGCGATATCGGCCTCACTCCAGGCCGCGATCTGCGCCAGACTGACAACACCGCCAGCCTTGAGGCTCGCCGCAGCTTTCGGGCCCAGACCCTTGATCACGGTCAGATCGTCCTGCCGACCGGTATCTGTTGGTGCGGCCGGAGTCGCTGGCGCAGCTGGCTTCGGTGCGGCGGGCTTGGGCACAGCAGGTTTGGCGGCCGCGGGCTTGGGCTGGGCGGACTTGGTTGCCGCCGGCTTCGTCGGCGCAGGCTTGGCCTTTGCCGCTGCGGCAGGCTTCTCAGGCACCGGCTGAACCTTGCCCTCAGGCATCTCCGCATGCCCGGTCTTGACCGCTCCGGCCGGTTTTTGCCGGGCGGCAACCGCGCGGGTTTCCGCTTCGCCAAGCCGTCGTGCGAGATTTTCATTTTCCCGGCGCAGCGCAATGACATCGGCCAGCGCCTTGTCGGCCTCGGCGCTACGCGCCTCGCCGCTCCAGACTTTCCATCCGGTCAAAACCCCGAATCCGAACGCCGCCAAAATCAGGAACCCAATCTGCCAGACCAGCCAGAACATGCCTCAACCCTCGATCGATGAAATAGAAAAAGTCAGTGCCTGCACCTGGTCATCAGCCAGCGCGACAATAATTCTCGACTCGCCGACTGCACCACCGGCCAACAGCGAACGCACCTGCGCGGCGCGCTCCCTGGCCAGCTCCGCGCCGCCATCAGCTATACTGACCCGGGCAGAGAGCCTGGCGTTGGCGGGACAAGCGGCAAACGTGCGTCCCAACCGGCGCAGGGCAATCTCGGTCAATGGGCTGGCACCGGCACCGCCGGGCTCGAAACGCAAGTCATCCGTGCCTTGTGCGGCGCGGACAATGGCCGCGCAGGCATCAATATCGGGCACATTGACAATCGGCGGTGCGCCAGCCGGTATCACGATCGAGGCGGCCCGGAAGGGTGCCGGCATGCTCTGCAGCGTATTCGCTACGGAGCGGGCAATTTGCGGGTTCTCGGCCTCGCCATAGAGACCGCCCTGCTGGCCGCTGAGCACGATGGCACCGCGCTCGAGACGTGCCAGCTGCCCCAACAGGCGTTTGGCGGCCTCCTCCCACTCTGCCGCCGGCGCACCACCGGGGACCAGCGTCAGGTCGGAATCGGCACCATTGGGGAAGTTCGCCGTTGCAAAACGGGCAATCGCATCGCGTGCAGCTGCATCGCTGGCATCACCACGGATCAGCACCCGGCCACTGAAGACTACATCGGCACGGAAGGCAAAACCGCGGTCGATACGGGCATCGGTAGTTTCGTCGATCACGCGCGACACACCGCCGGCGATATTGCCGCCAGACCAAGTCGACCCTGCCACAACTTCAAGCGCGATTTCCCGGGCCGTGTCATTGGGGGCGGCGCCGCTGAGGATAGCCTCCTGCCCGCGCATGCTGACATGGGCCCAATCCATCTCGCGCCGGTCCAGCGCGTCGCGGGCATTGGTCTCCAGCCGCGCCTGCAGGCTGGTAACGGAAAACGGTCCAACGACCAGCAACAGGCCGGTCACGACCAGCAGGCCGGCCAGGGCAATCAGCAATATATTTCGGGCGCGCAGCGTCATGGCAAAAATCATCAATGTTTTGATCAGCGGAAAGCCGAATCATATGGGCTTCTTTGATCATGATATCGCGGCCAATTCAGGGCAGGCACCCCAAAGCGGATCGCGTGGTGAAGATTGTGCAGTCGCCTCGCGCCCAGGCCAGGTTCAGCACGCCTCCCCCTGTGTATGGGAGCAGAAGCGCCTGATCAAAAAAGAAGGGCCGGAGCGTTGCCGCCCGGCCCTCCCCTTCGTCATGCGAATGCCCGATTAGCGGCGGGCGCGGAGCGTGATGCCCCAAGACCGCGGCGTACCGAGGAAGCCATTGAACGAACCAGGCTGGAACGGTCCGTCGAAGCCGACCTGGAGATAGTCTTCATCCGTCAGGTTGCGGCCCCACAATTCGAGCGACCAAGCTTCGTCGGCAGCGCCGATGCCGACACGGCCGTTGAACAGGGTATAGGCCTCCTGGATCTTTTCAGGATCAAGGTCGGAACCCGTATTCTGCTCGGACATATAGCGGGCATCAAGGTGAGCCAGCCAGGTCATGTTTTCGCCAAAGGTCCCATTATAGGTCACAGAGCTGGACGCATACCATTCGGGAGCCAGCGAGAAGTTGCGGCCGGACAGCACGTCAACATCTGGCGTGCCGGTCGGTGCGAACTCGTCATAGCTCGCGTCAGCATAGGTGATACCGCCCTGCATGGTCAGGCCAGGCATGGATTCCGGCAGCCACAACAATTCCATCTCGGCACCCTGGGTCGACGCACCATCAATCGAGGTCACGAAGAAGGCGATGCCGTTGAAGGTATTGAGCTGATAGGTGTCGAACTGTGACTGGAAGAGATAGAAGTTGGCCAGCAGGCTGTCATTGGCCCACTCGGTCTTGATACCAATTTCAAAACTGTCGACGGTTTCCGGATCGAAACGAGCCGGATAGGAGGACGGGTTGGCAAGCACCGAGGTGAAATTGACGGCGCTGTCACCAGCTTGCGTGAAGCGGTCGAGGTTGAAACCGCCCGCCTTGTAGCCATGCGAGTAGGTACCATACATCAACAGGTCGTCATTGAAGCGGTGCGACAGCGAGAGCAGGCCGGAGAATTCATTCTCTTCAAGCGTTTGCGTATTGTCGATCTGAGCAAACACGTCGCGCGAGAATGGCAGACAAGTGAAGGTCCCGAACTGGACCAGGTCCGCAACCCCAACACCGGATGCGCCCGAGAACGCACCAAGCAGGGCCTGGTTGCCCGGCGTCGAGAAGTCCAGGGCATTTCCGAAGGCATGTTCCCAGACATCACAGGCCGGCACGGAGCTTTCGCCGAAATCGAAGGTGGCCGTCTTCTGCGTCGTGGTGTGACGCAGACCGAAGGAGATGTCCGTCGAGTCTGTGAGATGCCAGGTGTTGTGGGTGAAGAAGCTCAGGCTTTCACCATCCTGGCCGAAGGTATCACCGAGCGGATTTCCGCCACCGAGCGGAGCGCCCTGGGTCGGGAAGAGCGGCACATAGCCAGGAACAGGATTGCCGAGGAAGGCAGAAAGCCCTGCGAGGCCATTGGCAAGATCGACAACCGTCGAGATCGACGCACCGCCCGAACCGAGCAGGGAGAGATAGGTGTCAAAGTGCGCGCCCATCTGGATCGCATCCTGACGGACAAGGTCTTCGCTCGAATAGTACGACCCGAACATCCAGTCGACATTCTCGGTCGCGCCAGAGAAGCGCAGCTCGAACGTCGTATTACCGAAATCGAACGTATTATTGCTGATGTCTCGGAACACGATATCGGCACCGGTAAAGTCGGTGTCCTGGCCGGAATGAAGCTCATAAGTCCGATCCGACAGGATGGCTGTCATGTCGAAATTCTCGAACTCCCAGTTCAGCTGGGCGCTAAAGCCCTGGTCCGTGATTTCCTGACCGTTGGAACGGTTGGCCTGAAGCGTGCGGCTGAACGGGTCTTCGGCGCCCGGCAATGGCCGGCCGCCTGGAACGAGGGCGTTGATGATCCCTGCAGTCGGACCAGACGTAATGCTCGGGGCACCACAACAATTCTCGTCGCGCTCAGTGATGTCCGCGCTGAGCAGAAGATTCACATGATCCGTGAAGTCGATCAGGACCTGGCCACGGAAGGTGAAGAAGTTCTGGTCGCCATCTTCGGTCTCGGTGCGCGGACCACCAAAGGCATCAACAGTCTGATAGCCGTCACGCTGGCGGGTTGCACCATAGACGCGCGCTGCAATGCGGTCCGTGATCGGGCCCGTGATGCTGGCAGCAGCGCCCCAGCCGGACGTGTCACCACCGACATAGGTCAGCTCGGTATTATAGCCGAACTCGAATTCCGGACGTTTGGTGACGACATTGATGATGCCGGCCGTGGTGTTAGCGCCGAACAGCGTGCCCTGTGGCCCGCGCAGGACTTCGATGCGCTCAAGCTCACCAAGGTCGTTGAAACCGACGCCGTTGCGCGCGCGCGGCACGCCATCGATCACGATCCCGACGGAGGATTCCAGCCCCGGATTGTCACCAACCGTACCGATGCCACGAATCCGTGCGGTCGTAACGAATTCACTGGTGGTCGAGGTGACATTGAGGCCGGGCGAGATAATCGCCAGATCCTTCAGGTCGTGCACGCCGGCATTCGTCAGCTGGGTTTCGCCATAGGCGGTCACCGCAACCGGCACGTCCTGGATTCCCTGTTCGCGCTTTTGCGCGGTCACAGTGATGACGTCCACGCTGCGGCCCTCCTGGGCCGCTGCCTGGGCACCGGTCAATGCGATAACCGAGGCTGCTGCAAACAGAATCGTTCTCTTGGTCGATGGCATAGTCTTTAACTCCCTCCCGAGCGCTGGCGATTTTCCGCTCAGCTGATTACGTCAAACGCTTTGCGCGTCCTCCGTGCACACTGCGGGAGTTTGAAGGCGAGGTGAAGCGAAATTTCGACGTCAAAACGCCGCATCACCCGATATCGTACCGGAAAATCGAAATTCCCGCAGAGTGTTGCAGGGTAGTCACATTTCCGTTCGCGACATTGCGACTTGGCCTGCCCGGGAAAAACGGCTCAGATACAGCCAGCATCCGAGGAGAGTGATTGTGTTTAAAACCCTGCTGGCCGCGCTGATATGCGCGACGACCGGAACCGCACTGGCGCAGCCATTACAGCCGCTGCAGCCCCGCGATATATTTGCCCTTGAGGCCGCATCCGACCCTCAGATTTCACCGGACGGTCAAGGCATTGCGTATGTCCGCCGCTCCAATGACATCGCGACCGACCAGAGCCTGTCGGCGATCTGGTTGATCAATCCGGACGGCACTGATCATCGCGCCCTGCCCTCCGCGTCCGGCGCGAGCCACACGCCGCGCTGGTCTCCCGACAGCCGGAGACTGGCCTATCTTCAGCCCGGCGCGGACCATGTCAGTATTCGCGTCCTGACGCTGGCCAGCGGCCTGGACCGGGAAGTCGCGCAGGTTCAGGGCGGCGCTGCCGGCCTTGACTGGTCGCCCGACGGTGATCGCCTGGCCTATGCAGGCTTTGTCGGTGCAGCCGGTATGGCGGCGGCGGAATTGCCGACGCGCGACGACGACATGACCTGGGCCGCAGGCGCCCAGATCGAGAACCGGCTGGCCTTCCGCTTCGACGGGATCGGCGCATTGCCGATCGGCCGCCAGCAATTATTCGTGGTCGACGCCGAGGGCGGTGATCCGCGGGCCCTGACCTCGGACACGCTCGGCGCCAGCAGCGATTTCGCCTGGGCCGCCGACGGCCAGGCCATCCTGTTTTCCGCCGACCGGCGTCCCGATCGCGAAACCCTGGCGCCCGATAGCGAGATATTCCGGGTCGGGCTTGTCGATGCAACGCCACAGGCCCTGACCAGCCGGGAAGGCCCCGACATGGCACCTCGCCCCTCACCGAACGGAAGTCTGCTCGCCTATCTGGGCTATGACGACCACCGGATGGGCTATGACAATATCCGCCTCTATGTCGCCAATGCCGACGGCAGCGAGGCGCGCAGCCTGTCCGAGACGCTCGACCGTTCGGTGAGTAATCCGCAATGGAGCGCCGATGGCGAGGCGCTCTATGTCCAGTACGAGGACCACGGCGAAACCCTGATCGCACTGATCGGGCTGGATGGCCGGATTGAAACGCTCGCCCGCGGCCTGGGAGGCCCGGATTTCGGCCGCCCCTATACCGGCGGCGAATTCACCGTCTCGCAGCAGGGCCGGCTTGCGGCAACCATCAGCACGCCCCAGCGGCCGGCAGAACTGGCGACGGGCACACGCGATGAAGCGCTGCACGCGCTGACCAATCTGAATGCCGACGCCCTCGATGACCGTTGGCTCTCGGATGCCGAGACCGTGCATTGGGCTTCCCCCTTTGACGGCCGCGAGATTGAGGGGTGGGTGTTGTATCCGCCCGAATTCGATCCGGCGCAGCAATACCCGCTGATCCTGGAAATCCATGGCGGCCCCTTCACCGCCTACGGCCCGGCCTTCTCGGCCGAGCTCCAGCTGATGGCCGCGGCAGGCTATGTGGTGATCTACACAAACCCCCGTGGCTCAACGAGTTATGGCTATGAATTCGCCAATCTGATCCACCATGACTACCCGGGGAATGATTATGATGACCTGATCGGTGCGGTGGAGATGATGCTGGATCGCGGCTTCATCGACCCTGATCGGCTGTTCGTAACCGGCGGCTCGGGCGGCGGCGTGCTGACCGCCTGGATTATCGGCAATACAGACCGCTTCGCCGCAGCCGCCGTGGTCAAGCCCGTCATCAACTGGGCGAGCTTTGTGCTCTATTCCGACCTGCCACAATTCTTCTACCGCTACTGGTTCGCCAGTGCGCCCTGGGAAGACCCGGCCGAATACTGGCGCCGTTCGCCGCTTTCGCTGGTGGGCAATGTCGACACCCCGACGCTGGTTATGGTCGGCGGCGCCGATGTGCGCACGCCGCGCAGCGAGAGCGAGCAATACTACTCGGCCCTGCGTCTGCGCGGCGTTCCCAGCCGTCTGGTGGTGATCCCTGATTCCTATCACGGCATATCCAACTCCAGACCCAGCCGTTTGCTGACCAAGGTGGCGGAAATCCTGCGCTGGTTTGAAACCTATGATCCCGGCCCGGAAGCGGTCGATCCATGAGCCCGGTCCGGCTCGCTGCCATCCAGGCGGCCCCGGTCTATTTTGACAAGGCAGCGTCGGTGGAGAAGGCCTGCGGCCTGATCGCCGAAGCGGGCCGGCTCGGTGCCACAATCGCCGCCTTCGGCGAGACCTGGCTACCCGGCTATCCCTTCTTCATCGAGGCACCGCTCGGCGATCTTTGGTGGGAAGCTGCCGCGCTCTACCTGGAAAACTCAATCACCCTGCCCGGCCCGGAAACCGACGCGTTGTGCGCGGCTGCGCAGTCCGCCGGCATCGATGTCGTGATCGGCGTCGCCGAACGCGACGCGGCCACTGGCGGCAGCATTTATGCCAGCCTGGTCTTCATCAGCCGCGAGGGGGTAATTCTGGGCCGACACCGCAAGCTCAAGCCAACCCATCATGAACGCTCGATCTGGGCCGATGGTGATGCCCAGGGCCTGCAGGTCTACCCGCGCGATTATGGCCGCCTGTCCGAGCTCAATTGCTGGGAGCACAATATCGTCCTGCCCGGCTATGCCCTGATGTGCCAGGGTACGCAGTTTCGCGTCGCCGCCTGGCCCGGCCACGAGCCGGCGACCGCGCCGAGCGATCCGGTCTGGTCGCGTCAGCTTCTACTCTCGCGCGCCTTCGCCAGCCAGGCTGGCGCATATGTCATCGCCGCCGCCGGCCTGCGCCTCGACACTCACGTGCCCGAGCGCTTCAAATCACTCAGCGCCTTCGAGCATACCGGTCAGAGCTTCATCATCGACCCGCGCGGTGAAATCATTGCCGGCCCGGCCGAGGGCGAGACCATACTGATCGCGGACGCCGATCTGGCCGAGGTGCGCAAGGCGAAGCTGGCTTGCGATGCAGCGGGGCATTACGCACGGCCGGACCTGTTCGAGCTCAAACTGCAGGGCCGGACCCTCTACCCGCCCCGCAATGTCTAGGCCGAGGCCGACGGCCGTTTGGAAATTGCCTCTCGCCAATTGGCGAGATGGACCAGCTCCGGCCCCGGTTTGAGTTTCACCCAGGCGGCGAAATCAACGAAGGCATAACCGGCAATATCGGCGGCGCTGAACGCATCGCCGGCGAGATAATTCGCTTCGGCCAGCCTCTGGTCCATGACGCTGATGAACGCCTCGGCGCGCTGCCGGCCACGCTGGGCCAAGGCCGGAATCTGCTCGTAGCGCTGCGGCCCGGGAATGGCCGAATCCTTGAAGAAATCTGACGTGTTGCGCAGCGCCTCGGCGACGCCCATGAATCCCTCCCACTCGACCCGGCCCAGCCATTCGGCGACCTGCGCCTTCTCGACCGGGTCCCGGCCCAGCAATGGCGGCTCAGGGCAGATTTCCTCGAGATAGCGAGCGATCGAGGCATTATCACACAGGACAACACCGTCATCGAGGGCCAGCGCGGGGACGGTGCAGCGCGGATTGATCGCACGATAGGCCGGGTCAAACTGGGCCTTTGCGCCAAGATCGACCTGGATGGTCTCGATCTCGAGGCCCTTCTCGGCGATGAACATCCGGGCACGACGCGGGCTCGGTGCCGCCTTGTAATCATAAAACTTCATCGAAAATCTCATCCCCTGTCGGAAGGCTGACCTTGCTGGAAGGCCGTCGGTTGTTCGGCGGTGGTGGCGACCAGACGCGTCGCCACGGAAATCCGGCCCGGAGCCTGCCGTGTACCCCCGGTTATCGCAAGAGGCACCGAAACCGGCCTCGCCTCAATTGATCCACAAATCGCCGGTTTGTGCCCCATTGGCTGCCACAATTCACAATTAACCATGGTGTCAGTGCCGAACCGGCGCGAAAAAATGGAGGGGAGGCCATGCCCTTAGACAATCGTACAGATCCAGGCTTCGGCAGAATGACTGACCTGCCGCCCGATCTCGCAGAATTCCGCGATGTGCGCTCGCCGTCAGAAATGATCGCGCTGGGCCGCACCATCTCGCTGGCATCCGCACGTCATGAAGACTTGCTGAAATTCCGCCGCACCTGGGGCGGCGCCGTCGACGACGCGAATCTCTCCGCCGAGACCGATATCAAGCCGATCGACCGGGCTGCGATCTACCCCAAATCCCACATCCTGCACTTCTCAGTGCTTGCCTCGCTGGTCTTGTTTGAAGGCCTGGCGAACGCCTATTTCTTCTCCACCGGGTCCGATCTGGGCCTGCTGGGTGGCTGGCTGCAAGCCATCACCGTCTCCTTCACCAATGTGATCGCCGCTTTCTTCCTGATCGGATTCCTCGGACTTCGGCATATGTCGAACCCCCACAAGCGCGTCCATAGCGGCCTCGCCGCTGTTGGCGTCGGGATCGGCATTGTGACCCTGCTGGCCCTCAATCTGAGTGCGGCCCATTTCCGCGACCTGCTCGAATTCAACGCTGCGACGCTGGCTGTTGGCGCCGGCGATGTGACCGGCCTCGTCCTGACACCTGTCACCGCGGCGCTGTCGGATCCGTTTGGCATCCAGACCCTGGAAGCGCTGCTTCTGCTGGTGCTCGGCACGACCTTCGCCGTGATTGCCGCCTTCAAGGGCCGCACTTTCGACGACGCGATTCCCGGCTATGGTGGGGTGACCCGCCGCCTGGAAACGGCTGCGAATGATCTGGAAAAGGCCCTGGAGGCCGGCTGGAAAGACGCCAAGAAACTGAGCCAGCACGAACTGGAACAGCTCGTCGAAGCCAAGGAATTGCATGATGAGATCTGCCGCGATCTGGCGGGACCGAGCAACCACAGATAAGCTGCTTGCCGAGGCGGGCCCCCAAGCGGGTCCGCCGCACTCATTAGTGGCGGGGGGCCCCTATGACCGGACGCGATATACTGGGAATATTCAATCTACTGATTGTGGCCGCCGTATTGGGCGCAATCAGCTATGCCGCCTTTGTGCTCAAACCACCGGTCTATGACAGCCAGACCCTCTGCCTGGCCGGCACCGTGCCGCCGCACCGGGTCGTGGTGATCGACAAGACCGATCTCTATTCGCCGGAGCAGGCCGAGGCGATCGGGGCGCTCATCCTCTCCCAACGCGACCAGCTCGCGGTCGGCGAACGCCTCTCGCTCTACGAGCTCAATGAGAGCGGCCAGCTGCGCAACACCAATAGTTTCTCACTGTGCAATCCAGGCGCCGGCGAGCAGGTCAATCCGCTCTATCGCAATCCCGACCGGGTGCAGGCGCGCTATGACGCCCTGTTCGCCGAGCCGCTTGATCGCGCCCTCGCCGACCTCGTACTACCCAAGGACGCCCCCAACAGCCCGATCATCGAAGCGCTCGCCCGGCTTGGCCAGGATCCCGGTTTCGACCGTACCGTGCCGTCGCGTCATATCGTGCTTGTCTCCGACATGCTGCAGAACTCGGACGTTTTCACGGTCTATCGTCGCCGGCTGGGCAGTCTGGAGCAGCGCGTGCCGGAGCCGGCCATCGTCGCCGACGCGATTCGCGAAACCTATGGCGACAGCCTGCGCGGCGCCCGTCTCGATATCCGCCTCATTCCCCGGGGCAATTGGGAGGCTGAACAGCATGGCGCGCTGATGGAGTATTGGGACGCAGTGTTCACGATGCTTGGCGTGCAGGCCAGCTGGCACGCGCTTTAGACCCTTGCCGCAATAGATGCCGTGATCGGCGGCGCGCTCCCGCCGGGGCAATACCGGTCGAGCGGACCGCGTCCGCCATCCCACGCACAGGCCATGGTCATTGCGGACAGGGGGGACGGCTGCTGCCCCGCCGCCGTCCCGGGATTTTGAATTTTCCGTGGCAAACACTCTGCCAGTCTGCCAGTCTGTCATTATGGCGCTGCAACCCTGCCGTCACAGGCCCGGACGCCATGACAGGGCGGATGGCAGAGACTGCCATCCTGCCATTGCCGGGCGGGCTTCCGGCAAGGCTGCGTCCGGCGGCATTCCGGCGCGGCGCGAGCGCGTTTGTGGTGATCGATCGACGATGTCAAAGAGCGAAAACGTCGCGATTATAACGTCGCACCGCCAGGGGGCGGACAAGTTGGACGGTGGGGGACGCGGGCAGCATTTGCATTCGGTGTATGTACAGATCGCTGCCGGGACGTGGTCCCGCTTCCCTGAAACGGGTGCATGTCCCGACTTGGGTCGAGCGCTCCCCGCTGCCGGCATTGCATGGATTGAAGCCGTCTGGCCGCAGTCGTCGCGCACGCAGCAAGTCATGGCGACGGCCTGCGCGGCGCCCGTCTCGATATCCGCCTCATTCCCCGGGGCAATTGGGCGGCCGAACAGCACGGCGATCTGATGCAATACTGGGATACGGTATTCGCCATGCTCGGCGTCCAGGCGAGCTGGAACGAGCTCTAGCGACAGGCGCGGCCTTTCCACCGGAGCCCGCGCGTGTTTTCCACAAGGAAGCGCTGCGGCTCATAGCTTATGAATATCCGTCAGCGCCAAACCCACCCACTGTATGTTGTGGCACCCCGCCACCGACACGCAACCGGTTGAGGTTTCCATGGCCGCTCCTGCCCGACACTACGATGCCGACCGGATGGCGTCGTGCGACCCGCTCAATCCCGTCCTCGACGAGGATATACTGAGCTTTTGTGTCCGCTCACCGCAGCTGGTGGAGCTGGCCTTCACCCTCGCCGATCATGGGCATACCCATGTCGGCCACGTCGCCCGCCTGACCGAGTTCACCCTGGTCGATCTGGCCAATGGCGATCCCTCACTGGCCCGCGATTTGTGCCTGCGCCTGCACAAATGCGGCCTCGACACGGCAATGGAGCTGGCAGGCTGGCATGCGCCACTGAATGAGGCGCATGCGGGCCAATTCGACTAACGCGCTGTTGCGTTTGCGACCAGCTGGCGTATTCCCTCTGACAGGTCTTGTTACTTGCCGAGGGATTGCCAGATGATCACCGTTCACCACCTGAATAATTCGCGCTCACAGCGCATTCTCTGGCTGCTTGAAGAGCTCGGTCTCGAATATGAGATCAAGAAATACATGCGCGATGCGAAAACCATGCGCGCGCCGGCCGACCTCAAGGCCGTCCACCCGCTCGGCAAATCCCCGGTCATCACGGACGGCGAGATCACAGTCGCTGAATCCGGTGCGATCATCGAATACCTGGTCGACACTTACGGCCCTGCCCTGAAGCCCGACGCCGGCAGCGAGGCCTATCGCCGCTATGTCTACTGGCTGCATTTCTCCGAGGGCTCGCTGATGCCGCCCCTGCTGATGAAATTGCTGATGAACCAGATCAAGTCCGCCCCGGCGCCCTTCTTCGTCAAGCCGATCGCCAAACAGATCGCCAAGCGCGTCGAAGACCGTTTCATCGGTCCCGAACTGTCCAGCGTCTTCGCCTATATCGAGGCCGAACTGACCGCCCATGATTGGTTTGCCGGCGACACATTCACCGGTGCCGATATCCAGATGAGCTTCCCGCTCGAAGCAGCCGCTGCGCGCGGCGGCCTCGACAAGGCACAGGTCAAAATCCAGGCCTGGGTCGACCGCATCCACGCCCGCCCCGCCTATCAGCGCGCGCTCGAGCGCGGCGGTGAATACGGGATTATCGGGAATTAGGCTGGCCTTTCAGAGATGCCGCAACGGGACTTGCCGCTGGCCGAGTATGCGCAAGACCTGCACATCGACGTCATCCAACTGCTTGTAGTAAATCGAATGCCTGGCCTGCTCGAACCGCCGCAGGCCGGGCAGAATGTGCCCGTAATCATGGCCAAGACCGGGATAGTTCGCCAGCAGGTCAAAGCGCGCGAATAGCGAGTCAAAATACGTGCCCGCACGCTCCAACCCGAAATTCAGGATCGAGTATTCGTATATCGCTTCGACATCGGCCTCGGCCCTGATCGTGAGCCTATAGCCTGCCATCGGCCTTCAACCGGTTTTCGACCCGCGCCTTGATATCGGCAGAAGCGCTGTCGCTTGTCCCGCTCTGCAGGCTTTCCTGCATGATATCACGCAGCTGGGTCTCGGCAGTATGGCGTTCCTGATCTCGGCGGATCAGATCGCGCACATACTCGCTGTCATTGGCGTAGTGGCCCGATTGAATCCGGATTTTGATCCAGCTTTCCATCGCATCCGGGATGGTGATGGTCTTGCGCATCATGGTCATGGGTGCGGCTCCTCAAGACATTGATTACCACACGCCAGTTGTATGACCAAAATCATACGATGAGCACATACTGTCCCCTAAAAGCTGAACACCACCCGCGCCATCAGTGCGTCATCGCCGCTGCCTTCGACATCGAACAAGTATTCGACGTCGAAATCGACGCGGCGACGATAGGCGTGGTGGTCATCCTCGCCGAACCAGTGCGAGACCGAGACGCCGGGGCCGGCTTCAAACCGGTCCTGGCTGCCATAAATGTCGTCGGAATACTGGGCTACGGCGGTGACATAGGGCGTCACGGTCCAGCCTTGGGCGGTGCGGAAACGGCGGCCCTGGCGCACTTGCGCATAGGCCCCGAAATACTCGTTATCGCCGGGGATATAGGCGAGATCGGCATAGACGCTGGTGTAATTCCAGCTCGAGGCATCGGGCTTCCAGTCATAGCCATTGGTCCAGCCATAGCTCGCCCGCAGCAGCCAGTCATCGCGGGCATTGTCCCCCAGTGCGATGAGACGTTCGCCGGACAGGCTGAAATCGACCGACTGGAACGGCTTCCAGCGCGCGCCGATACCCAGCTGGGCCGTATCGCTATCGAGGTTGAATGCGCCCGGCTCCATACTGACATAGCCGCGCGCAAAGGCGGTGATGCCGGTACCGTTTTCATAGAGGCCCTCAGGGCGCCAGCTGAACTCGGCGCCGAGCGAGGATTGGGTAATGCTGTCCTGCAGCCCACCCGACAGTGAGACGCCCTCATTGCGATAGCTGGCATAGGCAAAACCGGAGGTGCGGCTTTCCAGCGCGGTGACTTCTCGGCGCAGCCTGTAAAGCCGCTCGGCATGGGCCGCTTCGCCGCCCTGGGCCTGCAGCCTGTCGATCACGCCGATAAAGGCAGCGCCGGCCTCGGCTTGCTGGCCGGCATCCTTGAAGGCATAGGCCTGGTCTTCGCGAATGCCGAGATTGTCGGGCTGGACGGCGATGACTTCACCGAAATGCCGGGCTGCCTCCGCATGCTCGCCGATCGAGCGCAGGGCATAGGCGAGTGACAGACGTACGTCGGTATTGGCCGGGTCCCGCGCGAGAACGGTGCGGAATTCACCGATCGCGGCGCGGGGTTCGTCCGCGGCCTGCAACATGAGGCCATGGTCAAACCGGCGCCAGGTCTGGTCGTCAATCGCGATGGCGCGCGCCATGTATTGCGCGGCCATTCCCGGCTGGCCCTCACGCAAAACCTGGGCCTGCTCGTCATAATACTGCGCCAGCGCGACGCCTTCGAATTCACCGGGGCGCACCTGCCACAGACGCGCCTGGGCATCGCCGACGCGGCCGCTGAGCCGGGCCGCGCGGGCTGCCTGCAGCTTGTCCGACGGCGCATCGCTCAACTGGGCAGCGTAGTCCCAGCCGATCAGGGAGCGATCCCAGTCGCCTTCCGCTTCGGCCTGATAGCCCAGCGAACGCAGCGCAAACAACTGGCCCTCCGTATCCAGCTGATCGCGGCGACGGACAACCTCCCACAGATCAGCGACGGCACGGGCGCTATCCCCGGCCTCAATGGCGCAATTGGCGGCGTCGAGATAATCACTGGCGCGCCCGAGCACGGCACCGAGCTCTTCCCAGATCGGTATCGCCTCGCTGCAGCGCCCTTGCGAATTAAGTTCGTAGGCATGAGCGCGGGCCGAGGCGATTTCTTCAGGGCTCAAATCTGCCCCTGCCGTGGTGACCCAGCCCAGCGCCGCCGCCGAAGCGCCGAGCAGCATGGCCGTGCGGGTAAAACGGCCGCGGCTCTTGGGTTTCGCTAATGCAGACATGACATGCTTCCTTTCCGCTCAGGGCGCGATGGCGCCGGAAGCGAGTTCCGGTTGGCTGTCGACGAGGATCTTCCAATCCGCATCGGAGAGTATGCCCGATTCCCGGGCTATTCTGATAAAATCGAACGGAGCCTCGCCCGCCGCGCTGACGCGGCGAATCCCCATCCAGATGGCCGCGATCTGCTCGTCATCGGCCAGCGCCAGGCGTTTGAGGACCCGAGCGGCGCGCAGATCGGGCTCCAGCGCAGTCCGGTCCCAGGCGAAACGTAGCCCGAAGGCGACATCGCTGGCCGGCGCGATCACAAAATTGAGGTCAGGCTTGAAGGCAGCCCTGAGCTCTGCCTCGGCGGTCTCGTCCAGCGGTTCGGCGAGTGCCAGTTTCAGGGCGGCGCGGGACGCAGCGAGCGGGAAGACGCCAAATTTGCGGGCCAGGGCGAGATCGATCGTGTCGCGCACATCGCCGGTGACCAGCAAGGGATCGAACGCCTCGACCGGGTAGCGCGAAACTTCGCTCCAGGCAGTGGCGATTTCCTCTTCGGTCGCATGGCCAGCCTTGACCAGCACACTGGCCAGACCAATGCCGGCGGCGGAGGCTTCCGCTTCGGCGGCGACGAGCGTGGCGTCATTGACGACGCCATAGAATTTCAGCGCATCGCCGAGCGTATTGCCCTGGCCACTGATCTCCGCCATCGACGGATAGGCGTGCATCGTCTTGTCCCAGGTGATGCGTTCGCCCGTGATCATGTGCACGGCAAAGCGGCGTGCCGCCCGCATCGAGGCGAGGAAGCCGACATAATTGCCGACCACCATGCGCACCGGCGAGAGGATGGCGTGTTTCAGCCCGTGCGCCGAGGCGGTGAAGATGACGCGGTGGACAACGCGGTTCACCAGGAAGAGGAAATTGATCAGCACCAGCGTCCAGACCCAGCTGTTTGGATCGATCAGCGGTGGCAGGGTCCCCACCGATGGCACCAGCTTGGTGACAAGCCAGTAGAGCGCCCATTGAAACACAATCGCATAGGCCAGCATGCCGGTCGGCGCGGTCCAGATCGCCTTGCGGTCGCGATACAGGAAATAGCGGTGTGAAAACGGTCCGATCCAGCCGAGCTGTTTCCAGCCGAGATAGGAAATCCCCAGCATCCAGCGCGATTTCTGCTTCACCGAGACCGACAGGTTGTCCGGGAAATACTCCCGCGTGCCGACCAGTTCGCGGCGATAGATGGTGCGCATCCCGCTGCCATGGCGGCGCTTGACCTCGCCGACCGGGACCTTGGCCCAGAAGCGCACGAATTCTGATTTCAGACCGGCCTGGAACAGGCGGTGACCGACATCATAATCTTCCGTCAGGCTGTCGGTGTTGAAGGGCTGGTTGTCGCGCTCCTGGCACAACAGCTCGATGCAC
>TARA_R110002126_G_scaffold27665_2_pt1 | contig 18981 bp, 16 predicted proteins | sample TARA_R110002126 | Tara Oceans TARA_R110002126 (sample SAMEA4397536) | marine metagenome | biome: Polar Biome; feature: [DCM] deep chlorophyll maximum layer (ENVO:01000326); material: water (ENVO:00002006), including particulate matter (ENVO:01000060) such as... | depth 30 m
GCTGGCGAACGCCGATCCCAACCTGTTGCGCTTGGGCGCGACGGAGCACTTGCACCAACCCTACCGGTTACCGCTCATCCCTGGCGCCAGCCAGGTGTTCGCTGCCGCCGCAACGGCTGGCGCGTGGATCACGACGATCTCGGGCGCGGGCTCGGGAGTCGTCGCACTGGCTTCCCGCGACCGCATCGAGCACGTCGCATCGGCCATGCAAGGCGCGTATCACACGGCGGATCCTCCGGCGACCGCACGCGTCCTGGACATCGTGCGCGACGCGCCGCGCGTCACACCACTCGGCGCCTAAGCGCCGACGCCACGGCCTGCGAGACTCGGATTCCTGAGGCCAAGTCGCACTGAACTTCGATCCTGGAGCCGGGGTCTACGCAATGGATCCGCCGCGGCAGGCCTCGGTCACGCGCGGCATGGCGCAGGCAACCAGATCAGACGCCCATCGGCGGTCGCTCATCGTTCGACACGTCGGACAAGCGTGCTGCGGCACTGCGGCGCGCAACTTGAATGTCGGTCGCGCGAATGGCCCGCACGGCATTCTCGAACCCGGCGAGGCCCACGACGAGATCGCGCACGCCGACGCCCAGCAACCAACCGACGTTCTCGGGCCGCGCGGCCGTGATCCCGAACACGCGCAGGGGCGTGCCCGCAGCCTCAGCGGCTTCGACGACCTGGGCCACCGCGCGCAGCACGTAGGGGTGCAGATGTTCGAAGTGCACGCCGTGCGCCGGCAGGCCGCGGTCGGCCGCCAAGATGTACTGCTGGAACGAGTCCAGGCCGATCGCCAGGAACGCAGCCTCCGCTGCGAGGTCCTCGGCGCCGAACACGGCAGCCGGCGTCTCGATCACAGCCCCCAGCAGCAGGTCGGCTGCGTGCGGGACGTTCTCGCGGCGCAACGCGTAGCGCTCCTCGAAGAGCGCCTCGCGGATACGACGGAACTCGCCGCAGTCCACGACCATGGGCACGGCCAGACCGACGTCGGCCGGATGACCGTCCGCAGCGCGCAGCAGCGCGTTCAACTGGCGGCGCAACAGCTCGGGACGATCCAGCAAGAGGCGCACGCCGGCGCGGCCCAGAGCCGGGTTGGGCTCGCGCTCGCGGGACAACCACGGCACGCCCAAACCGGAAGACAGGTCGGCCAACCGGAACGTCACGCGCACCGGGCCCGCCTCGGTCAGAACGGCGCGGTAGTGTGCGATCAAAGCATCCACCGTCGGCGGCTCGCGATCGAGCAGGTAGAGCAACTCGGTGCGGTACATGCCGATGCCCTGGATGCCGAGCCCGCGCATGCCTTGCACGTCGGGCAGGCTTCCGCACGCGGCCGTGAGGGTTGGCACCGTTCCGTCCAGCGTGTGCGCCGCGGTGGACATCCACTCCGGTGCCTCCGCACGTTCCGAGCCGGGCAGGCCAGCGGCCTTGAACTGCTCGATGATGCGCGCCTCGGGACGAATCCGTGCCACACCCTCGGCCGCGTCCACGATCACGAAATCGCCCTCGGTCAGTTGGGACAACAGTCCCTCGACCCCGCACAAGGTCGGGATCCCGAGGGAGCGCGCAAGGACGGCCGCGTGGCTGGTCGGGGAACCGGACTCGGTCACGATCGCCGCGGGACGCGCGCCGGTCGGATCCATCAGGTCGACGACGGTCAACTCGCGTGCGACGAGAACGCTGCCTTCGACCGGCGTCCCCCCCGCCTTCGGCCCAGCGGGTTCAGGTGCCTGCGTCGCGGCATCCTTGGACTCACGCTCGAGTGCGCGGAGCACGCGGATGCCGACGTCGCGCAGGTCCACGGCGCGCTCGCGAATGGCCTCGTTCTCGACCAGCTTGAAGATGCGATCGAAGTCGAGGATGACCTTGGCGATCGCTGCCTCGAGAGCGAGTTGCTCGCGCAGGATCAGGTTCTCGACGTCCGACAGGAAGACGGAATCGCGCAGCACGGACACGTGGGTGTCGAGGATGCGCACGTGGTCCTCGGGGACCTTGCCGCCGAGGTTGCCGGCGAGCTCGCGCAGTTCGGCTTCGACGACCTCGAGACCGAGACGGAAGCGCTCCAACTCGCCTTGCACCTTCTCCTGGGGCACGCGCCGGTGCGTGACCTCGGCCAGGTCTTCGCTGGCGATGCGCGCCGGCCCCATCCCCAGACCCGGGGCGACCGGAATGCCGCGCAGGACGACCGGCTCGGGTCCCTCCGCCGCGGTGGCGTCGACGAGCGTGGGAGAATCGGAAGCGGGGGTTTCGGGGGCGGTCATCGCACCGTCGTGGGCAGAGCAGGCAGGAGCTGCCAGAAGCTGGAGGGGGAACGGTGTCGCGTTCGACACCGCGACCATCCTAGCGACCCAACTGGCTGACGAGATGCCCCGCCTCGGGCAGGATGATCCGCTCCATGGCGAGAGCCAGCGCCTTGGGCGATCCGGGGAGCGCGAAGACGACCCGCCCGGCCAGAATTCCGGCACAGGCGCGGCTCAGAATGGTCGCGGAGCCGATCTGTTCGAACGAGAGCGAGCGGAAGAGTTCCCCGAATCCCGGGATCCGGGACTCGAAGATCGCCTCGAGCGTCGGAACGGTCACGTCCCGCGGAGCGATGCCCGTCCCGCCGGTGACAAGCACCAACTCGACCTCGGCGACAGCACACGCGGCGCGCACCGCAGCTTCGATCGCCGGCGCGTCATCGGTCACGCGATCCCGGTGCGGGGCACGATGCCCGGCGGCCTCGACGGCCTCGACCAGGAAGTCCCCCCCACGATCGGTCGTCGCATCCCGCGTGTCGCTGACCGTGATCACGGCGAACGTGCGCACGCCGGCTCCGTCGGTTCGATGTTGTTCGAGACTCATCGCGCGAGCCCTAGGACCGACCGAGCGCGGTGTTCAAAGCCGCCACACGCTGCGGATCGACGGGCGCACCCGGAACGCCATCGACCTCGAGGCACGTCGCGACGATCGCACCGTTCGCGACGGTCAACAGTTCGGCGGCGTTGCTCGGGTTCAGACCTGAGCCGATGAACAGCGGCGTGTCGGGCAACGCCTCGCGCACCTGCACCAGGTCCTCCATCGCTGCTGCGGATCCTGTCGCGCGACCACTGATGACCAACGCGTCGGCCAGACCGCGCAAGCGCGCATCGCGCGCGGCATCGATCAGTCGTTCACCCGGAGGCGGCGTCGCATGCTTCACGTGGATGTCGGCGAAGATCACCACGTGCGGAGCGAGGCGCGCACGCTCGCGCACCGTCTCGGCTGCGCGCCCCACGAGCGTACCTTGATCGGTGTGCATCGTTCCCGAATGGACGTTGACGCGCAGGAAACTGGCGCCGGTCGCTGCGCAAAGGCCCAACGCCGCACGCGCATCGTTGCGCAGCACGTTGACGCCGAGCGGGAGGTTGGGCGCGACGCGTCGCACGGCGTCGATCGCGCGCGCCATCGCCGCGATGGTCTCGCTGGGGACCGGCCCGCCGAAGAACGGCACGTCGCCGAAGTTCTCGACGACGAGCGCGTCCAGGCGACCGTCGCGCAGGCGTTCGGCGTCCTCCTCGGCGCGCGCGATCACGGCGTCCAGATCGCCCCCGAAGCGCGGGGCACCGGGCAGGGCGCCGAGATGGACGACGCCCACGAGTTGAGGACGAGCGGACTTGAGATCGAGGGGCGGAGCGAGCATCGCCCCAATCTAACGGCAATCGCCGCGGGAGTTGCCGAAGCCGCCGACGTTAGGCTGGGGGCATGAACGACCGCTCTCTCCAGGACCTGACCCGCGAGTGGACGAACCTCGGCATGATCGTCGCCGTGATGCTCGTCGTAGCTCTCGGGCTCTCCCAGGCCGGGGTCGTGAACCTCGGCTCCTCGATCCTGATCGGTCTGGCCGGGATCGGGCTGCTCATGCTCAAGCTTGGCGAGATGCTGCTGATCCTGATCGGCGAGATGCGCCGCCGCCGCGACGACGGACACCCGACCCCCTAGCCGCCGCAAGATCGCCAGGCCTAGAGTTCGCCGTCCTCGTCGCCCTTGACCTTCTTGTCCCGTTTCTCGGACGAGGCTTCGGCCGGCGCACTCTTCCACTCGGGGATCGTCGGCATGTCCTCGGCCTGAATTGCCATCAGGCTCATCGCCGTCGAGAACGAGCGCGTGCGCGGGAAGATGCGATCGTTCCAACCGCCGTCGTCCTCGAGCGTGCGCCACAACGTCTCGCGCATCATCGTGCGGTACTTCGCGCGCTCTTCCTTGGGCAGATACTCGATCGCGAGCGCCGTGTAGGTGTGGCCGTAGAAGAAGTAGTACGGGGCGATGCTGAACTCGCCCTCGTGCGTGCCCTGCTTGCTCTTGCGATCGAACAGGTGGTCCCAGTTGCCGAAGAACCCGTCGATCGCCGTCTTGAGGCGTTCGGAGTCGCTGCGTCCCGCCTGGAACAGCACGAGTTCGGAGGCAGCCGAGCGTGCGGCCGACGCCGCCATCGGCTCGCTGCGATTGCGGCGACCGATCGAGTACGAGTACGAACCGGTCTCGGCGGTGCGCCCACGTTCGAGCGACGCCAGACCGCGCTCGACGAGCTGCGGATCGAAGGCGTAGCCCTGATCCTTCGCCTCGTACAGCGCGATCAACGTCGACGGCGTCATGAACGGGCTCGAGGAATTGTTGTTCGCGTAGTTCCATCCACCGCCCGGGTTCTCGTTCGCTTCGAGGCATCCGAGCAGGTGCGGGATCATCGCCTCCACGCGCTCGATCTGGTCCTTCTTGATCCTGCCGAGCTCCTTGGCGCGCAGCAGGAAGCGCAGCGCATAGGCGTGCCCCCAACCGCGCACGTCGTAGCCGCGCTTCGGACCCGCGACCATGCCGGGATCGTTCTCGAGCGTGTCGAGCACGAAGACCATCGCGCGCGCGATGGCGTCCTTGCGATCCTTGTCCTTGTCGTACCCCGGCGCGTCGAACAACGACAGGCAGACGATCGACGTGCCACCGATGCGGTATCCAGGGGGAATGCGACCGTCCAGGCCCACGCGGTAGACGCCTTCGTACGGCCATTCCGATCCGGCCTTGGGATCGGCGAGCTCGTCGAGGCGCTTGCGCTCGCCGCTCTGCCACTCGTCGAACTGGCTCTCGCGAACGCGACCGACGGGCGAGTCGGGCACGTAGTTCTCCTGGCTGGCGAGCAGCAGCTCGACGGCGCGGTCGACGGCCTGCTTGACGTCCTTGTCCTTGGGAGCCTCCGCGTCTTGCGGGGAAGCGGCGAGCGGTGCGAGCAGGATGAGAGCGAGTGCGTTCATGGGAGTCCTCTTGGGGTCGGATCAGAGTACGGGCTGCGCCTCGAACCTGCGCCATCAACTGCGTACGGGCTGACCCCGGGCCACGCCACGGACACGAAGAAGCGGGCGTCCCGAGGAATCGGAACGCCCGCTTGAATGGAGCCAGAGATCGGACTTGAACCGACGACCCTCGCTTTACGAAAGCGATGCTCTACCACTGAGCTACTCTGGCGATGGCACCCTCGAAGGAGCGCACCGTTCCAGTGTCGGCCCCTGACGGGCCGTTCCTGGAGGCGAAGAGATTACCGGCTCCCCCGCCCTTCGTGAAGTGCCGGATCGGAAGAGCCTGCAGGTTTGTGCGGACGGCTCCCACGCGCTGCCCGGAGCCGTCCCGTCGAACCGGGGAGTCCAGGCCGGAATCGGCGGAGATCGGCGGTGGATACGCCCCTGGAACGCAGGACGGCCCGCGGTGAGGCGGGCCGTCCTGTTCTGATATCGAGGATGGCGCCGTGCGCCATTCGATCACGTGTCGATCACTCGCTGACGTGGATGCGGACGCGCTGGAGCAGCGCGGCACGCTCGGCGGCGTCCATCGTGGTGCGACCCAGGGCGCGGGCGGCGGCGACGCGGACTCCGAGCTCGGAGTCGGACTCGACGACGGCGGCCAGGTCGGCGGCCAGGCCAGCGATGGCTCCCGAGCGGCTCGCGATGGCGCCGATGGCGTCGGCGGCGGCCATGCGGGCTTCGTCCGAACGCTCGTCGTTCGACAGGACCGTCAGCAGGCTTCCGACGTGATCGGTGGACCCGATGATCTCGAGCGCGGACATGGCCGGAAGGGTCACGCCGTCGTTGCGGAAGGCGAGGGTCGAGGCCAGGGCGTTGGCTGCACCAGCCACGTCCGTGTGGCCCGCGGCACCCAGGGTCGCGAGCGCACCGGCGCAGCGCGCTGCGAGGGCGTCGGCCACGGCGCGGTCACCGGTCAGGCTCTCGCCGAAGACCTCGTCCAGCGCGGAGATGTCTCCCGCGTCCGACACGACGCCCGCGACGCGATCGCCGTAGGCATCGCCGAGCTCTTCGTCGGAGGTGACGAGATACACGGGGATCGTGTTGAGTCCAGCGGTGTCGGCCAAGGTCGTCAGGACTTCATCGGTGGTCGTGTTGCCGCCGGTGCGGTCCCCGACCAGGATGACGTCGACGCCGGGGATGCGCATGAGCATCGAGAGGCCCTGGCTTCCGCTTCCGCGGTGGTTGGCGAGAACGCCTTTGGCCTCGAGCGAACCCATCAGGGCCGACGTGCGATCCGCGTCCGCGTCGATGACGGCGGCGATGCGAACCACTTCGCGACCCGCGGCCTCGGTGAGTGCGGCGACGACGTTCGGCGACGCGGCGACGCCAGCGTGGTGCGCGATGTGCGCGAGGGCGACGGCGGCTTCCCCGCGCATGCTCGGGTCGGAGGCGTCGAGCGCGGCCTCGAGGCCGGGCGTCGGAGCGTGGGCTTGACGTGCGAGGGCCGCGCAGAGGCGCGCGCCCGTCGCGTTGTCGTCCTGGCGGACGCTCCAGATGAGAGCGTGGTCCAGGGCGGCGACGCCGGCGGCGGCCACGGCGAGTTCACCGATGGCGGCCTTGTCGGCCAGGTCGCCGACGTCCACGCCGTTGTCGGCGAGGAGGGCCAGCTTGGCCTGGATGTCCGTGGATTCGCGGGCGATGCCGGCAGCGGCGTCGAGGGACGTCGGAGCCAGGGACATCGCGGCGTAGTACGACTTCTTGGCCATCTCGTTGTTGTAGATGGCGCGCGGCACTTCGTGGAACTGGAGGTCACCGCCCTCCCAGGTCCAGATCACGCTGCTGTAGTCGAACGCGCGCAGCACGGTGTTGCGACGGAAGTGGTAGTCGTCCCCGTCCTTCAGGAACAGAGCGACGGCATCGCCCTGGCTTCCGCATGCGGCGGCGGCGCGCTTGGCGGCCTGGACGACCGATCCGTCGGAGTCCGTGGCGGCCACGCCCTCGAGCGTCGCGGCGGCACGGGTGTCCCCGATGTTCATCAGGGTCATGCACAGGTGACGACGCTGCATGGCGTCCTCGGTGTTCAGCGCTTCGAGGAGCGGCGGCACGACGTCGACCTCCATCTCTTGGAGGGTGTGCATCGCGCGGATGCGCCAATCGTTGTTGGCCTGGTCGCCGCGCAGAGCACGCGCCAGACGCGGAACGGCGAAGGGACCGTGGTTGCCGGCCAGCGCGTCGATCGCCTGACGGCGCTCGACAGCGTCGTCAGAGTTCTTGATCGTGTCGCACAGGGCGTTGATCGTGTCCTGATCGTTGCGACGCGCTTGGCGAGCGAGCGTGGCCCGCTCTTGCAAACGCTTGGCGATCGCCTGGTACTCGCCACCTTGCACCATCAGGTCGAGCCAGACCTGGGTGTCGGTGTCGACCCACAGTTGATAGGCCTCCTCCTGCGAGGGGTCCGCCGCAAGCACCTGCTGGAGCTTGGCGAGGGCGGCATCGTTGTCGCCTTGGGCGAGAAGCGTCTTCGCTTCGTTGAAGAGCGAAGTCGCATCCTGCACGGGCGCCGCGAAGCTGAAGCTGGGGGCGGCGAGAGCTGCGAGGGCGAAGGCCAGGGTCCGGCGCGAATGAATCATGTCGGTCGATCACTCCCCCAGGAAGGGAGAGCGCAGTCGGGGGAGCACCAGCTGGGGGGGGAGCCGGTCGAGGGGGGGGGAGCCAATACGGTGACCCGCGAGCGTTCGACGGATCGAAGGCCGGGAGCGGGAAAGGTTGCGGAATGATACCGGGGGTCCAGGAGCGGTCAAGGAAGGGTCCTCGCCGGACTTGGGTCCGTTCGATTCCGCCCGCCCTACCGGGGCAACCTGGGCAGGCAACGAACTCCGGCCCAAGTTGAGGTCCTTCGAGGCGCCCTCCGACCAGGTCCGACGCCCGGAATGTGGGGCCTGGAGGGCCTTGGAAACCCCAGGAACCAGCGTTCCAGGCCCCGTGAGGCTGGTTTTCGGGGTCGCGGGCCGATTCGGATGGAGGCTCCGGCCGCGGGCCCGAAATCCGCGTCCGACTAGGCGGGACCCGGGGAGAGGCGGCCCAGGATCGTGCCCTTCCGGGCGCCGGTGACCTCGGGGTGGGTGACGGCCTCGCCGGCCACGAACCGCGCGGCCAGGACCGCGAAGACCAGCGCCTCGCGGGCATCCGGATCCACGCCGACCTGGCTCGAGATCGCCACGGGGCCCTCGAGGTCCTGCATCAGAGCCCGCACCAGAGCTCGGTTGTGAACGCCACCGCCGGCGAGATAGCAAGGCACGCTGGGGTCGGGGGTCCAGGCCTCCCGGGCGCGCCGGACCGCGCGTGCGATCGACAGGACGGCGCCGTAGAGCTGATCCTCGGGCTTGCCCGGAGCACGCTGCATGCGTTCCCGGATCCAGGCGTCCCCGAACGTGTCGCGGCCCGTGCTCTTGGGCGGGTGCGCCTCGAAGAACGGGTGATCGAGGAGGTGCGCGACCCAGCGGGCGTCGACGGCGCCCTCCGAGGCGCGCGCGCCGTCGCGATCGAACGGGCGACCCAGGGAATAGCGAGCGATGCCGTCGAGCAGAGCGCCCGCAGGTCCGACGTCGAAGGCCAGCCGCTGCTTGCCGTGGATCCACGTCAGGTTGGCGATACCACCCAGATTCAGCACGCACAGCGGTTCGGGCACGCCGGCGAAGACGACGTCGTCGGCGTAGGGGCTGAGCGGTGCGCCTCCCCCACCTGCCGCGATGTCGGCCTGACGGAAGTCCGCGACGACGGGGCAGCCGGCCTCGGCCGCGATGAAGTCGCCGCCGCCGACCTGCAGCGTGACCGGTCCGCTCGCCTCGCGGTCGTCGTGATGGAAGATCGTCTGCCCGTGACTGCCGATCAGATCGACGTCGTGCTTCTTCATCTTCGCCACGTCCCGGACCGCGCGGCCGAAGGCGCGCCCCAGATCGCGGTCGAGCAGCGCGAGTTCGCGTTGCCCGCACGACGCGCGTCCCTCCAGGATCCCGCGCACGGTCTTCGCGACGTCGTCCGGGAACGGTCGCGTCACGAACGTCAGCAGTTCGGGGGCGACCCAGACGCCGTCCTCGCGCCGTAGCCTGGCGAATCCGACGTCGATCCCGTCCGCGGACGTCCCCGAGAGGACCCCAGCCACGGTCAAACCGTCGTGGTCGAGTTCGTGACGCAGGCGTTCGAGGTTCATCGGGTGCGCACCGGTGGAGACAGCCGGGGCTCGCCAGCGTACCCTGGATCGCAGGCCGTCCCAGCCCCATGTACACACGATGAACTCCACACCGGAAGGCGCTCGGACCCCGATCCTCGTCGCCGACGACGACCCGGACATTCGCCTGGCCCTCGAAATGCTGCTCTCGTACGAGGGTTTCGAGGTCTGGACCGCCAAGGACGGCGAAGAGGCCTGGAAGCGCCTCGAGCACGAGCGCGGACAAGGTCGCGCGCCGGCGGTCGTCTTGACCGACCTGAAGATGCCCGGCGTCGACGGGCTCGAACTGCTCGATCGCATCGGCACGCTCGAAGGTCCCCCGCCGGTCGTGATGATCAGCGGACACGGCGACGTCGCGACCGCGGTCGACGCGATGCAGCGCGGCGCCGCGAACTTCCTCGAGAAGCCGCTCGACGAGAACCGCGTGCGCGCGACCATCCGCGGCACGCTGCGCCAGGGCGAGCTGGAGACCGAGAACAAGGGGCTGCGCAAGCAGCTGTCCGGTCGCTGGGAGCTGATCGGCGAGTCGCCGTCGATGCAGCAGCTGCGCAAGGCGGTGGCCCAGGTCGCGCAATCCGATGCGTCCGTCTTGATCACCGGCGAGAACGGCACGGGCAAGGAAGTCGTCGCACGCAGCGTCCACTTCCTCGGCCCGCGCGCGACCGGCCCGTTCGTCACCGTGAACTCCGCCGCCATCCCCGGCGAGCTGATCGAGTCCGAGCTGTTCGGTCACGAGAAAGGCTCGTTCACGGGCGCCATCGACCGCCGCACCGGTCACTTCGAAGCCGCCGACGGTGGCACGTTGTTCCTGGACGAGATCGGCGACATGCCGATCGCGGCCCAGGCCAAGGTCCTGCGCGCTCTCGAAACGCACGAGGTCACGCGCGTCGGCGACAGCGCGACCATCCCCGTCAACATCCGCGTGCTCGCTGCGACCAACGCGGACCTCGCCGAATCCGTCGAGGCGAAGACGTTCCGCATGGACCTCTTCTACCGTCTCAACGTGGTGCCGCTGCGCGTCCCGCCGCTGCGCGAACGCCTGGAGGACATTCCGGCTCTAGCGGCCCGATTCCTGTCGGAACAGGCCGAACGGACGGGCATGGCCCGTCTCGCGCTCGGCGACGATGCACTCGCGCACCTGTCCACTCTGGACTGGCCGGGCAACGTGCGCCAACTGCGCAACCTGCTGGAGGGCGCCGCGGTGTTCGCCAGCGACGACGTCATCGGCTTGAGCGAAGTGACCCAGGTGCTCGAGGCCGGTCGCGGCATGACGCCCACGTCACCCAGAACGCCCGGCGAGGACCCCAACGACGCCGAGTCCTTCGAGGAGTTCAAGAACGTCTCCGAAGCGCGCTTCTTCGAACTGCGCCTCGCGCGCAACGAAGGCAACGTGAAGCGCACGGCGGAAGAGCTCGGGATGCAGCGCTCGCATCTCTACAAGAAGCTCGACCGCTACGGGCTGCGCTAACCCCGACCTCCTGCGCGCCCGCATCGCGCCTGCATCCGGCGCGCGTGAGATCACGCCCAGCGATCGGTCGGAACACCCCTCGCGGTACATGGCCGTACGGGAACCGGCCAGGTCCGCGCGCCCTGAAATGCAGCACGGCTGCCGACCCGCGAGGATCGGCAGCCGTGCTGCGTTCGAGATCGGGAAGCGATCAGGGGATGAGCAGCTTCATGCCCTCGGCCAGGTCGTCCGCGGACTTCAACTGGTTCCGGTTGGCTTCGAAGATCTCGTTCCAGCGGTGGCCCGCGCCGTAGTGCTTGGCCGCGATCTTCCAGAGGCTCTCGTTCTTCGCGACGACGTGGACGGTGCCGCCGGAGAGCCCGTCGTCATCGACGGGGACGGTGACCTCCATGCCACGCACGAGACGCGTGGTGCCCTCGTTGTGGTGGCGCAGGAGGCGCGCGAAGCTGGCGTCGCCGTAGTACGTCGCGGCGATCGACTCGAAGGTGTCACCGTTGCGGCAGACGTAGTAGCGCAGGTCCGGGTTGACGCCCATGCTCAGGCGCTGGGTCGTGACGAGGCTGCCGAGGGGCTCGCCCATGACCGGAGAGGAAGTGACCGGAGAGGGAAGAACCGGTGCGGGGTCGACGTGATGCTCGACCTCGACGTCCGCGCCTTCGCCGGGGCCCATGTAGAGCAGCTTGCCCGGAGGAATCTCCGGCTCCGGATCGCTCCAGAGCGGGTCCTCGACGTCGGCCAGGTCTTCGTCCACATCGAAGGGGCTCAGACGCTCCTCCTCGTTGGTCAGATCCTGACGGTCGCTCGCGTTCGTCGGGTCGCTGTTCTGCGACACGACGAGGATCACGACGATCAAGGACAGAACGCCCAGGACCACGAACTTCTCGACTTTCCCCATGCCTCGTTCCCTACGTGCGATGCCCCCGGCGGACCGGGGACGGATGGTGGGTCGCTCGACTCGAGCGCCCCTTGGTGCGGTGTGTGTTATGCCTCGAACCCGTCGGCATGTGCGGTGCCTCGGAGTCCCATGGACGGCCCAGATCGAACCACGCCGTGCGGGGCGGGTCACCACTTGGTCCTTCCGCGTACCAGCCTCGAAATCTGGGAGGGTCGAGTCAAAGGATTTCTCAGGCTGATTGGCAGGAAGCTGGGACCGGGGAGGGACGCCTGGAAGCCGTAAGGTGGAGGCGCATGAGCGGCGCGATCCCCACCCCGGGCCCCACCCCCACGCGAGGTCCCCGTGGGGCGTCGTCCCAGGCCGGGCAGCCCCAGGCCCCCGTCCCGACGTGGCGCGATCCTCGCGTCCGCGGGTTGCTCCTGTTGACGGTGCTGCTGCAGGCGCTGTCGTGGTGGAGCCAGGGCGGCTATCAGCTGGCGGATTCGATCGAGTACGTCGAGAACGCGCACGCCTTGGTCCGTGGCCACGACGTGGTGGACAGTCACGCGATCCGCTCGTTCGTGTTCCCGTTGATCCTGACGCCGCCGATCTGGTTGGCGGACATGCTGGGCATCGAGGACCAGCGCTTCGTCTACGCGATCCTGCGCATGATGCAGATGGGCTTCGGCCTCGGCCTCGTGCTCGCGACGATTCGCATGGGCACACGCATGCACAGCGCGAGGGCCGGCCTGATCGCGGGCTTCGCCGTCGCGGTGAACCCCGTGTTCCTGCAGTACTCGGTGTCGCCGTTGACCGAGATCGCCGCCGCTCTGGGCGTGGCGCTCGGGCTCACGTCGCTCGCCCAGAACCGCACGGCGCGCACGGCGTTCCGCGCCGGCCTGTGGATCGGATTCGCGATGATGATCGCGTACAAGACGATCATGGTGGCGTTCGCGGTCGGCCTCGTGCTGCTCCTGCGGTACCGCTGGAAGAGTCGCTCGGTGTGGGGCGCGTACACCGGTGGATTGATCCTCTGCGTGCTGGCCCAGATCGTCGTCGACAAGCTCACGTACGGACAATGGGGCTACTCGGCATGGCGCTACTTCAGCGCCAACTTCGGGCCGCAGTTCGGTGCCCTGTTCTGGATCCCCGGTGGGTACCTGCAGGAGTACGGCTTCGAGGCCACGGGCCAGGCGGCACAGACCGTCGGCAAGTGGTTCTACGACCTGTACGACCAGGCCGCGGACGCGGGCGGTGCGGTCCTCAGGGAGGGCCTGGTCGAGGGTGACAAGGGACGCCTCTACTACCTGCGCAGCTTCCACGAGATGATCGTCGTGCCGCTGCTGCTGTTGATGGCGGTCGGCACGTTCCGCGCGCTCCTGCAGAAGGGCGGACGCGCACGCTTGCTGGTCATCGTGATCGGCGTGTACTTCGCGATGACGATCCTCAAGGGGTCCAAGGATCATCGCCTGTACCTCCCGCTCGTGCCTGTGATGGCCAGCTTGGTCGGACTGGGCGCCGCGACGATCGCGGATCGACACCGGGGGCGCGGCGCGCTGGTCGGCCTGTTGCTCGCCGCGGGGCTGGTCGTGGGTGTCGTCGGACTGCTCGGTCGCAACTCGCGCCGCTACGTCGGGTTCTGGGAAGCGATGGAGCGGGTCAATTCGTGGCGCGCGCTGCAGCACGACGAAGCGCCGGCCACTCGGGTCGCCAGCGCGTATCACTGGGCCGTCTACCTGCGCGAAGCTCCGGGCGTCGTGCTGACCAAGCTCCCCCATCAACTGGACGGCTGGTCGACCCTGACCCCCGTCGAACGCCGCGAGAACCTGCTCGTCCTGCTGCAACAGGACTGGTTCTTCGCGCATCTGCCGGTGCTGACCCACCCCGAGCACGTGGACCTGATGCGGGTCGTGGGCAACGAATTCGCGGTCGAAACCGTGCTTTGGAACCATGCCGACTTCCAGGAGGTCGGACCGGTCCTGGTGCTGCGGCGGCGCACCGGAGCACCGGGCGAGCGCTTGCTGCACGACCGCACGGACGACGTGGATCCGGCCGCATTCGCGCGCGCGCTCGACCTGGGTGAGCGCGCACCGTTCGTCCACGTGCCTCGCGGCGCAGGCCTCTCGTGGCTCGGCTTCCGTTACGAACCGCTGCCCGATTCCGAAGTGGGCTGGATCACGACCTACACCTGGTGCGACGCCGTTTCGCTGGACCGCGACTGGAACAGCGTGCTGCGCATCACGACGTACGACGAGACGAACTCGTTCCAGCGCAACGCGCCGCTCGGTTGGGGCGTGCACCCCACGTCGACCTGGACGCGCGGAACCTTGGTGACCGAGGGCTTCCCGGTCGTGGCCGCGGCCGAACCGTTCGGGGCGGGCAAGCCGTACCGACCGATGGGCGGCGACTACCGGCGCGGCGACCTGATGCCCGTCGACCTGTGGACGTACTTCGTCGACGTGCAGCAGGGCGCGGACGGTGCGCCTTTCGTGGCGGCCAAGATGGACCGCGCGCGGGTGGGCTCCGACACGCCGATCCGCACCGGGGAACTCGAAGGGGTTCGGGAGATGCCGGACGGCCTGCGCTGGAGCCTCGAGGGGCTGTCCCGCGTCGGTGGGTTCTGGCTGCCCGTTCCCACGAACGCGCGGCTCGAGGACGATGGCCGACCCGTCCCGGCGGACGGTCGCTGAGGCACGTTTCCGAGACGTCCGCGAGGACTTGGGTCTTGGGTTGAGGCCCCAGAGACCTGCCGCTAGAGTCTGCAGGTCCGGAGCCGGATCGTTCGTGCATCGACTGCAGGAAGCGACACCCGGTGGGCCCCGCGCGGTCCTCCTTCCCGGACGCGCGGCGCGCCCCTCTGTCAATTTGGGCGAGTCGTGGATTGCATCCACCCCCTGATCGACACGATGACATCGACTCCGTTGCACCGAGGCTTCCTCACGGGACTGCTTCGCCGCCAGGCCCTGCTCACGCTGGGCATCGTCTCCATCGCACTCCTGTGCGTCGGAACCACGTCCTGCAACTCGACGGGCAAGTCGCGCGTGCGTGACAACATCCCGCCCATGCGGGTGACCATGCGCGACTTCGGTGGCGGCTTCGACCTGGTGATCCTCAACGACGCCTGGTTGGTCAAGCAGGGCATCGCTGGGGACACGCCCCAGGAGCGCAAGACCGCGTTCCAGTCGCAGCGGCTCAAGCCCGAGGACTCGACGGCCAAGGTCTACGAGGACGCCGTGCTCGACGCCTACGTGCAGTACATCGAGAACGACCTGGACCAGAAGCGGTTCATGATCAAGGGTCCGGCCGGTCACACCAGCGTCTCCTTCTCGACCGCCCTCGAGATCATGGAAGGCAACAGCGTGCGTCACGTCGGTGGCGGCAAGAACGTCCAGGCGACGATCGAGGAGAAGAAGCGCTATTGGGAGGCGCGCAGCGCCTTCACCGAGATCTACAACGCCCAGTTCTCGCTGCAGGCCGTCGAGGATCCGTACGGCAGCGGCGGCTCCAGATGACCGACCTCCCCCAGCGCGCCGCGTCCACCGGGGCCTCGACTCCGGCCAACGCGCTCCGCGCGGTGGGGATCTTGCCGGCACGCCTCGGGTCGACGCGGTTGCCGCGCAAGATGCTGCTGGCGGAAACGGGACTTCCGTTGTTCGTGCACTCCGCGCGCAACGTCCAGCGTTGTCCCGCGATCGAGCGCGTCGTGGTCGCCACGGACAGCGACGAGATCGCGCGCGCCGGCGCCGAGGTCGGGATCGAGGTCGTGATGACCGATCCCGCTCACCCCAGCGGCACCGACCGCGTCCACGAGGCCTTGAGCGGTTTGGATGCCAGCTTCGACGTCGTGGTCAACGTCCAGGCCGACGAGCCGGACGTCGAGCCCGACGATCTCGCAGCGCTGGTCGCGGCCTTCGCCGATCCTGACGTACACGCGGCCACCCTGTGCGCGCCGATCGAGGACGAGGACGAACGCCACTCCCCCAACGTGGTCAAGGTCGTGCGCGACGAGCGCGGCGACGCCATGTACTTCTCGCGCAGCCCGATCCCGTCCACCGCGCACGCGCGCGAGGGTGCGGACCGGGCGTCCCCCATGACCCGCCACGTCGGCGTCTACGCCTTCCGGCCGGCTGCGCTCGCGCGCTTCTGCGGTCTCCGCGTCGGACGCATCGAGGCGCTCGAGAACCTGGAACAACTGCGCTGGCTCGAGGCCGGCGAGCGCATGCGCGTGCTGCCCGCACGCCGCGTACCGCGCGGCATCGACACGCGCACCGACTACGAGGCCTTCGTGGCCCGCACCCACAGCGAAAGCCACAGCACACGAGAATCCCAATGACCAAGCACATCATCGTCACCGGCGGCGTCGTCTCGAGCCTCGGCAAGGGCCTGACCTCGGGCGCCATCGGCATGATCCTCGAGCGCCGCGGCCTCAAGGTGTCGATGCAGAAGCTCGACCCGTACATCAACGTCGACCCGGGCACGATGAGTCCGTTCCAGCACGGCGAGGTGTACGTCACCGACGACGGCGCCGAGGCCGACCTGGACCTGGGTCACTACGAGCGCTTCACCAAGACGCGCTTGACCGAGCACTCGAACTACACGACGGGCAAGATCTACTCGTCGGTGATCGCCAAGGAGCGGCGCGGCGACTACCTGGGCGCGACCGTCCAGGTCATCCCGCACATCACGGACGAGATCAAGGCGGGCATCACCGCCGGCATCTCGGACCCCGACGTCGACGTGTTGATCACCGAGATTGGCGGCACGGCGGGCGACATCGAGAGCTTGCCGTTCCTGGAAGCCTGCCGTCAGTTCGCGCTCGAGAAGCCGCGCGGCGAGGTCCTGTTCATCCACCTGACGTTGCTGCCGTTCCTGCGCGCGTCGGGCGAGTTGAAGACGAAACCCACGCAACAATCGGTCAGCAAGCTGCGCGAGATCGGCATCCAGCCGGACATCCTGATCTGCCGCACCGAGCACCCGATGACCGAGGGCATGGCCGAGAAGATCTCGCTCTTCTGCAACGTGCGCCCCGAGAACGTGATCGAGGAACAGGACGTCGATTTCTCGATCTACGAGGTCCCGATCGATCTCGTGCACCGCGGGCTGGATCGCATCATCGTCGAATCGCTCGGCCTCGACTGCGAGCCCGTCACCGACCTGGTCGATTGGCTGTCGATGCTGAAACGCATCCAGGCGATCCAGGAAGAGGTCGAGATCGCGGTCGTCGGCAAGTACATCGAGCTGCACGACGCGTACAAGTCGATCTACGAGTCGCTCGCGCACGCGGGCATCGCGAACGGCTGCACGGTCAAGCTGCGCAAGATCCGCGCCGAGGACGTGCACGACGAGGGCCTGCGCCTGCTCGAAGGCGTTCATGGCGTGCTCATCCCCGGCGGCTTCGGTGAACGAGGCCTCGAAGGCAAGGTCGCCGCGATCCGCTGGGCACGCGAGAACGGCGTCCCGTTCTTCGGCATCTGCCTCGGCATGCAGTGCGCGGTCATCGAGTACGCGCGCAACGTGCTGAACCTGGAAGGCGCGCACACGCTCGAGCACTCGCCCCACACGCAGCACCCCGTGATCGCGCTGATGGACGATCAGGAAGGTGTCGAGAAGGGTGGCACGATGCGCCTCGGCGCGTACGACTGCGAGCTCGTGCCCGGCACCCTCGCCCACAACCTGTATCGTGCGGACGCGATCAGCGAACGTCATCGTCACCGCTTCGAGTTCAACAACGCCTACCGCAAGGCGTTCGAGGACTCGCCCATGGTGGTCTCGGGTCGCAACCCGAAGCGCGACCTGGTCGAGATCGTCGAATTGCCCGAGCACCCCTTCTTCATCGGCGTGCAGTTCCACCCCGAGTTCAAGAGCCGCCCGCTCACGCCGCACCCCGTGTTCCACGGCTTCGTCGCGGCCGCCCAGGCGCTCGCCCGCCGCAACACCACACCCAAGCAAGACGCCGGCGTCATTCGCCCGCAGGGATCCAAGTCATGACCGACGACGAACCGTTGACCGCCGAGGACCTCCCCCTCCCCGGCGGCGACTTCCGCCTCTTCATCACACGCCTCTCGTTCCAGGGACTGCTCTCCTGCGGCCTGCTCGAGAACCCGGTGACGCAGACCAAGCAGATCAACCTGCCCGGCGCGCGCATGGTCCTGGACGACTTGCGCATGCTGCGCGAGAAGACCGTCGGCAACCTGACCGACGAGGAGATCGAACTGATCGACAAGACGGTCGAGCAACTCACGCAGGCCTATGGCCTCGCGATGAACGGCGAGATTTCGAGTGATCAGTAATCGTTCCGAAGGAGGGCGCGCATCATGACCGTCGAACTGACCATGCGCGTCCGGCCCGATGCCGAGGGATCCGCCGAGTGGTCCGAGGTGTCCAGGATCGCGGTCCAACTGCTCGACCACCTGAACTCCAAGGACGTCCAGGAACGGATCCGCCAGGCGAAGAAGCCCGGGAAGAGCAGCGAGGGGATCCAGGACGCTTTCCTCGGCTATGCGACGTCCCTGGGGTTCGCCAGCGAGGCGAAGGGCCTGTTCGCGGATGCCTCCCTGGCCTTGCGCCCCGACCACTACAAGCCGCTCGAGTCGTCGGGCATCCTGCTCGAGGTCGCGCGCGGCCGCGTCACGAACAACAACCTGGACCTCCACAACATCTGCAAGGTCCACCTCTGCCCGTCCGCGGACTACCTGTTCCTGATGGTCCCCGGCGAGGTCAAGAACAGCTCGACCCGCAACGAGTACCTGTCGGTCAAACGCCGCCTGAACGGGTTCTTCGAAGAGGGCATGACGACCAACGTCCGCGGCCTCTGCCTGTTCGGGTACTAGATCCTGGCATGCGGAATCGTCGTCGCGGGATTCTGCTGATCCTGGTCGCCGTGGCGCTGACGGTCGTTTCGCTGTCGTACACGAACCATCGCAGCTACCTCGCCGAGCTCGACCGCGAGTTGATCGTCGGCGCGCGTTTCGCGGACGTGGTCGAGGCGCTAGGTGAACCCGGATCCGAGTTCGAAGCGCAGGAGACGAATACGGTGGAGGCCTTCTACGAGTCCTCCTTCTTGGGCTTCGTCTCCGAAGGCCGCCACGCGACGGTCGAGGACGGCGTCATCACCTCGGTCACCTCGACGGAGTGACGGGCAAACAGGAACGGGGCCCCGTTCGCCATGGCG
>TARA_R110002126_G_scaffold38814_13_pt1 | contig 18965 bp, 20 predicted proteins | sample TARA_R110002126 | Tara Oceans TARA_R110002126 (sample SAMEA4397536) | marine metagenome | biome: Polar Biome; feature: [DCM] deep chlorophyll maximum layer (ENVO:01000326); material: water (ENVO:00002006), including particulate matter (ENVO:01000060) such as... | depth 30 m
CCTGGGCCGTTGCGACCTCGCCGTCCCGGGCGTTGCCGCCATAGGCCGCGATCGACGCCCCCGCGCCCTGGTCGACCATCCAGCGCAGCACGTCGCGCGGGTTTACCGCGAATTGCAGTTCCAGCAGCTTGTGCAGCATTTCTTCCTGGCGGCCGCGCAGGATGGCGTAGTCGCCGACGCAGTTGCCCGGGATCGCCAGGAAATCGCGCCGGAAGCGCAATACTTCGTCGACCGTTTCGCGCACCTTTTCGCCGCGCCCGATAACGTTGCCGAGATAGACCAGCTTGTCGCCCGGTTGCAGTTCCGGGGCGAGGAGATCGTGCAGGGCGCTTAATCTGTCCGCTTCGCCGCGCACCGCACCGATCGCCCAGACGCGGCAGGGGGTTGAAAACCGGGCGATGGGGCCGATATTTGCAGTTGGCGGGGGCGTGGTACTCTCCATCGGCCGACCATAGTGGAAAGCCCGCGAATCGGTGGCGGAATTGCTTGACCTTGCCGCCAATCCCCCCTAGTTTCCGCCCCGCCCAAGACAGAATCAGTCTACCAACGCTTACGGGTGTCCGTCAGTCCGCGCAGATGCGCTCACTGGCGCTTTTTGCGTTGGGCGATTTTCGGGATCGGGCGGGTTTGAGATGTGGATTGTTTGTACACAATTGTTTGTACACCAATGAACGGGATGCATTAGGCATATGTTCGACGGGCTGACAGATCGTTTCGGCGAGATATTCGACCGGCTGAAAAAGCGCGGGGCGTTGTCCGAGGCCGACGTGACGGCGGCGATGCGGGAAATCCGCGTTGCGCTGCTGGAAGCCGATGTCGCGCTGCCCGTGGTCAAGGACTTCATCGACGGGGTGCGCGAACGCGCCATCGGCGAAGAAGTCATGCGCTCGGTCACGCCCGGCCAGCAGGTCGTCAAGATCGTCAACGACTACCTGACCGAGATGCTCGGCCCCGAAAGCGGCGAGTTCGAAATCCGCGCCGCCGCGCCCGCCGCCGTGATGATGGTCGGGCTCCAGGGCTCGGGCAAGACCACCACATCGGCGAAAATCGCCAAGCGCATCCAGGAAAAGCAGTTCAAGAAGGTGCTGATGGCGTCGCTCGACGTCCGCCGTCCCGCGGCGCAGCAGCAGCTTGAAATTCTCGGCACCCAGGCGAAGGTCGCGACCCTGCCGATCGTGCCTTTCCAGACGCCGCGCATGATCGCCGACCGGGCGATGGATACCGCGCGCAAGGAAGGCTACGACGTCGTCATCCTCGATACCGCCGGCCGGCTGCATGTCGACGACGAGCTGATGGCCGAGGTTGCGGATGTCCGCGACGGTGCGAAACCGGCGGAAATCCTGCTGGTTGCCGATGCCATGACCGGCCAGGACGCGGTCAACGTGGCCCAGTCCTTCAACGAAAAACTGAGCCTGACGGGTATTGTGCTGACCCGCGTCGACGGCGACGCCCGCGGCGGCGCCGCCCTGTCGATGCGCTCGGTGACCGGCACGCCGATCCGCCTGCTGGGCACCGGCGAAAAGCTCGAGGCGCTCGAATCCTTCCATCCCGACCGGATCGCGTCGCGGATCCTCGGCATGGGAGACGTCGTCAGCCTGGTCGAAAAAGCGTCCGAGCTGGTCGAACAGGACGAGGCCGAGCGCCTCATGAAGAAGATGGAAGCCGGCAGCTTCGATCTTGACGATTTCGCCGCCCAGCTGCGCCAGCTGCGCAAGATGGGCGGGCTGAACGGCATCATGGGCATGCTGCCCGGCGTGAAAAAGGCCCAGGCGCAGATGGCGGCCGCCAATATCGACGACAGGATGGTGATCCGCCAGGAAGCCATCATCGGTTCGATGACGGTCAAGGAACGCAAGAAACCCGACCTGATCAAGGCGTCGCGCAAGGTGCGCATCGCCGCAGGGTCCGGCACGTCGGTGCAGGACGTCAACAAGGTCCTGAAGCAGTATCAGGAAATGACGCGGATGATGAAGCGAATGAAGAAGATGGGGAAAAAGGGGCTCATGCGCTCCGGCCTCCCCGGCATGATGCCGCCCGGGATGCCGCCGGGCCCCGGAATGAGATAAGGGGCATCGGGCAAATGGAATTACGCAACCGGATTGACGCTAAGAAGCGGAAATAATTTATCTTATCAGAGATGTTTCACGTGAAACATTGCGATTAAATGGAGGGTTTATAACCTAATGTCGATAAAACTGAGACTGTCCCGGGGCGGCGCGAAAAAGCGTCCCTATTACCGTATCGTTGTCGCCGATTCACGCAAGCCGCGCGACGGCCGCTATATCGAACGCGTCGGCACCTATAACCCGATGCTGCCGCAGGGACATCCGGACCGGATCAAGCTGGACGGCGAGCGCATCAAGCACTGGCTCGGCGTCGGCGCGCAGCCGTCGGAGCGGGTTGCCCGTTTCCTCGGCCAGGCCGAAATCATCCCCATGCCGGCGATCAGCGAGACGCCCAAGAAAAGTGCGCCCCGTGCCAAGACCATGCAGCGCATGAAGGAAGCCGAAGCGGCGGCCGAGGCCAAGGCGGAAGCGGATGCCGCGGCGGCGGCAGCGGCAGCCGAGGAAGCGGCAGCGGCCCCGGCGGAAGAAGAAGCGCCTGCCGAGGAGGCCCCGGTCGAGGAAGCTGCGGCTGAAGAAGCCCCGGCCGAAGAAGCTGCGGCCGAGGACGCAGAGAAGACGGAGTAGGTCTGACGGCCCGGAAAAAGTCTTCAGGCAGGGGCGGCGGTTCTTCGAGCGTCGCTTCATCGGCACAGGTGCCGGGCGCGGCGGATCGCGACCGGATCTGCGTCGGTGCCATCGCGGGGGCGCAGGGCGTCAACGGCGCGGTAAGGATCAAGCCCTTTACCGATGCGCCGGAGGATGTCGCGGCCTACGGCCCCGTGGCGAACGAAGCGGGGGACCGCCTGTTCGATCTCGACATCCGCGAAGTGCGGGGCGGTCTTGTCATCGCCCGGCTCGACGGGGTCGCAGACCGCAACGCGGCGGAAGCGCTGAAAGGACTGCGGCTTTACGTGCCGCGGGACGCGCTGCCCGCGCCGGACGAAGACGAGTTCTACCATGCCGATCTTCTCGGACTGAGGGTCGTGATGGCAGGCGGGCCGGAAGACGGGGCGAAGGAAGAAGGGCCGTTGGAAGACGTCGGAACGGTGCGGGCCATTATCCCCGCCGGCGCGACGGAGGTGCTGGAGATCGATCGCGGCCCCGGGGCGCATACCCTGCTGGTGCCGTTCACGAAGGCGGCAGTGCCGGAGATAGATATAGGCGCCGGGTGGCTTCGTATCGATCCGCCGGCGGAAACCGAAGCGACCGAGACCGACGCGACCGAGACCGAAGAAGAACGACCGGACGAAGCGGAAGAGAACGGAAAGACGGAAGAGTGACTGCAACACGCGACATATGGACGGCGAAGGTGCTGACGCTGTTCCCGGAAATGTTTCCGGGACCGCTCGCCCATTCGCTCGCCGGCACGGCGCTGGCGGACGGCCTGTGGTCGCTCGACGCGGTCGATATTCGCGGTTTCGCGACCGATCGGCACCACAGCGTGGATGACGCGCCTTTCGGCGGCGGCCCCGGCATGGTGATGCGCGCCGATGTCGTCGATGCGGCGATCGAGGGCGCGGCCCTGGACAACGCGCCGCTGGTTTACCTGACGCCGCGCGGCGCGCCGCTGACCCAGTCCCGGGTGGCCGGGCTTGCCGACGGCCCGGGCGTGACGCTGATCTGCGGGCGTTTCGAAGGGATCGACCAGCGGGTGCTGGAAGCGCGCGACGTGACCGAAATCAGCCTCGGCGATTTCGTCCTGTCGGGCGGCGAGCCCGCGGCGCTCGTCCTGCTCGATGCCTGCGTGCGGCTGCTGCCCGGCGTGATGGGCGCGGAAGCATCGCTCGACGAGGAAAGTTTTGCACGGGGATTGCTCGAATATCCCCATTACACACGGCCCGCCGACTGGTGCGGCCGCAAGGTGCCGGACGTTCTGTTGTCCGGCCATCATCGGAATATCTGTGCCTGGCGAACGGATCAGGCGGAGATGACAACACGGACCCGGCGGCCCGACCTGTGGGATCGGTACCAAAAGGATCGGAAGAACCAGAAGGAACAATGTCATGAACGTGATTGAACAAATCGAACAGGGCGAAATCGATCGCCTGGTCGCTGAACGGCCGGTGCCGGAATTCGCCCCGGGCGATACCGTCCGGGTCCATTTCAGGGTCGTCGAGGGAACGCGCGAACGTATCCAGGTCTATGAAGGCGTGGTCATCGCCCGTACCGCCAAGGCGCTGAATTCGTCCTTTACGGTGCGCAAGATTTCCTACGGCGAAGGCGTCGAACGTGTCTTCCCGCTGTACAGCCCGCGGATCGAAAAGATCGAGGTTGTTCGCCGGGGCGCCGTCCGCCGCGCGAAGCTGTATTACCTGCGGTCGCGCCGTGGCAAGTCCGCGCGTATCGCGGAAAAGGTCGACCGCCGTTTCGGCGCTGCTGCGACCGGGGGCAAGAACGCTGCGCCCGCGACCGCCGCCGAGGCCGTGGAGATGAAGGACGAAGCGATGGACCAGGCGACCGTGCCGACCGCCGCGGCGCCCGATGCCGCCCCCGACGCGGGCGCGGAGACGAAAGACTCCTGATCCTGCTTCGGCGCGCAGGCTGACACGGTCTCCCGTCGTTTCGGCGGCGGGAGCCTGCGGCCGCCGGCGTGCCGGTAGGTGAGGATGGCGGGCCGGTATACCGGCCCGGATGGCCCGTTGCCGCGACCGCGGCGCGGATGGGATGAGACGTTGAGAGGTTAAGACAATGGCCGAACCGAAGACACTGTTCGATAAAATCTGGGACTCCCACCTGGTCGAGGAAAAGGATGACGGCACCTGCATCATCTATATCGACCGCCAGATCATTCACGAAATCACCAGCGCACAGGCGTTCGACGGTCTTCGCGAATCCAACCGGCCGGTGCGGGTGAAGGACGCCCATCTTCTGGTCGCCGACCATAACGTCCCCACCAAGGGCCGCGCCGACGGGATCGAGAACGAGGAATCCCGCATCCAGATCGAACTGCTCGAAAAGAACGCGAAGGAATTCGATCTGCCGTTTTTCGACTTCCTCGACGTCCGCCAGGGCATCGTGCATGTCATCGGCCCGGAACAGGGGTTCACTCAGCCCGGCCTGACCCTGGTCTGCGGCGATTCCCACACCGCGACGCACGGCGCGCTCGGCGCGCTTGCCTTCGGCATCGGCACGTCCGAGGTCGAGCACGTGCTGGCGACCCAGACGCTGCTGCAGAAACCGTCCAAGAACATGCGCGTCACCGTCAGCGGCGAGATGAAGGAAGGCGTGACCGCGAAGGACATCATCCTCGCGATCATCGGCAAGATCGGCACGGCCGGCGGCACCGGCTGCGTGATCGAGTATGCCGGCAAGGTGATTGAGGACATGTCGGTCGAGGGCCGCATGACGGTCTGCAACATGACCATCGAAGCCGGCGCGCGCGCCGGTCTGGTTGCGCCCGACGAAAAGGTCTTCGAATACCTCAAGGGCCGTCCCATGGCGCCCAAGGGCGCGGCCTGGGAACAGGCCGTCGAATACTGGCGGACGCTCAAATCCGATCCCGGCGCCACATACGATATCGAGGTCGAACTCGATGCGTCGGAAATCGAGCCTTATGTTTCCTGGGGCACCAGCCCCGAAATGGTCGCGCCGATCGGGTCGGTCGTGCCGAACCCCGCCGATATCGCCGATCCCGCCAAGCGCCAGACCGTCGAAGGCGCGCTGGAATACATGGGCATCGAGGCGGGCATGAAGCTCTCCGACATTTACGTCGACAAGGTCTTTATCGGTTCGTGCACCAATTCGCGCATCGAGGACATTCGCGCCGCCGCGGCGGTCGCCAAAGGCCGCAAGGTCGCGGACAGCGTCTATGCGATGGTGGTGCCGGGCTCCGGGCTGATCAAGGAACAGGCCGAATCCGAAGGGCTCGACAAGATCCTGATCGAGGCCGGTTTCGACTGGCGCGAACCGGGCTGTTCCATGTGTCTCGGCATGAACGGCGACATGCTGGAACCGGGCGAACGCTCGGCGTCCACGTCGAACCGCAATTTCCAGGGACGCCAGGGACCGGGCGGGCGCACGCATCTCGTCAGCCCCGCCATGGCCGCTGCCGCCGCGGTTACCGGTCATCTGACCGATGTTCGCGAACTGGCCGATACCGAATAAGGGAGAACAGGACCATGAAAAAGTTTGAAACCTTCAGCGGCGTCGCGGTGCCGTTCCCCGGCCACAATATCGATACCGACCGGATCATTCCGGCGCGCTTCCTCAAAACCATCAAGCGCACCGGGCTCGGCGTGAACCTGTTCAACGATATCCGCTATAACGAGGACGGCTCCGAGAAAGAGGATTTCATCCTCAACCAGCCGGCCTACCGCAAATCCGAAGTGCTGATTGCCGGCGACAATTTCGGCTGCGGCTCGTCGCGCGAACATGCGCCCTGGGCACTGACCGATTTCGGTATCCGTTGCGTGATCTCGACCTCGTTCGCCGATATCTTTTTCAACAACTCGTTCAAGAACGGCTTGCTGTTGATCCGGGTTACGCCGGAACAGCGCGATGCGCTTCTCGAAGACGCGGCCCGCGGCGAAAATGCGCGGGTCGAGATCGACCTGGAGAACCAGAAAATCACGCGTCCCGACGGCGAGGAAATCGCCTTCGAGGTCGATGCGTTCCGCAAGCACTGCCTGCTCGAAGGTCTCGACGATATCGGCATTACGCTGCAGTCGGGCGAAAAGATCGACGAATTCGAGGCGAAGCAGAAGCTTTCGATGCCGTGGATGCAGGGCGCGCGGGTTTAATCCAACCGTTACACGTTGTCCCCACGGTCGTCATTCCGGTTTTCGCCGGAATGACGACCGTGAACGGGATGGCACAGACCGAACACAGGGAGCAGCCCGATGGCCGCCAATAAAAAAGTTCTCATGCTGCCGGGCGACGGCATCGGCACCGAAGTAATGGCGGAAGTCCGCCGGCTGATCGACTGGATGGACAAGCGCCGGTCGGTGACGTTCGACGTGACCGAAGACCTGGTCGGCGGCGCTGCTTACGAAGCGCATGGCGTGGCGATAACCGATAAGGCCATGGACACCGCCATGAATTCGGACGCCGTTCTGTTCGGCGCCGTCGGCGGCCCGCAATGGGACAATGTCGGTTACGACGTGCGCCCCGAAGCCGGTCTGCTGCGCCTGCGCAAGGACATGGACCTGTTCGCCAACCTGCGCCCCGCGATCTGCTTCGACGCGCTGGCCGATGCGTCCAGCCTGAAACGCGACCTCGTCGCCGGGCTCGATATCCTGATCGTTCGCGAACTGACGGGCGGCGTCTATTTCGGCGAGCCGCGCGGCATCGAGACCCTGCCCGACGGCCAGCGCCGCGGCGTGAACACCCAAGTTTACACGACCGAGGAAATCCGCCGCGTCTGCCGGGTCGCGTTCGATCTGGCCGCCAAGCGCGATAACCGGGTGTGCTCGGTCGAAAAGAACAACGTCATGGAATCCGGCGTGCTGTGGCGCGAGGAAGCCACCTGGGTCGGCGAGAACGAATATCCCGATGCCGATCTCAGCCACATGCTGGCCGATAACTGCGCGATGCAGCTTGTCCGCACGCCGAAGCAGTTCGACGTCATCGTCACCGACAACCTGTTCGGCGACATGCTGTCGGACGTGGCGTCGATGCTGACCGGCTCGCTCGGCATGCTGCCGTCCGCGTCGCTCGGCCCGGCCGACGAATCCGGCCGCCGCCGCGCCATGTACGAACCGGTCCACGGTTCGGCCCCGGATATCGCGGGCCAGGGCAAGGCCAACCCGCTGGCGATGATCCAGTCCTACGCGATGATGCTGCGCTATTCGTTCGACATGGGCGAAGACGCCGACCTGGTCGAACAGGCGGTGCGCAACGTGCTCGATTCAGGCAAGCGTACCGGCGACATCATGCAGGACGGCATGACGCTGATTTCCTGCCAGCAGATGGGCGAAGCGGTGACGGCCGAACTGGACAAGCTCGCGGCGTAAAGGCGGCGGCTGCCGACGCGGCGCGGTTTCGGACTTAAGCTTCGACAATCGCTTCGAAGCCGCCGAAGATCATCCGTTTGCCGTCGAAGGGCATGGGGTTTGTTTCCGGCGTCATGCGCGGGTCGGCCATAATCTTTTCCCAGGCGGCATCGCGCACGTCCCGCGACGGCCAGGCGATCCAGGAAAACACAACCGTTTCGTCCGGCTTCAGCAGCACGGCGGACGGCATCGAGTTCAATTCGCCCGTTTTTACGTCGTCGCCCCAGCATTCCACGACCGACAGGGCACCGTTCTCCCTGAAAATCGCAGCCGCGTCTTCGGCATGTTTACGGAACGCTTCCCGGTTTGCGGTCGGTACGGCGGCCATGAATCCGTCTATATAGGTCATTATTTTCTTCCTCCGTTTTGTGGGTGCGGTCCGTCACGCCGGTTGCGTGCCGAGTGCACGTGCGACGTCCGCGAGCTGGGCGGACGCGGCGGTCCAGCCGTCCCTGAAACCCATTTCCAGATGCTTTTCGACATCGGCCTTGCTTGTATGTCTGGCGCCCCAGATCAGATGGGTCGTCCCGTCTCCGTTGTCTGACAGGCGGACAAAGCCGGTCATGAACGATTCCGGCTGCGGGATGAAGCCTTCGGTGAAGGCGTCGGTGAAAGCCAGCCGTTCTTCGGGGACGATCTCGAGCCAGATACCCGACACCTCGACCCGTTCGCCCTCCGGTCCCTGCATGGTGCAGTTCATGCGCCCGCCGGGGCGCAGGTCGAAATCCGCTTCCGGGACGGTCCAGGGCGCGGGGCAATACCATTGGCGAAGCAGCTCCGGTTCCGTCCAGCATCGCCAGACGGCGCTGCGCGGGGCGTCGATGGTCCGGTCCAGAACAAGTGTCAGCCCGTTATCTTCGATCCGTGTCGATGTCATTCCCAATTCTCCAGCGATGTGCATTCCGGTTGTTTCGGCGGATATGCCGGGAGCGGCCGTATTAGCTTGATAATTATGTTGATGTCAACATATAATACAGGATGGATGATTCTCTCCCCCTTGCGATCACGCATGAGGTCCGCGACCGGTGCCTTTGTCTGCACCTCCAGCGCGCGGCCCGCGCGGTCGCCCGCCTGTTCGACGATGCGCTCAGGCCGCTCAATCTGACAAACGGACAGTATTCGCTGCTGATGTCGCTTAACCGGCCGGAACCGCCGCGCATCGGCGATGTCGCCCCGCTTCTTGCGATGGACCGCACCACCCTGACCGCGAACCTGAAACCGCTTGAACGGCGGGGTCTTGTCGCCGTTCTGACGGACCCGAAGGACCGGCGGAACCGCCGGCTCCGCCTGACCGACAAGGGCCGCGAACTGCTGATCCGTGCCGTGCCGGTCTGGCGGCAAACCCATGACGGGGTCGACCGGATTCTCGGGACCGGAGATTTGTCGTCGCTCCGGGCGGATCTGATTTCGCTGTCGGCCCCGCTGTCGCCCCGCCCGGACTAAACCGGCGCTGCCGTCGGGCGCGGGTGTCTAGGCCGTATGGAATGACCGTCGTTCCTGCGGTTACGACCGTGACAGATGCATGCGGGATTCCCGACATAAATATCGATTAGATATTAATAATAAATTTTTCAATATTTTTGGATGCCGCCAGCGCATGCTACGCAGAATGTATGACAGTTCATGGCCGGTATGCCGGGCCCGCACCGCTCAGACAGCGAAAGCGGGGAACGAACGGGCAGGGGGCCAAACGGAACACCCAACAAGGAGATTACGATGTTGCAGAAAGACACAGGGAATATCCGCAAAGCGCGCCGGGTCAAACGCACACTAATCGCTGCCGCAACGGCCGTGCCGCTGTCGCTGGCCGGAATCGCCGGCGCCCAGGCGGCAAATGATGTCATTATCGGCGCCCATGAAGCGGGGTCCACCTTCTACGTGGTCGGCGCTGCCGTTGCCGACGTCGTCTCCAAGAACTCGAAATATACGGGCAAGCTGCTGACCGTGGCCGGCGCTGCGGTCTGGATGCCGATGATGGACAGCCGTGAGGTCGACCTCGGCGTGGTATCGCATTACGAGGGCTGGCTGGCGCGCCATGGCCGGAAGCCCTTCGCCAAGGCGTTCGATGTCCGCACCGTCGTGGTCGGCGGCGGTATCAATGTCGGCCTTTATGTCCGCAAGGATTCCGATATCAAGAAACTTTCGGATATCCGCGGCAAGCGCATCGGCGCCGGCTATCCCGGGGCACCCGCTATCGGAATTTACGCACAGGGCGAAATCGCCAATGGCGGATTTACCCTGGAAGACCTCAAGCCGGTCCCGCGAACCTCGCTTTATGCAGGCCAGCGCGAGGACGTTACCGAAAAGCGGCTCGACGTCTTTTACGCCTCGGTCGGCTCGGGCGTGACCAGCGAGCTCAACTCGACCATCGGCATCCGGTTCCTGAGCCTCGACCCCAGCCCGGCGGCTGTCGAGCGCATGCAGAAGGTTTACCCGGCGGTCGTGCGCCCGGTTAAAGCCGGACCGCCCGGCATCGAAACCGATATGCACCTGACCTATCTGCCGACCTACCTGATCGGTCACGCGAAGGTGTCGAACGAGGCCATCTACGAGACGACCAAGGCGCTGTGGGAGCATAACGACACACTCCGCGCCGCAAATGCCCGGCTGCGGGGATGGCTGGCAACGGGATTCGTGACGTCCGATTCCGTGTTGCCCTATCACGACGGCGCGGTGCGTTACTTCAAGGAAAAGGGTGTCTGGACCGCGGCGATGGAAAGCCATCAGGCGTCGCTTCTGGCCGGAAAATAGCCCGATAAACGAAGAAGAAGTCGGGGGCGGCGCGGACGCAAAGATGCCCGCGCCGCCGTCGGCTATTGTGGGCGCAGCTTCCGCTGTCTCGATTCCTGTTCCGCCGCAAAGTTGCACTGAATGACCGTGTCGACCTCTCAGAACGAGATACCTGATCCAGAAGAAATTGCGGGCAAGCGAGTCGATGCGCCGCTGCCCCGCCTGCTCGTGCGAATCTGTTCCGTCGGCATTTCGGTCGTTGCGCTCACCTATATCCTCGACCTGACCTACCTGTTCGACATCACCTTTTTCCAGGAACAGTATTTCGGGTTGCTGTACGGGCTGGTTTTTGCCGCGGGGTTTATCTCGCTGCCGCCCCTGAAGCGCCTCAAGGACGCCCCGGTCGGAATTTACGACTACGTCCTGGCCGTCATCGGCCTGCTGGCGGGGGCGTATCTGTTTTTTGCCTGGCCGACGCTCGTCGTGCAGGCCGGCGTCCTCACGCCGGTTCGCGTTGCCGTCTCGGCGGTCGGCCTGTTGTTGATTCTCGAACTTACGCGCCGTGCCTTCGGGTGGCCGATGGTCATCCTGGCGCTGCTGTTCATCGCCTATGCCCTGTTCAACTTCCTGCTGCCCGGCTCGTTCGGCGGCCGCGGCACGCCGTGGCGGCGGCTGGTCGCGTTCGTCTACACCGATACGAACAGTATCCTGGGCATTATCTCGAGCGTCGTGTTCGGCATGGTGTTCGCGTTCATGCTGTTCGGCCGGGCGTTGTTCCTGGCGGGCGGCGGCGGGTTTTTTACCGATTTTTCAATGGCGTTGATGGGCAACCGACGGGGCGGATCGGCAAAGGTCGCGGTGATCGCGAGCAGCCTGTTCGGCACCCTGTCCGGCAGCGCGAGCAGCAACGTGGTCGTTACGGGCTCCATTACCATCCCGATGATGGTCCGTTCGGGCTACCGCCCGGCTTCGGCTGCGGCGGTCGAAGCCGTCGCTTCGGCGGGCGGCGGGCTGATGCCGCCCATCATGGGGGCCACGGCGTTCATCATGGCCGAATTCCTTGCCGTTCCCTATCGCGATGTCGTCCTCGCGGCCCTGCTGCCGGCGGTGCTGTATTTTCTTACGGTCTTCGTGCAGGTCGACATCGAAGCGGGCCGGCTGGGCCTCAGGGGGCTCGACAGATCCGAACTGCCGCGGCTGATGGCGGTAATCAAAAACGGCTGGCCCTTCATCATCCCGCTGGGCGTTCTCATCTACTGCCTGTTCTTCATTTTTCTCAGCCCTTCCAAATCGGCATTGATTGCGTTCGCGGTTGTGGTCGGCGTCGGGCTGATGCGGCCGAAAATCTTCGGCCTTCGCCAGATATACGATTCGATCGAAAATACCGGTCAGTTGATGATCGGCATGGGAATACTTGCGGCGATCGCGGGTGTGATCGTCGGCATCATCAACCTGACCGGGCTCGGGCTCCTGTTTTCCCAGGAACTGCTGTCGCTTGCGGGCGGCGCGCTGTTCCTGCTTCTGGTCCTGACCGGGATCGCCAGTATCATCCTCGGGATGAGCATGCCCGTCACGGCGTCCTATGTAATTCTCGCCGTGCTGGCGGCGCCGGCGATCGAGAATGCGGGCGTGCCGCCGATCGCGGCGCATCTGTTTATCTTTTATTTCGCGAACCTGTCATTCATCACGCCGCCTGTCTGTGTCGCGATCTTCGTTGCCGCGACGATCGCGGGATCGAAACCGATGGAAACCGCGGTCGAGGCGATGAAGCTTGCCGTCGTCGCCTTTATCGTTCCGTTCGTGTTCGTCTACGACCAGGCCATTCTGATGGAGGGCACGTGGTTCGAGATCGTCGTCGAGTTGCTGACCTGTGTTGTCGGCTTCATCGCGCTCTCGGTGGCCCTGCAGGGATTTTTCAGCGCGGCGGTCGGGAATCTCCTGCGGTTAGGCCTGGCGGCCGCCGGCATCGCCGCCATTATCCCGGTCATCGGTATCAAGCTGGCCGGTGTTGCTGCCGCCGCCGCGCTTCTCGCGCTGGTGTATGCGCTGGGCCGGCGGGCCGCAGACGTCTCGGCGGCCGGACAGGACTGACCGGGGGCGTTCCCGTTTTTTCGTCTCCCTTTGCAGCTGGCCGGCGCCGCCGGTCAATCCAGCGCAGCGTCGCGGAGAAAGTCGCCGAAGACCTTTGTCGTCAGCCGCGTCATATCGGGGCGCGAAACCAGATGCAGGCCCCATGTCAGATCCGTCGGCAGATCGATAACGGGCCGGAACACAATGTTCCGATAGGGCAGGGCCTTCGTGCTTTCCGGGATAAGCGCATAGCCGAGTCCGGCGGACACCAGGGCCAGAATCGTCGGCGTGAACTGGGCCTCCTGCTCGATCCGCGGGGTCTGGCCGGCCGATGAAAAGGCTTTCAGGATACCGTCATGCAGGCCCGGACTGATAGCCCGCGGGTAGAAAATCATCGGCGCGGTGGCCAGCGCGTGCAGCGACACCGTATCCGCCGCGGCAAGGGGATGGGTGCCGGGCAGCGCCGCCACGATGGGGTCGCGGCGCAACAATTCGAATGTCAGGCTGGAGGGCCGCTCCGGCGGATCGTTGATCAATGCGAGGTCGAGTCTTTGATCGCGCATCCGCTCGACGAGATCGGGGGTGGACGCTTCCGCCAGTTTGATCCGGACATCCGGGTGTATGCCGTGAAACCGTTTAATCGCCGCCGGCAGGATTTTCAGGATGCCGGTGGTCACGAAACCCACCGATATGGGCACCTCCGGCGGGCCGCCGCTGTCCTGGATGGTCGATATCGTCAGGTCGAACTTGGCTACCGTCTCGCGCGCGCCGTCGAGCAACTGCGCCCCGGCTTGCGTCAGCCGTGTTCCGCCACGGCGGGACCGGTCGAACAGGGTCACGCCAAGGTCCGTTTCGAACCGCTTGATCGACTGGCTCAGCGGCGCCTGTTCCATGTTCAGCCGCCGGGCGGCGCGGCCGAAATGAAGCTCGTCCGCGACGGCGAGAAAATGGCGCAGATGCCGGATGTCCATTTTATATCAATACAATATAAAAAATAAATATTTCAATATTTTTCTGTCTTGCCCGGCCCATGGTAGTAATTTGCCATATTGGCAACTGACCGGGCGGACCCGCCGCCCGACCGCACCGGAGAGACGAACTGATGACTGGACATGGACATAACGAGGCATACCGCGCAATTTCCGTGACGCCATGCTGCCCGCAGATCGGCGCGGAAATCGGCAATATCGATCTGACCCGGCCGCTGACCGACCTGGAACTGGCGGAACTCCGCCGGGCTTTCACCGAAAATCTGGTGCTGTTTTTTCGCGACCAGAAAATCAGCTTCGAGGATCATGTGCGCCTGGGCGAATATTTCGGCCCCCTCGGGGCGCATGTCGGCTCCAAGACGATCAGCAAGACGACCGACGATCCGCGTGTGCGCAAGTTCCACTACGACGAGACCACGCCGCGGGTTTCGGGCGACAAGTGGCACACCGACCAGTCCTGCGCCGCGGTGCCGCCGCTCGGCAGCATTCTCTATAATCACACCCTGCCGCCGAACGGCCGCGGCGATACGATCTTCGCGAGCATGTACGAGGCCTATGACGCGTTATCGGACCGGATGAAAACCCATCTCGAAGGGCTGACCGCCCTGCATGACGGCACCCGGGTCTTCGGCGAAGGCACCCCGAAGTCGAATCATCCCGTTATCGCCCGCCATCCCGAAAGCGGGCGGAAGCTGATTTATGTGAACTGTGAATTCACGACGCGGATCAATGATGTTCCCGAAGAAGAAAGCGCGGCGTTGCTCAGTTATCTGATCGATCACTGCGCCCGTCCCGAATGGTCTTACCGCTTCCGCTGGCAGCCCCATTCGATCGCCTTCTGGGACAACCGGTGCACCCATCACATGGCGGTGTCGGATTATCTGCCGGCGGTCCGTTCCGGCTACCGCGTGCAGGTCGAAGGCTCGGCGCCGCCGGTCGCGGCCTGAAGCGTCCGGTTTCGCCATTACCTGCCTGCACTCCGCCCTGTATGCACGGCCGAATCCGGTTGCGGTCCCGCTATGGCCGCGTTAACATTTAAGCGGTAAAAATTCAGGACGACGGGAGCTTGCTATGAAAACGATCTTCGCACTTGCCGCCGCCGGCGTATTCGCGCTGTCCACAACCGCCTGGGCCGGCGAAGGCCACAATTGCGGCGGGTATCTGCAATCGGTACAGACCGAAAAGCCGACCATCACGCTCGCCACCGGGGCGGCGACGACCAAGTCGACTCCCGAACAGACTGCCAGCACCGAGGTCAAGACGACCAAACCGGATAGCTGATACCGCCGGCGCCCGGCGGGCGCCGCGTACAAGGAATTGAACGAGGCGTCCTCCGGGCAGGGGGGCGCCTCGTTTGTTTGGCGAACCTGTTTTGCGCCCCCCGGAATATCTGATAAACACCGCGGCGCTCCCGATTGCAGGGCGCGCGCATGAGAGAAAGACGAAAAGATGGGTTACAAAGTTGCCGTTGTGGGCGCGACCGGGAATGTCGGCCGCGCCATGCTCGAAATCCTGGCCGAGCGGAAATTCCCGGTCGATGAAGTCGTGGCGCTCGCGTCGTCGCGGTCGGCGGGGCGCGATGTGTCTTTCGGCGACGACGATGTCCTGCGCGTCCAGGACCTTGCGACATTCGATTTCAGCACGTTCGATATTGCGCTGTTTTCGCCGGGCTCCAAGGTGTCGGCCGAACATGCGCCGCGCGCCGCCAAACAGGGCTGCGTCGTGATCGACAACACGTCGGAATTCCGTATGGACCCCGACGTGCCGCTGGTCGTGCCGGAAGTGAACCCCGAAGACCTCGACTGGCACACCAAGCGCAACATCATTGCCAACCCGAACTGTTCGACGATCCAGATGGTCGTCGCGCTGAAACCGCTGCACGACATTGCGAAGATCAAGCGCGTCGTGGTGTCGACCTATCAGTCCGTGTCCGGCGCGGGCAAGGCGGCGATGGACGAACTGTTCAACCAGACCAAGGGTGTGTTCGTGAACGACGCGAAAACCACCGAACAGTTCACCAAGCAGATCGCATTCAACGTCATTCCCCATATCGATACCTTCATGGATGACGGATCGACGAAGGAAGAATGGAAAATGCGGGTCGAGACGCGGAAGATCCTCGACCGGAATATCGAAGTCCACGCGACCTGTGTGCGGGTGCCGGTCTTCGTCGGCCATGGCGAAGCGATCAATATCGAATTCGCCAAACCGCTGAACGAGAACGACGCCCGCGATGCCCTGCGCATCGCGCCGGGAGTGATGGTGATGGATCAGCGGGAGAACGACGGCTATATCACCCCCGTCGAATGTGCGGGCGACGACGCCGTTTACGTCAGCCGTATCCGCAAGGACCCGACCCTAAAGCATGGTCTTTCCATGTGGGTGGTGTCGGACAACCTGCGCAAGGGGGCCGCGCTCAACTCCGTGCAGATCGCAGAGGAACTGATCCGCAAACGGCTGGTGAAAGCGGCCTAGTTCGCGACCCGGGCCAGTCGGCCGGGTTTGCCCGCGGAAGACACCGGATATGGGCTGCGCAATCCATCGCGCGCCATATATGGTTGTGATTCGTCCGCTGGTTGGGTATTCAGAAAATAATTGAGGCGCCGGGCGCGCTTGTCCTGCGACCCGCGCATTGTGTCCCGCGAAGACACACCCGACGCCCCAAGAGCCGAACGGCTCGTGGACGCGAGAGCGACAGGGCCCTGGAACCGTGCGTCGTGGTGATGCCCTTGGCGATACACCCCCACCGCGCATGGGTCCCGCTCCGTTTCCGGAACAAAAGCCCGATGCAATCGGCCTGATCCACCCGTCTTCGACCCGGCGACCGTTCGGCGCGCGCTTCGGGGAGTGCACGCTGTCCTGGCCGGACCATCGCCGCCTGACCCGGTTGCCCGGTTCCTGCGGTTCCGCTCCGTACCCGGAGACCTGTCAAAGGCAAAAGCCTGTGACGGCGCCCGGGCGCTGCCGGATCCGACCCGTTGCCGGGCAGAACCTCCTGCAGACGCCTGAAACGCGATGGGACTCGCGAAACAAACGCCCGACCCGATTGGCGAAAAAGCTGCATGTTGCCATACCGCCTCTGCCGCCGCCCGGTGAAACACCGCCCCCGGTCCGGAACCTGTCTCTCCGATGGCGCCCTTCGGTTTCCCTTGGAGCGCCGCCTGAGCGACCTGTCCGCGAGCCGGTCGCGACATCTCATACGCTCTCGCGTGCAATTATGATTCCTTACCGGTTCATGGCAGCGCAATAAGGAATGCACGTATCGGTCCATTTTTCTGTGTATAAGCAATTTGGGGGTGCACAATTCATCCACAATCTTATGCACATCGCCTATTCGCGGCGTTTTATCGGGTCCCCGACGGCGCCTGACGGCAAGCTTCGTCGAATACCGGTGGAATACGGGCCAGATTGACTTGAATCGACCTTCGGCGTAAACCGTTTGCGCTGATCTGGCGTACAGATACAGCGTTCATCGTTCAAGAATTCGGGTTATTATCCATGGCGAGCCAAAATCGCCCCCTGTCCCCGCATCTCCAGGTTTACAAGCCGCAGCTGACTTCCGTTCTTTCGATTCTGCACCGCGCAACGGGTATCGCGCTGGCAGTCGGGACGCTGCTGCTGGTTTGGTGGCTGGTCGCGGCGGCAACCGGGGAAAGCGCTTTCGCGGACGTTCAGGCATTTATCGGATCGTGGTTCGGCAGAATCCTGCTGTTCGGCTGGTCCTATGCGCTGTTCTATCATCTGTGCAACGGCCTGCGGCACCTGTTCTGGGATGCCGGCAAGGGGCTGGAAATCGAAACCGCCTATACCACCGGCCGGATTGTGGTGGCCGCGTCCATCGTTCTCACGGTCGCCGTGTGGATCTGGGGCTATGCATCGATGGGGACGTTCTGATGAGCCTTCAATCGCCGCTCGGCAAGGTTCGCGGGCTCGGCTCCGCGAAAGAGGGCGTCGCCCACTGGTGGGCCCAGCGCATGACCGCCGCGGCCCTGGTGCCGCTGCTGATCTGGTTCGTCGCGTCGATCTGCGTCATGACCGGCGCGGATTACGATGCTGTCCGCGCCTGGGTGGCGACGCCGCTGGTGTCGATCCTGCTGGTGTTGCTGGCCATTGCCGTTTTCCATCACGCGCAGCTCGGCCTGCAGGTCGTGATCGAAGACTACGTTCACACCGAATGGCTGAAAATCGCCAGCATCGCGCTCGTTAAATTCGCGGCGATCGGACTTGCCGTCGCCACCGTTTTCTCCATCGTGAAGATTGCCCTCGGCTAACCGGCTCAGACCGGGCTTGCCGGGCATGGATTCGCGCACAGGACCGTCATGAATACAGACGCATACGAAATCATCGATCACACCTACGACGTTGTCGTCCTCGGCGCCGGCGGCGCCGGTCTGCGCGCCACGTTCGGCATGGCGCTCAAGGGCCTGCGCACGGCCTGCATCTCCAAGGTGTTCCCGACCCGCAGCCACACGGTTGCCGCCCAGGGCGGCATCTCCGCCGCCCTCGCAAATATGAGCGAGGACGACTGGCGCTGGCATTTCTACGATACCGTCAAGGGCGCCGACTGGCTCGGCGACCAGGACGCGATCGAATACATGTGCCGCGAAGCCATCCCGTCGGTCCTGGAACTCGAACATTACGGCGTGCCGTTCTCGCGCACCGAAAAGGGCGAAATCTACCAGCGGCCGTTCGGCGGCATGACTACGCAATACGGCGAAGGCCCGCCGGCCCAGCGCACGGCGGCCGCCGCCGACCGCACCGGTCACGCGATCCTGCATACGCTGTACCAGCAGTCGCTGAAACACGATGCCGAATTCTTTATCGAATATTTCGGTCTCGACCTGATCATGGACGACGACGGCGTGTGCCGCGGCATCCTGGCCTGGAACCTGGACGACGGCACGATTCACCGCTTCCGCGCCAACACGGTCGTCATGGCGACCGGCGGCTACGGCCGGGCCTATTTCTCGTGCACCGGCGCCCACACCCAGACCGGCGACGACAGCGCCATGGTGCTGCGCGCGGGCCTGCCGCTCGAAGACATGGAATTCATCCAGTTCCACCCGACCGGCATTTACGGC
>TARA_R110002126_G_scaffold31658_4_pt1 | contig 18857 bp, 11 predicted proteins | sample TARA_R110002126 | Tara Oceans TARA_R110002126 (sample SAMEA4397536) | marine metagenome | biome: Polar Biome; feature: [DCM] deep chlorophyll maximum layer (ENVO:01000326); material: water (ENVO:00002006), including particulate matter (ENVO:01000060) such as... | depth 30 m
CTTCTTACTTTTGTACCCGGGTGTATATAAGGATACTTTCTATTTATTCTTCTAAATGTTCTAGACTTTTTTGCTTTTTGTTTTGTACCACAAAAATACTGAAGGGTCTTTTTCCAATTAATAGTTGTGTTAAACATACTTGATATGTCTTCTCTAGTACTAGCTGAACAAGAACCCCAACCGTTTGATCTTTGATTTGCTTTGCCAGCAGATTTCTTAATAATGTCTTTAAGTTTACCTTTCATTATCTCAATATCAGAGTCAGATAATGAACCGTCAGTGTCTAGATGTACATCAAACCCGGCACCTGATCCATCGCCAAAAGCATCTTTAAAAGCGTCAGCTACTTCTTTGTCTTCTTTTAGCTTTTCCATATACCATTCAGATGCTTTACATTTTGGCAAATTTGCAAGAAATTCAGACAGTTTATTATTTCTTTCAATTACTTCTTGCGGCAAATCTTCTGATGTTTCTTCTTTTAACCTTTTCCCAGGTATCAAGCCGCCGTCTGGCAAATAACTTTCAGAAATAAGTGAGTTAATTGCTAAGTCTGTTGCAATATTCCAAAGTGTGTGTGGATCCTGCTTTCTAGCAACAACATGTTGATAGATAAGATGATAACATTCATGTTTCATAAGACCGAAAAACTTGATCTTTGGCAGTTTAGAAACAAAATCAGGATTCCAGTATAACACAAATGAGTTATCTTTGATCGTTACACCAGCTGTTGGTATGTCATAGGTCTTGATTTTCTTTAAATTCATTACTATTGATGCAAAGAATGGCTCATCAAGTAAAAAATCAACCATAAGTTTGTCAAATTTTCTATCTGTGAGTGTTTGCCCAGTAAACTCTTTAATTTCCATTTTTGCTCCTTTAAGTTTATAATACTATTATAACATAATAGGTATGGTGTTACATGATTTTTACGTCTTACTTCACCATACCTATTCTAACTTATTAATCAACTCTATTACTTTATATCTGGGCTTGTTTTAACAATTTTTGTTACAAGTGCACCAAAATGACGATGAAAGCTTTTTATGAGCTTAATCTTTTTTGTTTCCATGACTATATTAAAGAAGTTGACAATCATCTCGTCCGGGCACGACTTGACATAATCTGATATATTTGAAACCTGATCGAGCGTTATTTTTTCATGATTAGCATCAAGATATAACATGATTTTTTCAATTAAATCATTCTTTTTATCTTCGTTTAACAACGCAAGTATATCATCCTTGACTTCATTGTATCTGTCAGCAACATCTTCAGCACTAAAACTTCTAGTATAGTCTTGCAAGAAACCAATGAACTTAGTTGTTGCTGATTCACCTACGAAACCCGTACTTAAATGAAACAACAGCTCAGGCATGCTTTTATTGCCGGCGTAAGTGTCAGGATTCATTTCAGCATGAATAAGCGTTTCGCAAAGTCTATGCCATGAAGCAGGATTTGGATAAACTTTGCCCGGTTCCATTTCACCTGTATGACGTAAAAAGTTTGAGTGTGTCTTAATGAATTCTTGAACTACTTTTGGAATGTCATTTCTACTATAAGCCCATGTTAACCAGTCTTGAACTGTGGGTTCTAGATCAATTGTCCAGAAACGACGAAGTAGTGCAGGATCCATTTCCAAGACTTGATACTCACTGCCTTCATTAACTGCTGCGTATACGCGGGTCTCAGGATGGAGCTTATGTCCATTTAATTCTCTATCTAAGACAATTTGAAATGCACATTGTTGTACTTCTAGTGTTGCTCTATTAAGTTCGTCAAAAAACAAGATGACCGGTTCTTTACAAGCTCTTACATACCAGTTAACAGGTGCAAATCTTGTCACTCCATCAACTAATTCAGGAAGACCAATCATATCGCCTTCTGTCATTTGTGCTAAACGTCGATCAATCATAGGATACCCTAGGGTATCTGCTAGCGTATGGAAAATATGTGACTTTCCAATTCCTGTCGGTCCTTTTGCCAAAATAGAAATATGAGAAGGTAGTTTTGCTGCTGACTTAATGAATGTTTTGATGTCCACTTTATCTCCTTGATTTAAGTTTACTTTATTATTATATTTGGTTTGTTAGCTTATTGCACGAGTTTCACCGTACGGGTTTAAGCATTTTCGGGTAATGCCAGGCGTTACCTGACGAAGTGACAACATATACCTTGCCTACGTAATCAGATAAATTCTTTTTCATATCGTGTGCATGATTAATTAATTCGACATTAACAGCATCATTGCTAACAATGATACCGACATCACCGTTCTTTAAGTAAACTAGTTCGCCTTCTGAATAATTCCAGGATACTTTTGGTTTCGGCTTATTAATTTCTGCCTTTTTGTCACTTATCTCTGAACGATCTTTACGTGTAAAGCCTAGTTTATCTTTTTTTTCTTTAACTTGATTGGCTCTTTCTTCGTATTCTGCTGGGTTTGTTTCTTTTAACGATTCTAACTCTAGCTGCCTTTTTTCTTTAGCTTGTGAACGGGCTTCTTTGATTTGTGATCTAGAAAGTTTTGCCATTGCAGTCCCTTTTGATTAATTGTTATTATGTTTATATTATACACCAATTATAAAGTGATTACATGAAAATTACAATTATACTATTTTAATGCAGCAAAGTACAAATTTAATTTACCTAGATAGTCATGACCAATTAATTTGTTGACTTTTGCAAAATCGTATTTCAAGTCTTTGCAAAGAATAGTTCTACCTATTCTACCGTTACCATCAGAAAACGGGTGTATGTGCTCAAAATAAGCATGCCGCATAAATGGGTTATGATTATCAAGTGAACAAAAATATTGCAGTTCATTGTAAATCTTGCTGATATCAGTATATTTGTGTCCAGTTGGGGAGCTATGTTCAAAATTTCTGAATTCTCCCGGCATGCCTCTTTCTAGACAGCTTTGAAACATTTGATTATGAAGTGCAACAATATTAAACGGGCTTTCGATATCTTTAAACTTATATGAGTATACTAGCGGCGCAATTAAAGATTTCAAATAAGCACTGTCTGTGACGTACTCCAAAGGATAACCTTCATACACTTTTGATGCTGCATTAATACATTCTGTGTATGGCACATTGAATAATTCTTTTTGATTAGACTTGTACAAAAATGTTGCCAAGTCGCTTATTGACTCGTTTAAATCTACTGATTTTTTAATCAAAAAATTTGCAAAACTTTTGTGATCAGACTTTTTAAGTTTTTCAAAACTATAGTTTTTATCTTCTGTACTAGCGATAAACATGTCTGATAGCATCTGGCCAATCATCTTTCCAGCTACGATGTCTGTTGGATAGTGCCTTCCGTTTTCTACCCTTGACTGACCAATTAGTTCTGAAAGCATATCTAAATCTGATTTTAATTCAGGATATGAATCGCCAAGTATACCAGATATAAAATAAGCTATACATGTATGACCGCTTGGGAAAGAAGGTGAAGCTGAAGCTTCAATTGAATTATATATACTGCCCTCTTCTTGTAAGTAAGACTTAGGTCTTGGGCGTCTATGCGTATACTTAAGTTTTAAAATAATAGTATCTACATCTTTTAAAATATCTTTTATAAATCGCCAATCAGGATTTAAACCCATTTCTTCACAAAACACATTAAAACAATCTTCAACAGAATTATCAGAAAGATTTAAAAAACCGTCATCTAGACTAGGGTTACTATAATAAAATTTAACTGATTCGATATCTTTTTGATGTTGAAATGAGTAAACATCTGGAAAGCTTAATTTTGGTAAACTTTTTCCACTGTCTTTAATAAACTTGCAATCTCTAGCAATTCTTTTCTTAAATTTTTTAGGGACAACATTATCGTCCTTAGTAACATCAAATAGAGATTGAATTGAATTCATTACAGATCGCCTTCAAACTTATCGTAATCCAACGAATGATACACTTCTGATATATCGTCAGATATTTGTGCTATTTTGGTTCTTTGCCAGTCATCCAGCTCATATCCGTCAGGAATCATTTCTAAAAGCTTTTGTGCATATTTAGCGACTTTATACAATGAAGGCTTGGCCATATAATTGTTGTCTGTATTATTGGATTCAGAATTACATCCCGCGCATGCGCCGCATCCGCAATCACTTTCATTTAAACTAGAGCTGCCACATTGTTCGCAAACTGATTCGCCTTCGTACATTGATGATCCGCATTCTGTACATGTACTTGAATTGCTGTTTTTATTCTGGTGATAGCTTTGTCGATCCGGATCATCAAATCCTGTGCGCAATGAATCTTCTTTCATCTTGTTAATTTCTTGTATTACTAGCTTTCTTATTGTGCTTCTTTTCAACTTCATAATATATACTCCTAAAACATTGAACCTGAATTAATATTCGATATTAAATATCTTACAGACTGCGCAAAATCAAAAGGTTTTGCATTGTTTATAAAGTATTGTATTTCATCTTTGTTCATATCGCCGAAGTCTTTATTGTTATGTAATGACAATCTAGCAGGTACACAATAACTATTAAGTAGCTTCATTATCTCCATTGATTTTTTTCTAGCATCTGGGTCTAAACACAAAACAACGGGTGTTTTATTTTTAACTATTTCTCTAAAAAGTAGATAATCTTCATTTAACCAGCTACCTAAAATACAAGTTGAGTTAATAGGTGCATTGATTAGATCAAAAACACCTTCAACCAGTATTAATTCTTTTTTAAAATCTAAATTGAATTGTCTAAATATTATTTCTTTTCTAGAGACTGAACAATTTTTATATCTTCTATAACTTTTTTTGTTTATAGAACGGGAAATAAAATAATTTAAATTTCCAGCCACATCATGAGAAGGGAAGATCACACTGTTTTTATACTCGTATGTATCACTCACACCAATACAGAATTTGTGAAGATCTTCTGTGGTTAGGCCTCTATCTTTCAAATATGATATATGATACTTATACTTTTTACTTCCTCGATTATTTAAGTTTGTTAATAATTTAAAGTCTTCAGGCAGCAAAACATGTTCTTCTATTATTTCTTCTACAGCTTTTTTAAAGCCGCCATATGCTTCTGATAGTTTTTTTGCATTTACTCTATTTGAAGAAAATTTAAAGGCAGCAGAACCAATATTTCGACCTTTAGACTCGCAAACCCAACAATGGTATACACCGGTTTCTATATTAATGGACAACTTTTTCTTGGATGTCGCCTTACCCTTTGCTTTGCAAAATGGGCAAACTATCGACGAATTCTTTCCATCGCCGGATACATAATATTTACCAAAGCATGCTTCAATTAAATTTAATTTTTGTGATAATGTAATCATACTTGTAGTATACAAAACATCACCTAGCTTTTCAAATTTTATTATATGCTCTGCCAATTACATATGCATCTGCCATATCATAACATGCAGTCAATTCCTTGATTTTACCTTTATTTGGTCCACTTTTGAGTATTTTTGTAGGCCATACAATATTTTCTTGCAGTTTTACCCAATCTAAAACCTGCTCTTTTGTTGAAGCTGTGGCTTTTCTATTAATTTTTAAACCAACTAACTTTCTAGCAGAATTAACGTTAATTGATGCTATGTCTACACCCAGCATTTCGTAACATACCCATCTAACAGTACCGTTAAACTGTGCCAACGTCATTAAAGTTTTTGCTGAGCTAAGACCCGGTCTAAATGCTTGCAAATTCTCTTCTATTCCAATCTTTGTTATATTGTGTTTTTTAGATATATCAGATATCTGAGATTTGATGTGAGCAACTTTCTTATAGAAATCCTTATGTTTACTCAATTCTATATACCCGATGTCTCTAAGTTCATTCTTATCAAACACACAGTATCCTGTGCAGCTTGTTGATACGTCCAACGATAATAACATTAAAAATCCTGTTTAAGCCTGATTATAAATTCATCCTCCTCAGTCTTGGGGATTGGCTGAGAAAAATTTGCCTTCATTATAATATTAAAGTTATCGTCATGAATGTTAACTGTTGAAATGTAAACAGTTGATAAATCTCTATCAGAAACAGCATTTGTTGGAGGTGAAGATACATATGTTTTGTTACTTGAACTATTTAACTGTCCTTGTTCACAAGGAATATTTAGTATCATTGTGTGAATATTTTGATCGCCTTTAAATTTTATATCTGTTTTATCTTTTCCGAAATAAGGAAGATGCGGTGTCTTTAAAACAATCATGCCTTCGTGATAAAATACGTCACCAATATTATTCCACTTTGCTTGTTTTGTTTTGCAATCAGCCCTATAAAGACTTCCTGCGCCGTTATCTTTTATTCTTATTTTTATCTTACCTTCAGAGCCTGTTAAGTCGTTGTCATACAGTTCTAATGTTTCTTCTGTTATCTTGTTACCGTAATATAAATTTGATATATCAAAAATAGTTGTTTCATTACTAGAAAGATCTCTTGTTCTTTGAGCAATTGTGAGCACAGAGCCGGGTGCAACGCCAGGGTTTTCAGGGCTAGCTCCTACTATTTGATCAAATATTGAGCCGGCTTGGAAAACTAGTCCTGGGTATAGAGAAGAAGAAGGGATTAAGTTGTTTAAACTTATTCTACTATAATCAAATACACTACCTTCTTTTACATATGAATAACTAGCACTTTTTGGTGATATTGAGATTGGATAAAAGTCAGGGTAGAATAAACCGTTATCACAAGGAAGGATTGTGAAGTTTCGTTTTTTAAGCGAACCGGTGTTGTATACAAAGCTATCTGCTGTTATATTTTGGATTGATGTTTTTATTACTGAGCCTGAGAGCGACTGTAGTCTTGGATACTCTCCTTTTACAAATTCTCTGACAAAATTTTCCAAATTGATCATTTTACCACCGACACCAAAAGAATAGGCTGCGTTAATTGGATCATCTGTTTTTGTTTTTATAGTCTGGAAAGGTGTAACGATTACTTCACGCTCTCTAGAGTCAGGATAGAAAAAAGGTGGTACATAAAACAAAAGATCATCATATAAACTGGTTTCAGATACTTCACAGCCTTCTTTTGTTAACTTTGTCTGGTTAATTCCATTTTTTGACAAACTATTTATTTCATATTCATTCAGTGAACGATTAAACAATTTAATATCATGAATTTCCGCGCTTAGTGGATTCTGCAATGAAATAGTTTGTCCTGTCGGTTCTGAAGTAGTACCTACTAGCTGAGTTAACCCCTGGCTAGTCGAAACAGAAGCGTTAAAAAAGGCTGCAGCGTTTCCTGAATTACCGTTATAGTAGTTTCCTAAACATATTATGTTATTATTCACTGTTGCTATGGAGCTAGATGGAATATGAAAATTTGTGTGATTTTCGTCTATTATTATTGACCCTGATGAATTATTATAATTAGGATCCCAGCAAACACTTACATGATGCCAGTTATTCTTCCTTAAATTAAAAGAAGAAGTAAATATTAAATCGCTCTGACTGTTAATATTGCCTAAATCAATGCTAGTAGGCGAAACATCAGCACTATGACTTAATTGTAGCAATATTTTATAGTCATCAACCAAGTTATACTCATCTTTCAATGATCCGGATACTAAGCTAACTGCTATTGATGATGACATGTGAAAAATTGTGCCGGCACTGTATGCTGTACTAGGCATCACGTTATCGTATCTTGGGTTTATCCAAAAGTCTAATGTAAATCCTGATTTGGGGTTATACACATCATTCTTATTTGGATAAATCAGACAACTGTCATCAGGCACATTATTTGACGTATAAAAATTAATAGAATTAAAATTTGTATAGTGTATTCCTGAATCTGGGTATCTATGCTTGTGATATGGGTATAGTATGTTATTTAAGTTTCTTTTGACAACGTGATTTAAATTAAACTTTAAAGGTGAATCAAATCTAAAAATATCTAGAAATTTAGAATATCTTAGTTCTTTCGGGCTTTTACTAGAAGCGTCAAGATAACTAGAGATGTATGAAGATATATCTATCCCAGTTGTTGCGTATGATGATGCTGAAATTATCGTTTTTGATTTTGCCTTTTTTAAAACACCCAATACATTAAAATCGTTTTCATTAAAAGCAACAATTGATTCTTTTAAGTTAGTAGACGAAATATTTTCGCTGACTATGTCACGAATACACTTTGATCTTACCGGGGCAACAAATACACTACCAGTTGCTGGCAGACCGTGAATCGATGAAGAAACAAAGTGAACCTGTGGCGTTGTTTTAATTGTTGTTGTTTCAAACAATTCGCGTGATAATGTTATAAAAGACATATTAGAAATCTAGTCTTACTCTCATTGTTAGATCTTTTTCATCATTCTTTTCGACCGGCCTACTAAGCTTAGATACAGCTAAAAGTTGCTCGTTTGCATCGTATAGACCAACTGTTGTTATAAAAGAAAATGCTTTTTGAATTCCTTGCTGGGATTCGTCAATGCAAACAATCCTACCTTCAGCGTCTGTATAAGTTGGATTTGATGAAAAGTTAAACTCATCAGCTGTTGCTCTACAAAATATCAGTGTTGAATTGATTTGTGTATTATTTTGAAAAGTTAGAAATGTTTGTGAACCGGAACCGAATCGAGTACTAGTAAAGTGTTCAATACAATTGTCCATCGATGCAGATGTTATAAACCCAGGGATGAGCTTATCTTGCATTGTTACTTTTCCAGCAGTGTTACCTACAGCTGATATTGAGCCGCTCATCAACTGAGATCCTGAACATATTTTTGCTATATCCAGTACAACAATTCCTTTTTGATAAAAGATCAGCCCTAATGTTTCAGAAGTATTTGAACTATTAACGATATTTCCAACGTCTCCACCGAAATTTGATCTTTCAATGCTACTTGCTGCGCCGACGTCTGTGAGTATTATCGAGCCGGAGATCGACGTACGCGCGATGTTTGATTGCCCGACTGCAGTCAAGGCGCCGTCTTCGGCTTGTTGAGATGCTGAGGCACTTCTATACATTCTCATTGCAAACGTTTCTCTTTTTATTCCGTCTCTTACAAACAGTCTTTTAAAATTTAGAAACAGAGCCTCATCAATTTTATTTGTAGTAACAGTGCTACCAAAAGGCGCTGAGAACTGTTGTGAATTGTCGCCTAGCAGCTGTTGAGAAAACTGATTATATATAGAAACTTTTTCTCTCATCATTAGCGATCTGCTAGTAAAAAGAAGCTTACCGTTGATATCTGTTCCTGAAGATGCTGTGACAACTGTCGTTGAAGATTTGAAGAGACCCATCGTTACATCAAATAGCTCATTTGATGTTTGGAGCGTGTAATCTTGATCAAAAACTGTTTGATAAAGTGAGCTAGTTACCCCTGGATCGCTGGTGACATTGGTACCAGTTACAAAAACTTTAAACTTTTTTCTAGTCAATGATCCGGAGATATCTTCCTCAACAAAATCAATTAATTGATTTAGTGTGGATCGCGTTGTTTTTATATCAGCGCTAGATATTGTTTTAAAAGTTGCCATTATTTTTTCCTTATGATATGTTGACTTCTATTGTTTTAGTCAGCCCTGAATTAATGCCAATAATCTTAACATATGTTCTTATGTGAGAAGAACCAGCAACACTATAAGTATTAAATGTACTGGTTGCAAAAGATTTTACTCTGAGAGGTATTTTTGCTGAAATTGAGTCGCCTGTTGAAGACTGGCTGGTTGGCATTCTAAATACAGCAATATTGTCTGTATATCTGATGTCTGGTGTTTCGCCAACAATGCTTAAGAACATATGATTAATCTCAACCAAAACTTCGGGATCTAACAGATCGTACTCTATAGTTGTGCCAGTTTGAGAAGCTATTTCAACATTGAGTGTATTTATTGAGACGTTTGATTTTCTATCAAACGTTATCGGATTGTTTTTCGCAGTCAATGTTAATGTTGGCATGTGAGTCAAAAATTCATTTGATATACTTACCATAGGGTGCTTTAAACCTAAACTGCCAATTGTTAGTGCCTCCATAACAGGAGTATTTTTTTCTATCTTTTCCTTACCAACAGTTCTTCCAAATTGTTGTATGATGCCATAGTCGATTTCATCATCGCCTAATGCAAACTGGTATATTGAAAAAGACCCATCGTTCTTTGCTAAAGCTTGTCTGCCAATGTCAGTCAAAACAGCATCAACAATTATATTGTTTGTTGAATGATCTAAAAAACCCATTTTTTGTATTCCTCTTTTATATTATATTTATTTATTACCTATAAATATATCTTATGGAAAATTTTTAGTAAAACTTATTCAATTCCAAATTCAAAATTTATATTATTCTTTGATATGCCGGCAACTGTTGTTGTAACAGGTGGTCCTGACTTATCAGCTATCTTAATGTCTACTGTTTGATCTTTTTGAATGTCAATATTTAGAATTTGAATTTTGTATGTTGCCTTTTCCGGATTAACAATTAAAAAATTCTGATCTTTTTCTACAACACCACTCCGAAGCGACGATTGATTCAATCGATTTCTTGAGCTAACACTTACTTTCTTAACGACCCTGTAGTATTCAGGATCAAAAAATACTGTCATTCTATCATAGCCCGAAACTTTAATAGAATCTGAAAATGCATCATTTTCTAAAAGTAAGTTTGGATAAGGTTTCGGGGCCCCTTCTCCGCTTATTACTTTTGTTTCAACCTTGTTTTTGAAATTGTTGTAAGTAACTTCAAGTTGTGCGCTTAAATTAGAACTTAATCCATGTGCGTCTATACAAGCAATTGCGTATATAGCTTTTTCACCTTTTTCATAATTAATGTCTAAATAATCAAGCTTTGGTGATTTAAGAACATGCAAAACGCTTGCATTTGCTTTCTCTATCGGTTCAGTTTTTATCATTGAATCGTCAAAATCATATTCACAAACAAGCGTAAACGGTTCAAAAATAGATAATCTTTTAAATATTTGAAATCTTTTAATATCTCTTTGAACGTTAAGCGGAAACTGCCAGTTCAAAACAGGTTTTTTCTGCCTAGGCTCTAATCTTGCCCTGACGCGCGTTGGATTTGGAGGTGGCACATGTTCTATACATGTAACGGACGTCGTTATCCCTTCTGATGCTAGTAAAAATTCAGCAACAGCAAGCTGATCATAAACAGGATCATCTAAGTCTGAGTCTCTTAACAGTGTCTTAACCTTACAAACAGTTCTTATTTTATAAACGTATGACCCTCCGTATCTTACATTTTTATCTAAAGCATATAGACCTGCCGGATTGTCTACAAATAGTGGCTCTAGCATGACTGCAGATTCATCAGGAAGTATTTCAATTCTTTGTATGATATAACCTATCTGTGTTACTTCATGATTTGTTATCAGTATATCCTGATCCTTTACATTATCAACAGGTCTTACTGATATCGCCTTTACAGAATTTTCAAACTCTGCATCGCTTACTGTAAACGGATCTATTCTAATATTATTCTGTATTTCTTCGCTTATGTCTCGCAAACTTTCAATTTCATCTTGGAATACCTTGTCTGGTATTCTTGAAGCATTTTGTATAATATCATTGAAAAATAAATTATTAAATTTTAAAGAAAAGGTTTGCTTTGCTAATGGGTCATTTGAAGTTTGAGCAATGTCAGGCGGGACATCTGATCTGGCGAAACTCATACCTTCTGACTGCATGTTAGACATTGATTCTAGAATAAGTTTTTTTGAATCACCTGTAAGACCACCTTTTTCTCTTAATTCTTCTTCTAATTTTACTGCTGCTGATAGAGGTGAATCTTTTTGTGTTACTGTTTTTATAAAAGTAAAAGAGCCAGAGAGCATTTTGTATATTGACTTCTCTAGATTTGTGTCAAGTAACTCTACGCCGGTATGATATTTTGATGATCCTGCACCTTCAACAATGATCTTGTCTAAATTGTCTCTAATTATAGTTGTTGAGTTTTTTGCCAGTTTTGCATACGGATCTCTTGCAGGCTTAAAAGAAAACTTAACAAAACGAGGCAACTTATCATTTTTAACTTGAAACATAATGTCGCTTGTATTGTCTGTGTCTAAATTGATTAGCTGCTCTTCGGGTGAAAGTAATGAACGAACCCTCTCGTCTCTAGTAAAATAATTATAAACAAATTCAGCTCTAAGCTCTGTTACTTCTGGAACGTCATAAGAGAAGATAGCTCTAGAGAAGAATGATCTTGCAGGTAGGCTTTCACCAAAAAAAGCATTTTCAATATCGCTATTTATTGATACAGACTCTACATCTCGGGATATCGATTTAATATCTGACGGGAGTAGTTTGTCTATGCTTATTTTTTCTAAACTTTTGTTATTTTTCATTTTACAGCTCTTGTTGTGTTAAACTTAACTCAAATTAGAAGATTTTAAAATTGCTACTTCAATAATAAAAGAAGACACATCTGTTTTATTTGAATTTAGACCTTTCTGATACTCTAAAACTATTTTTGACGGACTGGCAGCAAACATTTCTGAAGCTGAATAATTATCGTACGACTCGTCAATGCCTGTCACGGGTATTATTTTATTTAAACTCAATACTTTTTTATTTGTTAAAACTAGTTTGGGAATATTTTCAGCCTTGTATATATCAGTTGCATTCATATTATACGCTGATTGTTTTAAAACAAAATCTCTTTCTGATATCGGTATACTGAATACTCTTTGAAAACACTGTGTACTAACTACGCTCTTGTATCTAGATTCTGAAGAGAAGTGGAGCGCGCTTCTTAAGGACTTCATAACCCTGTAGTACTCTTGTGCTACTGAAGGTATCGTGTTACTAGCAGGGAATATTCTCACCAACTCTTCGCTTACATCATTATAAGCTGCTACTGACGCATCATCAACTGTGCCGTCAAATAACATTGCCCGGTCTATAGGAAATGACGTCTCTGATATGTCAATGCCTGTTGTTGATTGTGTATACATTTTTGAATAATGATCGTAAATGTGATTTTCTAGCATAGCTTCGTATACTTCTGAGTTGTATTCTGATTCTATTGTTTCGCTTTTGTCTATTTTTGTAATCCCCTTGATTCCCTTTTCGTATAAAGGCGAAAGTCTAGATGAAGTTAGAATTTCTATATTTTCTTTAATTGCTTCTATTGTCCAGTTATCATCATATTTTTCTAGATGATTTCCTAGTGAAAATTCGCCTGGCTTCTTTATGTCTGAATAGCTTTCTGAAGACTTGATAGAAGCTATGTATTTACTCATATTAAAAACATATGTCCTAGATTGGTATTTTATCTTTTGGTCTAGATCATTCTTTTTTGTTATATGAATTGCAATATTATTGCTATAGTAATATGCGATATCACTAGTCTTACTGTATGCTTCGTTTTGCAGAGCTCTGAGCATTCCGATCGGAATCCCAATATGCATAATTGTTTTTCTTCCTAAACTATCATCGATACTTGAAGTTAATCCTCTGCCTTTTTCTGAAAACAGCTTAGCCATTATTTTTAATTCTCTAATGTCGTAACTTTCTAATTTAAAGTAAGGGTAAACTGATATGCCCTCTGGGTTTGCAGATTCATCAACGTCAGATCTAAAATCTAACATATACTTTTTCTGGTAATTTCTTAACAACGTACCCGAAGTGTTACTATTTAAAAAAGTAAAGCCGGTCTTAGCAAACCCAACTTTTCGCAAGTATTGCAAAGCAATCTTTTCACCAGCTGGAATATCTATTGAAGTTCCGGAAAATATTTTTTCTGCTCTACTGACTGCTTCTCTAATTTCACTAGAATTCTGCTTTAAGTAACTTAAGTTTTTTAATATAGCAGCTCGTCTCCACATCATTGACGACTTTACAGATTGCATCATTCTTGCTGTTGAATCATATGCTTGATCGTATACACCCTTAAGCTTTGCATATTTGCCGTTTGTGTCAAAATCAGCATTTTTACTTTTTCGTTCTAATGCATCTGCCATACCAATCCAGCACGTCGGGTAATGTTTTATAATAAACTTCCCTGATTGACCTCCGTATCTTGCACTTAAACTTTTATACATTACTCGAGCAAAGAATAGAGTGAATATTGTATATCTTGAAGCTGTATTTGTTTTAAATATGCCACCGTATTCGCCGGCTGATTTGTTGCAGTTGAAGTAATAAGGCTTATACATATCTTCTTCAGACATAGTGCCTTCGTTTTCATCGCCATCGGTACCAAACCACCAGCTGACTATGCCTTGCAAAAATTCAGCAAAAGAGTCAATTAAGCCTTCAAGCGACCACTCTTTGAAGTCTCCGTTTCCGGGCTTAGCCTTGAGCATGAAATTTTCTTTACCTTGTGATCCAAAAAGATTTGTCATTATTTTACCAACTAACACTTCGTTTTCAGCGTCTTCTGCTGTCTTAGGCCGCAAAGATGGAGGAACTAGAGCTGCGTTTGTCAGTAAGGCTGTCTCAAACAATCCTGATTTTGAAAAGCCTACGCCGGCAGGTCGGCCATCGGGCTCCGGGGTTGAACTAGATGAAAGCGCTACCCATGTGCCTGCTGTTATAACCGCACTTGTCACTAGTGACGCTACACCTACTGCACTAAAAATAGTCCCGCCCAGTATAGACAAAAGACTCACATTCATAATCGCTCCACCAGCGGAGATTGCGCCTACACCAAGAAAAGTGGTACCAAATCCAGTTGCAACAGCCACAATAAACCCAGCTCCCGAAATAATGACGATTGTTGCTAGTGCCATCACCAACACCAACTCCCAACCGTTAACACCCGAATCAATGTTGATCTTTTCTCCAAACTTCTGATCTGTGTCACCGGATATCGTTTCCTCGTGGAAATCGTCATGTTCGTTGTCAATTCGCCTATTATCTCCAAAAGTGTAGCCTTCGAATGTCGCTGATTTATCTACTTTAGTTTCATTAAACGAAGCCAACCCTCCAGCCAGCCCGTTTGCAATAATTGCATTATACTCTTTTGATTTGTCAGCGCCGTAGTTTGTCATTTTTGAGTTAACGCTGTCAGGAGACTTATCTTTTAATATTGCTGACAGGGGGCCTCTAAACAATCGATACCAGATCCTGTCTTCAACATAGTAAAGCGTTTCAGCCGCAAACATACACATTGATTCTTCTGTTGCAGACTGCTTTTTAACAATGTTTTTATCTATTAGGTTCCCATCAGCATCCTCATTTAAATTAAGTATTAAATGTCCATTTGTTTTATTTGCTAGTCCACTAAAAAAAGATCCTTTAATAACGTCTGCTGTGAAGTTTAAATCGTCAAGCTTCCCTGCATGAATTAGCGGAACGGCTAAGTCTGCGCTTTCCCCTAGATCATTTGCAGTACGTCGAATTTCTTTTCCTAATACATCACACATAGTGTAAAAGTAAGACAATGGGTTTTGATCATCTGTGAAGCCGTTTATGTGTGACACGTCCGGATCGCCGTTGGTATCAAAGTCTAAACCTAGCATTAATGATATATCGTGCACAATAGTGTCAATATCTCTCAACACACTTTTTGACTCTGCTATCATTTTATCAAATTTTAATTCTTCTGATTCAATTGCCTTGTTGAAAAAGTAATCAGGAGAATTTAAAAAAGAAGCATCACTGTGAACATTATCTTCGTATGTGTGCTCATTTGGTACATAAGTAACACCTTCATCAATCACAGGTAAAAATCTGGACTTAAGATATGCGCCAAGCATGTTATTGTTGCTTGCAATATTGGAGTAGTCGAAGGAAGAAACTTGATCTGATGCCAAGTCTGACCACGTTGCTTTTCCTGTATTGAAAAAAACTTTGTTAAAATATTCGACAATTATATCATCTATACTAGCAAGACCCTCGAAGTTATCAAAAGTATTAGCCATTATCTTGCTAAGGCCACCTAGCGAATTTGAGCCGGCTGTCTGATCGTAACAAACAGCAGCAACTAATTCAACAAGTGCAGTATCTTTATCGCCAGAGACAGCAGAAAGCATTGCATCTAGCTTGCCTCCATTTAATGAGCCGGCAGTGCCACTGTTTAAAACAAAATTTTCTGACGTCATTGATTGAGGGTTTATAGACTTAAGTATTTTCAAACCTTTTGCTAGGTTTTTTTGGCCTGACGTAAAGGCTATCTTTCCCTTATTCACTTCTTTTGGTGCTCGGCTGTCTACCGTTTGCATAAATGTCATATTTTTCAATAAATTTGCAAATAGATTCGTATACATGTGCTTGTTAGACCCAAACAGCTCTTCTGTTTTTTCTGAAGTGACGTTTGCATTAATGACGCTAGCTAGACTATGTCTACTGTCTGATGAAAAGCCATCTGGGCCTTCAGTTGATGGCATTCCCCATCTACCTAGCAATTTATTTGCACTACGAATTCTCATGCCTTCTGTTATAGTGCCTGACTGCCTTTGTGCTGCTTCGTATGCTGTTTCAATTTCTGGATTAACCATGCCAGCAACAGCAACAACTGTAACATCTGAGCTACTGTTTGTATTAGAAGTTTCAGTTGAAGTATTTTCGTTAAATGGCGGTGCTAATACCCTTCGAACAACAGTATGGAGTTCTGGCTTGGGCAGTTCTGTATTTGCAATAGATATTGCTTCTTTTAAAAGATCTTTTAAATCGTAGATCCTTGTTATTAATGAAATAGAATTTTGCGCAACATAGTCTAACAACACGTATCTTGTGATCGATCGTATATACACTGCCTTTTCACTTTCATTTATTGACTTTATCATGCTAGCAGAAGTGCTTTCAGCGCTGTTGCCATTCGATCCATGGGATTCTGTCTTTGAGCTTATATCTATCAAAAGAGAAACCATTCGTTCTGTATCATTGCCTAATTCTAAAAATTTTTCAATATTGCGCTTTAAAACTTTGTGCATGTGTTTGATTATTTTTTCTTGATCGCCATTACTTACATTGATATAATCTTCTAGGAAATCACCTGATTTTTTAAGAATACTTTTTCTGATTATTCTTTGTAGATCTATCAGTCGCATTACTTGATTAACTTTTAGATTTGAACCTTCGCCATAGTTTAAATTTATCGATGCTGTGTCTGCGTTTTCTTCATCTGATTCGCCGGAGCTTATTGCAACTAGTTCATTAACAAATAACACTTCTGCTCGCAGTGGATTAACACCACGTCTGTAAAGATCTTCAAAAGCTTTAGACACGTGTCTATTTGTCAAAGCAGAAATTAAATCACTAGATTGACTATCTTCTTTTGCTAGCGAATCGATTAATCTAGTTACGTCTGGACCGTTCTGTTGCGACATGAAAGCAGTCTGCTCTAATGTTAACTGCGTTTGGCCGGCATTGTTTTTTGGCTGGATCTCAATTTTAAATTTTGCTGACTTATTTATTTTAAATGACATATTATACTACCTTGATACTTTTAGCTGTACATAAAAGATTTACTATGTTCGTCGGATTTAAGAATGTACCGTCTTTTAAAATAGTCGCACAATATATTTCTGCAACGCCCACTGTATTTTCTAAATTCGTATAAAAATTATATTGTTTTTTATCAAACCTTTCTGGACTTATCATACCTAAAAAGCTTGTAGATCCGTTTGTCTTAGAGTATATAGCATAAAAATTCACCAAATGGTTGGTATTATCTGTATTCATTTTTAGTATTGCCATCTTACTGTATGACTTTTTATTTCCATGTATACTTTGTTGATGACTTAAGTCAATCAAGCTGCTTATCTTTAAAGCAGATACGCTTTTTAAAGAATCTGGGTTGTGTACATTAAATATAAATTTATCACCAGTTGATCCTTCAAAATAAAAATCATCTTTTTCTAGATTGAATTTTGTTATCGGGTCTAGAATTAAACCAAAAAATCGTACACTTTTACCCGTATATTTTGCAATAGGTACCTTTGACACAAGCTGACTGGTTTTCCTACTTTTATTTTTTTTATTTGCTAGCATTCTTAAAAAAGAAGAAATAGGCAGTTTTTGTAAATTTGGTAACAGTTCTACTTTATTTAAAAGATTTTCTATTATATACGCTGTTGATGCAACTCTTGGTGTTACTTCGATTATGTGATTATCAAGTGCATTGGTTATTCTTGCACTAACTTTTATGATTTTGTTTTTTTCACTAACAGGGAAGTTACCTAATCCCAATACTTCGCCAGTGGCTGTATTAATTAAATTAATGCTACATGAAATATTTTTTCTTAGTGATTCCTTTATATCATCGAACTCTTTAGAAAATAGTTCATATGAATTTCTATCAATTGAATCAAAAAGTTTATCAATTGCGTCTTTTTTAATCGATACAGACAAAACTGCTTTTATCAAAAAACTCTCTTTGATGAATGTATTTTCGCTTCTTTTTGATTGCATCGAAACACTAATAATATTTTTTCTTTTTTCGTATTTGATCTCATACGAATTAATTGATAATTCTGTTTCACAGTTATCTTTATAAAGTAATGTTTTATATTCATATACATCACCTTCTTCGATGTCGTTGTCAACAAAAACTAGAGATTGTATTGTATTCTTTTTGTTTATAAAGATTGTTTTTTGAGACTTTAAAGATAAAACGCCTAGAGGCTTTTCATTTTGTAGATTTGTTTTCACCTGATTAAGATTTTTAATTATTTCAAAGTTTTTTTCTTTTTTTGTTAAGTTTCTTTTAACTACATTTAATGCTATACAATCAAAAGGAAAATTATCAATTGTTATTTTTACGCTTTCTTGCTGCTGTATTCTTTCTACATTGCTGTCATTAATACACATAATGTTTACATAATTGCTTGTTGAATTAAGATTTTTACTTCTTGGACCTATGCTATCAAAAAAAGTATTGTCAAATGATATGTTAGGATATGCAACTTTCATTCTATAAAAATAACTTTTATACCTTGACAATATCGGACCGCTTCGATCAGTATACACGTAC
>TARA_R110002126_G_scaffold9106_4_pt1 | contig 18778 bp, 29 predicted proteins | sample TARA_R110002126 | Tara Oceans TARA_R110002126 (sample SAMEA4397536) | marine metagenome | biome: Polar Biome; feature: [DCM] deep chlorophyll maximum layer (ENVO:01000326); material: water (ENVO:00002006), including particulate matter (ENVO:01000060) such as... | depth 30 m
CTGCTGAAGAGTCGTTGGTTCCTGATATTGATATTGATAAGTTTACAATTAAAATTGCACGTTTGATTATGAATCATCGGCAGTTACTAGATGTTGAAAACGCTATTATCAATCGTACAAAAAACTTCTTAGACGAAAACTATGGTGATAAGTTTGTTACTAGATATTTAAACATTCTAGAAGAACAGTTTGGTATTGAAACAAAAGAATTTGACATTGAGTACTCAGAAGATGTACCGCTTGCCGTTGGTGCTAATCCAGCCGGTGCAGGTATGGGTGGAAGTTAATATGTCTAGGCAGTATGACGTATTAATTAAAAAATCTGTTCACTTTAACTTAACAAAGGACAGCCATATAGCTTTTAAGATGGCTTGCACTGCAAGAGGCCTCTCAATGCAAGAAGTCGTTGAGGCTTTTGCAAAAAGAATTGAGATCGAAGATAATAAAATGATAAAATTTTTAGATGATGTTGTTGAAGCAAAAAAGCACAAAGCAAAAAAGAGTTTTAGCAAATCAGATGTTGAAAGCATATTTAGTATGATAGAAGACGAGGATTAAAATGAAAAAATTAAATAGATCACAGATAAGAAGTGTTATTCTTAAGGAATTAAAAACACCAATAGAGCAATTATCTGAAATGGAACAATTTGCAAAAAGCAAGTCTGGTAAGAAAGTTATGAAAACTGCTGAGTCAATCAAGAAAGCAGGGATCACAATGAATGAAATAGCACAAGATCAAACAGGCGCAATGCGAAATACCTTAGGTAGCGTATCTAAGTTTGTTTATGAGCTAGGTAATGCTTTATCAGGTATGGATAATTTAACAGAAGGTGAGTCTGTTTCTAGTAAGTTGCCAACTGTGGCAGAATTTAAAAGTGTGCTAAAAGAGTTGCAAAAATTAGAGAAAATGTAAAGAGGATATTATGGGAATTGATGAAATTAAAAAAGCCGTAAGTAATTTGCCTACTGAGAAAGTAGAAGCGCTAAAAAAAGAATTGTACCTTACTAGCAAAACTAAAGGTGCAATTGATGCACTGCAGGAAAAAGTAATATCACGCAAGCTTTTGGTTTTCGGAACTGCAACTGCTTTGTTAGTTTATGCCGGTCTAGATGCCGACACATGGGGTATGATTGCAATGATGTACATTGGTGGCCAATCTGCTGTTGATTTTGCAAAAATATGGAAAGGGTGACCAAGTGAAAATAACTAGAAAACAAATAAGACGATTAATGCTAGCAGAAGTACTTAGTGAACAATCAAACTCACCTACCACGATGGAAGATTGGTGGGCTGGAGTAGAAAAAGATATTACTGCAGATTATAAGGAAGATGTACGTGGAAGTCTCTCAGCGTACACCGGGGCTAAAACTGTAAATATAAAATACGTATCCACAGGCACGCCAGACGCATCAGACAATTATCCTGCTGACCATAAATTTGAAATAACGCCTAAGGCCTCAGAAGGTTCCCCACAAGGAAGCTTTAACGAAATGGTTAAAGAAAAGATTGACCAGCATTCTGAACAAGCCGGCGATGCTTTTTGGGTATCTATGGCAAATAAATACGGTGACTTTAATTTTGAATACAAACCAGCAAAACCAGACGCTTCAGCCGGTAGAAATCTTAACATGGATACCGGTGATGCAGGAACAGGAATGAACGAAGTTAAAAGAATCAAAATAACAAAAAGACAATTAAGAAAATTAGTCCTCGAGGCTTTTGAAACTTTTAGTGATGATGATAGACGTGTAACGGGTGTAAATATTATGCTACCGTTTTATGAAGAAAGTCATGAAATGTGGCGAGGTGGTTTTGCAGGTGATTTAGATTTTTCTGATTTAAATTTTGAAGAAAATGCAATACGCCAATTTGCGGAGGCACTTATAGCTCATCCTGACTCACAATTAGAGCCTCAAGAGGAAGCGCAAGCATTGCAAGATTTTGAGAATGCGCTAAAAGGTAATAATACTGAATTCTTCGCTCCTAAGTTTGATGATGGAGATGATATTGATTATGATGGTGATTATAATCATGAGCCTAACCCATATGATACCGTAGGTAATTTTGGCCCCGATATGTTTTCACGATAATGACATGTTGTCAGTGTTCTAATACAAAGGAAGCTATTAAATGATACAAAAAATTAAAGAATACTGGCAATGGTTTCTAGGTATTGTCATAACAATATTGGGTGTTGGTGTCTTAGCATCAAGAAAAAGAGATAGTGAAATAATATTAAAGGTAGGCGATGGTGAACTTGAAAAGATCCGCGGCGAGAAGATCATTAAGGCACAAGAAGACTTGTATGGAAAGCATAACAAGAAAAGGAATGCGGCGCAGAAAGAGTTCGAGAGTGAGAGTTCGAAGATTGATGAACAAAAAGAAGCACGCGTAAAAGAATTAGAAAACAACCCGGAAAAACTTGATAAAATCTTAATGGAGAAATACAAGTTAAAGGGGGAGTAATGTTTTTATTAGCTTTGGTGGCCACGTTATGGGCAGCCGATATTGATTACGCAAATGTGAGTAAAGGCGATTCTGCACCTTTTACCGGCAAATTATTAACGCATGATGCGCTTGCACAAATTATTGCAACACACGAAAAAGAAATGTTACACGCAGATCTAGATAAGGAATTTGAACTTCAAAAAGTATCTGATGGTTTAACTTTAAAATATGATCTATACGAAGCAAGATGTGAAGCAAATATAGAAATGTATCAACAAATGATATTATTACGTGACGAAGAAATAGCAATCCAAGCCAGAAAAGATTGGATTCAGAGGTTGGCATTTTTTGGTGGGTTTGCATTAGGTACAGCGACAACAGTAGGAATTGTTTATTCAGTTAATCAAAATTAATATTACCAAGATAATTAATACATATCACGCGAGGTCGTAATGAAAGTAGTAGTAAAAAAACGCGTTTTATTTGATCTGTTGAAAAATAGATTAAGTGAAAATAGAATGCCCGGCGGCGATCACGGAGGAAGACAAATCCACCCGTTCAACGTCCAGTCTCCAAATTCAGATCCATTTGGTTTTTATGAAGACGAAGAAGACACACCAATAAAAGTATCAGATCATATGGCAATACAACTATCTGTTCCGAAAATGCCAGTCGAAGACGAAAATTTTGTGCCTAATACTTTGACTGAGCTCGGCAATTCTGCAATCTTGTTATGCAACGAAGTACCGATTACACAAATTGAGTATTTCTACCGCCAGCTTCATATGTTATTAGACAGAGCTCTTGAACGGGCAGACCAAACAGAGATAGATTCACTTGATGAAACATTTAATATATCAAAAAGTACAACTATTAAAGACTTTAATGTAATTTTAGAGAGTGTTAAGATTCGACGTAAAACAAACAATGCGGTTGATCATGATGCACAAGATTCTGAAGAATATAACAATGCTGAGAATAAACAAGCTTATTTAGATGGCTACAAGGCCGGCACAACTGACGCTAATCCTTCAGTAGAACAAGCTGAACAATTAAGTATGGGATCACAAGATTTTAAAAATGGATATCTCCAAGCGCTGCGTGAAGATGAAATGGATATTGAAACTGATTTAGATATTGATGACCGACCATTGTTTCCAACACGCCCGGGCGAAACAAAGCACGGAACCGGTAAACCGATTTTTGATAGTTTCCAACAATTTTTAGCACGTGGTGCTATTATCGATCCAGTTACAGGAAACATTGATACTTCTAAATACGACAATGCCTCTCCAGCGGAAAAAGCAGCAATGGATGCTAGTGCCAGTTTGCAGGAAGTGTTTAAAGAAATACATGACGAAGCAACTGTTGCAATGATGGATCCGAAGATGGCTAGTGAATTTGGAGTCATGCTCATGCCCGTGACACAAGAGATTGGTTTGTCCAGCCAGGAAATACTAACACCACTAAATGTTGGTAGAATGTTTCAATACATTAATAAAATGAAGAATCAAACAAGAAAACTTGAAAAGATTCAAGAGCTTCAAATGAAGATTTTTGTAATCGTAAGCGAAGCTTTACAAAAAGTAATTAGTAAAAAGCCTCGATTGCGAAAAAGTTTGCAAAAACATGCTGCTGAAGCAGGTAAACCTTTTGACGAATTTGTCATGGAATTAAAAAAGAATATATCTGGTTCATATACTAGCTATGGCGGGACCAGTAGATTTGCAAATCAAGGCGACTCAGCTGTGACTAAAAACGCAATTAATAAACTGTTCGCTGCTTTTATTAAGTCACTCATACTTCCTGGAACAAAGAATAAATTTAAAGATAGGACACATTTCTATAATAAAGTCGACTTAAATAGTCATGAACAAATACTAGATGGGTTTAGCGCTGTTGTTAAGTCTACACTTGAGGATACGAAAAACCCAGGTACATTTATAGTCCGTGACGCTGATATTATTGTATCATTAGGCGAAGAAGAACTTATGGGTGAAATTGAAACTTTCATCACAGCTCAATTTGAATTTGCTGAAGAGGCACAAAGAGTTGTTGAACCTGAAACAGGTGACATTGATATATCGGATGAGTCAACTGACGAAGTCGATGAAATTCAAGCAGAAGACTACATGACAGCATTGGAAGAATTCACAGCGCGCCATACTCGAGGAAAAACAGTTGATTTCCAAGATCTAGCACCTTACTTTGGATACTCAGGAAGTGCTGGAATGAGACAATATTTCTTAAAGGATGTGCAACCTAAACTTGAGATGATGTCTTTTACCGATGCAGAAGGTGAAGAATCAAACGTAGGCGCACTAATGGACTTTAACGCAGAAGTTTTAGTAGACCAAATGCTAGTTGTCATTAACAAGCCAAACACCGGACTTATTGCGAAATATGAAAAACTAGTTAACAAAGGTAAAATTAAAAAGAGAACAGTTAATGCAAAAAACAAAGTCCAGAATGTAGGTACTGTTGAAATACTTAATGCGCTAAAAGAACAAATTGTACCAGTACTTGAAACATTGCAACAACTCTTTAATCAAGGTGATAAATACACAGAAATAGCAGCTAGTACAGATCATCCAGCCCATGAATTACTTAATCTTGTTGGCGGCTTTGTATTTAGAGAAGTCAATATGGCACCTATTGATGCAGTTTTCAGTACAATGCGTGGAGACTTAAATGACGCAATTGCTGATGCCATAATCGATCGAGTCGGTGAAGGTAAGGTAAGCAAGAGTAAAATCACTGAAAAGGGTGGGATTGCAGAATACTTTACCGGTCTAAAAACAAAACCTGATTATGCAGCACCTCCATCAACTAAAAAAGGTGCGATCGTGAAAAAGCTTGTGGATATTGGTTTAACACCTGACGTATTTGCCGAAGTACTTGTTGATGCTGAAGAAGTATGGCAAGATAGGATCTTAGATAAACTCCAAGATTTTGATGGTGCAATATATAAAGACGCAATAGAAGATGCTGTGGATGACCTCACAGACAACCCAGCGAACCTAATGAAAGCTATCGAGTCTGGAATCAAAGCAACAACCCAAGAAAAAGTATATAGAGATTTAGAAAAAAAGACGAGACAGTAATGAGTAGATTAATAGAAAACATAATTAGAAATCGAAGTCAACAACAACTCCAAGAATTTGACATGAGTAAATCTAATCCTGCAATGATGAGATATCTCGGGCAAGGGTTTTCTCACGAAGAAGATAATGTGCCTATTGAACCTGAATCTGCTTCGTGGGCTCAAGTTCAAACCGGCAACAAGATATGCTTGCAAAAAACTTTTAAGCTAGAAACGACCAAACTTTTGTTATACTTTGTTAACGAGCTGATCCATTTATCAGAAGAGATGCAGCACCACCCGAAGACTATAATCGATCATACATATGTTACTGTAACACTATATACACGTGACTTAAATGATGTGACTAGTCGTGATATTGAAATGTCTAAAAAGATTGATGATATCATGGAAGATATTAATATAATAAAGTTTAGGTGACATATGTCTTTTTTTGTTAGTGATAGTTTAAAAAGTATAATTTCTGAGGAAGACTTAGTTGCGACTAGTCCAATTAAAATTACTGAAGTTAGCGAAAATTTAACAATACATGTGCTTACAGACCAAGATAAAAATTTTGAATTAGAAATCATTGAAATTAATTTTCATTCATTGCGAGATGAATTTATTGTCATGACAAGTAAAGAATACCTATCTGAGATATTTAATGCACATAATCTCCGCATAGACTATTCAATAATGTTAAATAAAAAACAATTTATGCAAGATAAAGGAACGTTCAATCTTGTTAAGTTAGAAATTAATAATGAAGATAATTATGTCACGTGCCAAATAGTTATTAACAAACAGAGGTAATATATGTTTAAAATTAATTCAGAAAAAGAATTATTAAATCTTTTAAAAATTGTATCAGTAGAGGCAGTTAAAAAATCTAAACAGTCTTTAAATGAGTCGACGGATAACGCGCAAGAAAGGTATTTAACTCAACTTAAGGCAAGTGAAAACAAATATAGTGTTGGTCTAACTGAACAAGAAGAAGAAGTAGAAGAAGTAGAGGAAGAAGAAGAATCAACAGCTACAACAGCACTACCTGATGAAGCAGAGGCAAAAAAAGTTATTGACCCAGAAACATTAGGCGTTTCTTTTGATAGCGTTGTAAAAGATATCAACACTTTAAGATCAGGCAGATCAACAAAAGATAAAGAAATCAAAGAACAATTGTTGGGTTACTATGATATGCTTGATGAAGATGAACGTAAGATACTACATTTATTCTTGGGTGAGATTTCTAAGATTTTGCAAGGTGCACTTGATGCAGTCGACGCACAGGATCCAAGTGAACCACCTTTTAATGCAGAAATTACTTTTGGCGATGACAAACCCTCAAAAGAAGCAGACGCGGAACAGCAAAGTACTAGCAAACAAAACCAAAACGCACAGCTTAGTTCACCAGTTGAAGATAGCAACCCACCAATAAAGGTAAATGAACGCCAAGAATTAAATGAAATAAGCAAAAAAATAAAACGTTTAATGAAGAGGTACTAATGAAAGTAACCAGAAGGCAGTTAAATGAGATAATTGACAATTGTCTTAAAGACGATAGTTTGAATGAAGGTGAATTCGGAAAAATTGATCGAGGTGTTGAATTCCAATTTTGCGATCTAAGTGGTATACCAGAAATATTTAATGGCTTTTTTGACGCTATTCGTCAAAAAGACATGATTGCTATTGACAGAGAAATAACAAAACAAATGGGCAAGTCAGTAGACCGCGCTGAAATAGCACGCCTCGAGGCCAAGCGCGAGTCAATAGGTACAGATTCTGGCTTTTTTGAATCAATCTTAAACAATAGTTTGATGAAAACTTTAATTAGTGCATTAGGACCCGGTCTATCATTTCTTACTTTAACTAACAAAGCTGAATGTGATCGTATCGTTGCGCACACCCGAAACTTTGTGTATAATGTTTTAGCACCAACGTTTGGTTTGAGCCCAGAAAGACTCAAAGCAGAAGATGCTAAGAATGCTGAAATTAGAAGAAGCCGGCAGCCTCGAAGAGGTAGCGGTGCATCAGCTTCAATTGCAGCAGTTGGTGGAATTGCAGTATTTGAAGTAATCTCTAATGCTTTTGATGATAATCGTATTGTGAGTCAGCGTAACAGAAACAAAATACAAAATAAAGTCATTGATAGTAAATTAACTAATTTTCACTTTGACTTGCTTGAATTACTAGCTCCTGAAGAGTATATTGAATTTGTAAATGATCCATCAGAAGATATTAAAGGAACTGCAATTGATAGATTTAAGAGTGCAGCAATTGAGTTAGAAAGGAACGGCAATTCTTCTTTTGCCCGATGGGCAAACGCATTCACAAATTCGACCCCGGGAACAAGAGATGATAGTGACGTCAAACAAATATTAAGATCAGCTAAATTGGCTGACCATTTTGACAATCCTGGAGAAGCAACAGAATACGTTCGCGAATGTTTAAATGAATTAATTAATGAGTTGGATTTTGAAGGCTTTAACATTTTAACCAAAATTTAATTAACACAAACACGTTATAATTTATAATAATAATTTAGGAGTTTAAAATGAAAACAAATAACTGGATTCCAGAAATCATGTATGAAGAATCTGATGATGGAATGACAAGTAATATCCCGTTTATTGTGGTGCCGCATAATGAAGTTATGCCAAAAGTTGTGTTTATCTTTGAAAGTAGAGAAACTGGTGAATTTGAGCCTAACGAAGACGGTGAGCCGGTACCTATCATGGAAATGGATTTACATCAATATGCTGATATGGCGATGTTAAAGGAAGGCTTGTCGTCAGAAGAATATGACACAGTCCGAAAAGTATTAGGCTTGCAGCCGATGAAGCAGGCAGTTTTAGCTGGCAAAGTAATTACTGAAAATATAAGAAAAAATTTAGAAAACAAATAAATTTTAAGATATTACATTTTAAATGTGATAATTAAATATTGTGGAGGACATTATTATGCGTATTAATTTTAATAGAATGAGCCAATTGGCTGGATTGCCTGCTGACAGCAATGGAAAAAGTCTTTATGAAGGTAAAGATCATAAAACTGACGCTGAAGAAGGTATGGGAATGCATGAAGAAGAAGAAACAGCAACGTACGAAGGTACAGCTTTAGACGGCCTTGATGAAATGGACGCTGAAGATGATTTACCAGAGATGGATCATATGGAAGACATGAATGAAATGATTGAAATTGACGAAGTAATGTTGGTTCAAGAATTACGTCGTGCTAAAGGTATCATGCAAGAAAGCAAGCGTCGACGACTTAGTGAGTCGCGCAGACGTCAGATTTTTGACAAGCAGCTTAAGCAAGTAATTGACGAAGAAGTATCAAACGTTATGGACGAAATGAATTTGACTGCTGGCTGGGTATATGGTGACAACAGACCTCAGAACAGTCGCAAAGGTTATACTAATCAAGGTAGCTTTTTACCTGGATTTGGTTTTAAAAGATAATTTAAATACTTCCACATATTATTATAAATCTGATCAACACGATATAGTATATTTCTGTCAAAGGAGTATATAAATGAATTATCGTGTTGGTCAGATTTTATTTTTAATTGCGGATGCTAGTAAAGTCGTTCCCATTCAAGTTACCGAAGAGGTAATTAGAACTACACTTGACGGTAAAGAAAAAACTTATATAGTTAAATTTCCTGACAAGAAGGGAACAACAGCAGATATTAAAAAAATCAAAGGTCAACTTTTTAATTCACACGAAGAAGTTAAAAGCTTTATGTTTAGTAATGCTAAAAGCGCAATTGAACAAATGCTAGTACATGCTGAAGAAATGTCGATCAATATTTTTAATAATTATCCTGCAGATCCTCAAATCAAAGAAGATCATGTGGTGTTACATGATAAAGATGAAGAAAATACAAAAGTGCAACCCACAGCAACTGATGGTATAATAAGAGTAGATCTAGGCAATGGAAAATTTGGCAAAATCGACGCAAAAACACTTGATACCGCAGGAGCACCGCAGTGAACGTACTATTATTAGATGCATATAATCTTATCTATAGAGCAAGAAGTGGATACATGAAAGGCGACTACCCAGTCGTCTATAATTTTTTTAGAGGCGTTAGACCTTTAGTAGAAAAATTTAAACCACAAAAAGTTTATTTTGTATTAGAGGGTGATCCTCAATTTAGAATGCAATTAAACGAGGCGTATAAAGCAAATCGTTCTAATAATGATCGCCATTTTCATGAACAAAAAGCACAAATTATTAGCATAGTAAAAGAGTGTTTTCCTTTCGTTACGATTCGTCATCCTAATTTAGAGTGTGATGATGCTATAGCAACCATGACAAAAATACATTGCGAACAAGGCGATGACTGCACGATTATCTCATCTGACTCTGACTTTTACCAGTTACTAAATACTTTTGACAACTGTGCTATCTACAATCCAATTAGGAAAAAGCTGATTGAAAAACCTGACTATGATTATGTTATATGGAAGGCATTGCGAGGCGACCCTACTGACAATATTGGCGGGATCCCCGGTTGCGGAGACAAAACTGCAGATAAACTGGTACGTTCTCCAGAATTGCTTTCTGAGTACTTTAAAAAAGACCCTATTAGACAACAAATATTTGAACGAAATGTTAATCTAATACGCTTGGTTGACTTCTCTGATAACCTTGCTGACATGGAACGTCATGATGGCGCTGCAGATTTTGAACAACTATATGACATATTAGATGATATGGGTTTCCAGTCAATGATTAAAGAGAAAACGTGGAATAAATACGTCAACACATTCAAGGAGTTATTGTAATGTTTTTAAATGATAATGTACAGCAGGCATTGCGTCAAATGAATAAAATAGAGACTAATGAAGTCTTAAAAAAAGAAGGAGATTTGTTTGTAGCAGTTAACGTCGTAACCCAACAACGTAGAATTATACAAATCGACCAATCTTTGGTAGAAAGCTTAATAAAAGGACAACGACCTCCCGGTAGTGGCGCAGGTCTATTAAAAGGGTAAAAATGGAAATTAAAAGAGAGATTTATTCTGGACAAGATTTAGATGCAAAATTACAAAAAGGTATTGATAAATTAGCAAATGCTGTTAAAGTAACCATGGGACCTAAGGGTAAGTTAGTTTTAATACATCGTCCCGGACTACATCCAATTGTTACAAAGGACGGTGTCACTGTAGCACAAGCCATCAATCTTGTTGATGAAGTAGAAAACTTAGGTGCACAAATTATTAAAGAGTCTGCCAGTAGAACAGCAGAGGAAGCCGGAGATGGTACTACAACAGCAACAGTATTAGCACAATATATTTATAACGAAGGTTTAAAATACAAGACAGCTGGTTTCGATGTAATACAACTAAAAGAAGGTATTGAGTTGGCTCGAGGTATTCTAATTTCAGAAATTAGTAAAGCTGCTAGAGAAGTTAATGACTCTGACGATTTGCTTAAAGTTGCAACAATATCAGCAAACGGTGAAAAAGAAATTGCAAAATTAATTGTTGATGCAATCGACGCAGCAGGTCCGGACGGGCATGTTATTGTTGAAGAGGCTAAAGGGTTTGACAGCTCTTTACAGGTGGTTGACGGCTTTCAAATGGAACGAGGCTTTTTGTCACCTTACTTTGTAACTGATAAAAACAAAATGACTGCAGAGTTTGATAAACCGTTGATCATGATGGCAGATAGAAGCTTTAACTCTGTTAGAGAGTTAATGAAGCCTTTAGAGATTGCGTTAGAAATGGGTCGACCGATTATTGTTGTTGCAAATGATATAGAGGGCGATGCACTTCAAGGCTTAGTACTGAATAGAGTTAAAGGGTCTTTGCGTGTTGCTGCAATCAAATCACCTGGTTTTGGTGGGACAAGGCATGACATGCTCTTAGATTTAGAATCAATTGTTGGAGGTAAAGTTTTAGATAGCTCATTTGATATGACATCTTTCGAACCTGAGATGTTTGGTACATGCAAGAAAATGATCATCCAGAAAAGCAAAACTTTAGTAATTAAAGATACTGAACGTTCAGAACCGACTCAAGAAAGAATGAACATCATCAAAGACAGATTAGGTTATCCAGGATTAAGTGATAATGAGCGTGAATTGCTAAGATTTAGAATTCAACAGCTGTCTGGTGGTATTTCTATCTTAAGGGTAGGTGCAGCAACAGAATCAGAATTAATCGAACGATATGATAGGGTTGATGATGCATTACACGCAACTCGCGCGGCGTTAGAAGAAGGTGTATTGCCAGGCGGCGGTATTGCTTTACATCGACTAGCTAATAAACTAGTTGATTACGACATTACACAGAAAGATAAGAGCTTTGTAGCTGGCTTTCGTCTGCTAATAGCAGCATGTTCGATACCGTTCAAGCAGATACTAGATAACGCAGGATTATCTCATTATAAAGTTTTAAATGAACTTAAAGAGTCAAAAGATGACTTTGGATATGATGTACGTAATAAAAAATTTGGTGACATGTTTGAGTTAGGTGTCTTGGATCCGGCTAAGGTCTCTCGATGTGCTATCGAGAATGCAGTTTCTGCTGCAACAATGTTGTTATTAGCTGATTGTTCACTGATTGAAGTAAATTCTGGGCAAAATGATTAATTCTTGAATAATTAATATTACTGCGGAGTTTTTTATGTCAAATGCAACTAACTATAAATTAAAAAGAAAAATTGTAACAGCTGTAGTTACACTTAAGATCGATAATGACGTTCATGTACCAGATCTAATGACAAGAATAAGAATTCTTCCAGGTGTAGCAGTTGTTGGTCAAAAAGATAAAGTAGCTAGATTCGCTGACGGTGATGGATTGTTACCACTAAGCATAAAGTATTTTCCACAGTCTGATGAGATCTATGACAGCCTTAAGCGAATGTCAAATTTAGTTAAAAAATTACCTGGCGTAAAGACAGTTGCTGTACAATCATTCAATAAAAGAAACATTACGATGCAAGGCAAAAAATTAATTTTTTAATTTTTATAAAAAGAATGTAAATCACAAAAAGCGTGATTAATATTAAAGGTGTATGCTTAATAAACAGGCTTATGTTAATAGCCCGTGACATTAGGTTGCTATATGCTTTTTGTATTTTGTGTAACCAGCGCAGAACTATAGTATAATAATAACACAAACGAACTAAACATTAAAAATTAAACATTGGAGAATAAAAATATGCAAACATCATCAACACTTGAAATGTATTTTCGGAGCATAAAGCGAAATACTAAGTTATTAACTAGGGAACAAGAGGTAGAGTTAGCAAAAAGAATTGAAGCTGGCGACCCCAGGGCACGTCGTATTATGATCGAGTCAAACCTTCGCCTGGCAATATCTATTGCTAAGAAATATGCAAAGTATGGTGGAAGTCTAGAAGATCTAATACAAGAGAGTAACATTGGTTTGATCAAGGCAGTCGAAAAGTTTGATTGGCGCAAAGGTTTCAAATTCTCAACTTATGCTTGTTGGTGGATTAAGCAATCTGTAACGCGTAGCTTGACTTCTAACAGTACACTTTTAAAGGTACCTTCTCATACACTAGCAAATGCTAGAAAGATATGGGCATTGCGACAAGAATATCTGGAAGAATTCAATCATGAACCTTCGATGGAAGAAATATGTGAAGCTTTAGATATGACAGAAAAGCATGTTCGTAATGCATTAGCTGCAGGTAAAACAAAGACCGTTTCATCGCTAGACCAACAAATTGGTGATGAAGGTAACAGAACGTTAGGCGACGTTATTCCAGACAATAATTCACAAAGCATTGAACAGATCCTGGATAATCAATTGATCAGATCAAAAATTGTGAAGGCGCTAGCTTCCTTAACGAAACGTGAAGAGTTAGTACTCCGCATGCGGTTTGGTATATCAGAAATTAGTGAAAATGATGAAAATGTTTACGAAATAGAATTAGCACAATAAAATATAAAAGGAGTTTATTATGGCAATGCCCAAAGGTTTTAAAAGCGAAAATGGTTACGGAACATCTAAACTGTTTGATGGTATGACATATCATGAAATAGCAGATAGTATGCGTGACTCAGGTTACAAAATGAATCATTCAACTGCAAGGAATGTATTTGTTAATGCATTGATCAAGGTTGCTGATGAAATTGTCGACTTATATGATTTAGACATGTCTGATAAAGAATTAAAAAAGCTAGCAATCAATCCGAGCTTTCAAGAATCTGTTCGAGATTTTATGAGTGAGGCACCAAGTGACAGACCCGAATGAGTCATTGTTTCTTGACCTAAACTTTAGGACTGCTTTATTAGAGAGTTTGGACTGGGATGAAAATCAGCTTGACTCTCTTTTGCAATATCTTCAAGATAACTTAGACTTTGTTACACAGACGCCCGATGATTTGTTGATTAGTATTAAAAACAACTACAACGTTGCAGCATTTAACATAATTGAAAAAATGTTTATTGACGCATATATATTAAATATAGTACATAAACCGGAGGAAGGTTATGAGCATTAAGCTAGATTATATCTTAAGAAGAAATAAAAGTAATTTAAAAACTTTTATTGCAAAAAATAAGTTAACTTCGTATGAACAATTATTAGAATATTGTGAGATGAGAAGATTTATTCCCTGTACAGAAGCTGAATATATTCTTGTTGCTGAAGTTAAGCCGACGTTGGAACCAGAGAATGAAACAAAAGTTAGTAGGAAAGTTAGTAAGACACCTAAATCGAGAAAACGTAGGCATAGTAGTAAAAAACAACAACCTGCACCCAAGCTATCTGACAGTTCTGACAAAAGGTAAATTAGAAGAATGGCATATTTTATCTGTTGTAACAGATAATTAATGTATATTGACTAAAAATAGGAGTTTATTATGTCGTTAAATCACCCAAAATCAGGCCCAAATAATGTTGGTGCTTATCAAGTAAGCGGAATTCCTTTTGTTACCGGATCAACAGGCGCAGAAGAAACTATCACAAGAAAAGAATTTACTTTTCCTTTTGTTACTAGATTTATTACTTTGTCAAACTCAAACAACGCTGCAGCCGAAGAATTACGTGTGTCCTTTTCCGCTGAAGGCGCAATTGGTGGCCCGGGCCAAGATGAAAAGTACGCTTTTCTTTGCCCAGTAAATAACGCTGTGACATTAGATGTAAGGTGCAAAACTATATTTGTTACAACATCAGCTGACATGGAGTGGTCTCTTTGTGCTGGGTTAACCCCTATTAGAGCAGCTGACTTTCCTGTTCTTACGGGTAGTAATGGTTTTGCCGGTGTTGGTGGCGCTGCTTTGTAAGAGCTTGTATGCATGATTGACTACAAACAAGGTGATCTGATTATAGTGCGAGGTAGAGCGTTGGCAAACAACGCCAACACTTTTTCGATTGGTGTAGTGTTATCAAATTGTGAAAAACATAAATCATTGGGGAACCCAAAAGAATTAATTTGGGCAAAAGTGTATAGAGTGTTAACGCAGAGTAGAATAATAGAAATAACTTATTATGATATTAAAGGAAAGATTTAATGGATGATCAAAAAAAACTAATTGATGGTGAAAAAATTATTTGTGTTTCCGGTGGTTTTGATCCTATTCACGTAGGGCATGTTAGAATGATTCAAGATGCTGCAAGACTAGGAAAAGTAATAGTTGTTGCAAATTCTGATGCATGGTTGATTCGAAAAAAAGGATATGTTTTCATGTCATATCAAGAACGTCAAGAAATACTTTACGCAATTAAGGGTGTCGTCGATGTTTGTGAAGCAAATGATAAAGACGACACAGTTTGTGAAACACTAAAAATTATCAAACCCCATATTTTCGCTAATGGTGGAGACCGCGGAAATAAAAACACTCCTGAAATGGAAGTATGTAAAGCCTTGGGTATACAAATGATCTGGGGTATGGGTGGTAATGACAAACCACAATCTTCTTCGTGGCTAGTTGACAAAGCTATTGCACAAAGAAAGTAACACTAGACATTATTAACACTTTTTTAAAAAGGTAATTATGAATATATTCATATTGGATGAGCAGCCACAAAAAGCTGCTGAGTACCACTGTAATAAACACGTGGTAAAAATGATATTAGAGGCAGGTCAAATGCTGTGTGCTGCACACTGGATGAGTTGGCTCGAGCATTTTAATAAAAATCGCACTGACTTTAGATTAATGAGAGACGTCAAGCAGTTTTTAAAAGACAACGTTCCAAAAGAAAAACAGCCTGCTTGGGGAATTACACATGTAAATCATCCTTGTACTGTTTGGACAAGACAGTCGTTAAAAAATTATAATTGGCACTTGGAGCTAATGTCATGTTTGTTAAGTGAGTACACGAAGCGATACAGTAAAGTACATAAGTCAACAACAGTTTATCAATGGTTGCTTGATAACAAACCTATGAGTTTTCCTACTAATATTAAAACACCGTTTCCTATCTGTATGAAAGATGAGTATAAAGTTGGCAATGATCCTATACAAAGTTATAGAAAGTATTATATTAAAGATAAGGTCAGATTTGCTAAGTGGGAACCTCGCTCAGTGACTCCTGGTTGGTTCACTTCAGGGGTAAATAATGAAAACAGAAAAAATACAAAAGTTGATTGAATTAAGAACGATATTGATTAAAGACTTTCATAGAAGAAAAGATTGGAAAAGTAATAAAAACGCAATTATGCGAGAGATTGAGCATGTTGAATTACTTAATGAGACAATTAAAAAAATTGATGGAATATTAGCGGGTGACGTTACATTTTCATAAAACATGAATTGTCTCCTATATCTATAGTATAGGGGGTAACTTATGTTTTATATTCTATTTGCATTATTTCTGTTTTCATGCAATGAGTACAGTGTTACAAAGGTAGAACAAACTGAACCAGAGTTAGTTGTTTATCCTAACTTTATTGATTTTGGTCATTTGCATTCAGGTTTCGAGTCCGGACAGGTAACTTTTGCTGTCATGAATGCGGGCAACAAAGTATTAACAATCAATAAGCCGTATTTTGATCTAGAAGATACTAGGATTAATCTAGATGAAGGTTTAGAATCAAACTATATAATACAACCGGGCGAGTTAGTAGAGTTTAACGTATATTATTCTCCAGTTTCTTATGAAACAAATGAAGCAACTATAACCATTGTTTCTGACGATGCTGATGAAACATACTATAGTATTCCTGTTTTAGGTTTTGGGGATGCACCGGTCATAACAGTCTTTCCTGAAGAATTTGATTACGGGCAGATAAGCATTGGTTGCGACAATGAAGAAAGAATTACAATAAGAAACGATGGTAATCTACCTTTAAGCATACTAGCTTTGTCACAAATGGTTACCCATCCTGCTGATATTTTTATGGAATTAGGCAGTTTGCCGGAGCCTCCTTGGGAATTAATACCTACGCAGGAGCTTGATTTTCTTGTATCTTACATACCTAACGATATAAACTATGATGAAAGTATCATTCGAATTGAATCGAATGATCCGGATAATCCAATTGTTGAAGTTATGCAATACGGCGATGGTAATGTGGAGCATTGGGCCATGCAATCACATGTGCAAGAGGACATATCATATCTAGACGTTATTTTTGTTATTGATAATTCTGGGTCTATGAATTTATTCCAACAAGCATTAGAAAGTCAGATGAGCGGCTTTATGAATATATTTGTTACATCAGGTGCTGATTATCACCTCGGTGTTATAACTACTGACGAAGCAAGCCTCATAGACTACAATGGTGTTAAGTGGATAGACAACAACCATTCAGACCCTGTGGTTTGGTTACAAACAGTCATTAACGGAATTGGAGTTCGTGGTAGCGGGATGGAAAAAGGTATTGAGATGGCTAAACTTGCGCTTGAAGGTGATGCCGGTCCGGGAAGAGGATTTTTAAGAGAAAGTGCGTCGTTGATCATTATTTACGTTTCTGATGAAGCTGACAACTCAACTGGGGGTTGGAATTCCTATACTGCGTTTTTTGATGGCATTAAATCGCCGACAAGCTTAATGAAACATTTTGCTGTTATTGGCGATCACCCAGTAGGGTGTGCAGCAAGCACAAATTACGGTTTAAGAAATGTTGCTTTTGGTGAAGGCTACTATGAAATGACACAACGTTATGCCGGCGGATGGTATTCAATATGTGCTGTCGACTGGGGTCAGCAATTACAAAGCCTAGCCAATACGGTAGTAACACGAAAAATTTTTAGATTAGATGAACCTGATCCGATAGAGCATACAATCACAGTAACAGTCAATGGTCAGGTGACATTAGCATGGTCTTATGATAGTAATGAGAATTCAGTGGTGTTTGATAATGATTCTATACCTTTACCGAATCAAACAATTGTGATTGAATATGCAATATGGGGTTGTGGTGATGAGTAAGAATGCTAAACTGTTTCTTACTTTAATTTTTGGTTTTTTTTTAGGGCTAGCAATTAAAATAGTTTATGAAAAAAATATTTTTCATGCTTGGTCTTGGCCTGAGGCGCCTGTTGTTTTAAATTGTTATGGTAAAGCTTTACCTGAAGCAGTTATTGTTAGAGCAATTGATTATTGGACAGTTCGAGGTTTCCCTATTGCAATGTATGAATTTAACCCATCAAAAGCAACTTGTGAGAATGAATATCTGGAAGGCTTTATTATAATAAGAAGGGATGCACACTTAAAGAATGTTAACGTTTTAGGACAAACTGCAAGACGTACGCAATTACATTGGATGAGAAGTGCTGTTATTAAATTGCGGCCTGGTACTTACAATCTAGATCTACTGTTAGAACACGAGTTAGGGCATGCATTAGGTTTAGGACATGTAGAAATTAAAGGTCATATTATGCATCCAATGTACATGCAAATCGGTAGTAATTTTTGGTTTCCTGAATAATTGTGTTCATGTTTTTAATTTTTGTCATTCGTACATCTAGTTTAGTTTCTTATGCATAATTATAGTCAAAGGAGTACAGTATGGCAAAATATATAATTGACCCAATGCACAGTGATATCTCATTCAAGGTAAAAAATATGATGATATCATCTGTAAAAGGTGCCTTTAATAACTATGAGGCGTCATTAAAGGCAGAGCAAGAAGATTTTAGCGATGCTATATTTAACTGCGAAATTGATGTTACTAGTCTCTATACCGGTATTGAAGATAGAGATCGACACTTAATATCAGAAGAATTCTTTGATTGCCAACAATACCCTAAAATTAAATTTAGTTCCACGTCAATTAGCACGTTTAGTAGTGAACAACATTTTGAATATGCTATC
>TARA_R110002126_G_scaffold98045_35_pt1 | contig 18774 bp, 22 predicted proteins | sample TARA_R110002126 | Tara Oceans TARA_R110002126 (sample SAMEA4397536) | marine metagenome | biome: Polar Biome; feature: [DCM] deep chlorophyll maximum layer (ENVO:01000326); material: water (ENVO:00002006), including particulate matter (ENVO:01000060) such as... | depth 30 m
GCGCAACCAAGGGGTGCAACTGTACTGTAGTGCTTTTGCTGAGATGCTTTCGGGCAAACCCTTAGAACCTGATCCGGATTATACCGGCGGAGGGATGGTGCTAACTCCTCAAGCTGGTGTGATCTCTGTTTTTAATGGAGAGTCATACAAAAATGCGTTTTACCCCTTCTATAATTTCGACTGCTGTTGTTGCAGCGCTTTGTGTCGCGCCTGTGTCTGCGTTCGCTCAATCCGACGAAGCTTCTGTTGATTCTTCAATTGAGCGTATTACCGTGCAGGGTGATTTACGCCAACAACCTGCCAGCCAGCTCGCCGGTAGTTTGTCTGTTGCTACCGGGCAGGATCTGGCGCGCCAGTCCGTGCAGCACCTGGATGAGTTGCTTAACCAGTTTGCTAATATTAATTACAGTGCGGGCGCCTCCCGTGGCCGGTTTATACAGATACGCGGCATTGGCGAGCGCAGTGAATTTGTTGATACGATAAACCCGTCAGTTGGTATTTTGATTGATGGCATCGATTATTCCGGGCTGGGTATTAGCGGTATAAGCGACATTGCCCAGTTCGAGGTGTTCCGGGGCCCCGAGGCGACCCGTTTTGGTGCCAATGCACTGGCCGGCATGTTAAACCTGACTACGCAGAGCCCGACCGATAGCGCCGAGGGTAAAGCCAGCGTAGCCGTTGCTAATTACGACAGTTATCAACTGGCTGGCCAGTTCAGTGATGCCATTAATTCGCAGTGGGGCTACAGCGTGTCGCTGGAGCAGCAACTGTCTGACGGTTTTATTCAGAACCGTTTTCTTGATCGAGATGATACCAACAATATCGACGAGTTTACCGGCCGGTTTAAACTGGCTTATCAGCCAACTGCAACGCTGAAATTGCAACTGATTAGTCATTTTGTCAACCAGGACAATGGGTACGACGCCTTTTCACTGGATCGCGACCGTACCACGTTATCTGACCAACCCGGCCAGGATAAGCAACGTAGCAAAGCCCTGGCATTGCAAGCAGATTATGCCGGGTTTAGTTTTGCGAGATTTCAGGGACAAGTAAGCTGGCTGGATGCCAATCTGGACTACGGTTTTGATGAAGACTGGGGCTACGTCGGGCTGCACCCTGATGAATATTCCACTACTGACCGCTACCTGCGTGACCGCAAGCAGTTAACGCTGGACTACCGGTTGGTGTCAACTGACGACGGTCGTTTGGGCAGCAGTGATTGGGTCGTCGGTTTTTATGCCGCCAATAAAGAGTTTGATTTGACCCGTCAGTTCTGGAACTGGGATTTATGGCAGTCAGATAGCTTTACCAGTGCGCTGAGCCGCAGCAATTTAGCCTTGTATACAGAGGTTACTTCACCGCTAACGGAGCGGTTAACGCTGGTGTCAGGTTTACGGCTGGAACGTTACGAGGATGAATACACTGATAGCAGCGCTAACCTGGTAGATAACAGCGACACTATGTGGGGTGCTAAGCTTAGTCTGAATTATCAGCCCACCCCACAGGCACTTATCTACCTGCTGGCATCACGCGGTTATAAAGCCGGTGGCGTTAATGGTGACGCTTTGGCTAAAGCGGCAGACGACAACCTGAGCGAACTGTTGACCAAAGCCAGTTTTTCCCCGGAAACCTTGTACAACGCCGAGTTTGGCGTGAAAGGCACTGCCCTGGATCAAAGCCTGGTAACCCGGGTGGCAGCCTTTTACATGTGGCGCGAGGATATGCAGGTTAAAGGTTGGTTGAACCCCGATAGTGGCCCGCTATTTGCCGGTTTTATTGATAACGCCGGCAGTGGCCGGAACTACGGTATTGAAATCGAAAACCGCCTGCAATTGCATCCGCAACTGACCGTAATGCTAAGTGCCAGCTGGCTGAAAACCAAACTGGGTAACTATGTCACTATCGAAGGTGATGACTTCAGTGGCCGCGAACAGGCGCAGGCGCCACGCTTTGGTTACAGTCTGGCAGCAGATTGGTATTTGACCGATACCCTGACGTTTAATATTGGCCTGCAGGGTAAAGACAGCTTTTACTATTCTGACAGCCATGAGCAACGCTCACGTCGGTATGAGCTATTAAATGTGCGGCTTAGCTACCAGGTACAGCGCTGGCAACTGGCGTTATGGAGTCGCAACGCACTGGATCAGGATGTTGGCGTGCGGGGGTTCTATTTTGGCAATGATCCGCGCGATGGTTACACTCCACATCTGTATGAGCAATTCGCTGAACCACGCCGGGTAGGTGTGACCGCGAGTTATCAATTTTAACGAGCAGAGCCACAAGCAGGAGCCATTATGAAATTATCCGTGGAGATTAGTAAATATCCGTTGGCAGCAGACTATATCGGGCCAATTAAAGGGTTTATCGAACAACTTAACCAGTATCCTGATATCCGGGTACTGACTAACACCATGAGCACCCAATTATTTGGGGATTATGATCAGGTGATGCAGGCCTTACAAAGCTGTATCAAAGCCTCTTTTGAGCAATACGGTAAGGTGGTATTTGTCTGTAAGTTTATTCATGGTGATTTGCAACCATGATGTTGTGGCTTAGCAATGCCCTGAACGAATGGCAGCTGATGCATAGCCTGGAGTTGTTGGCAACCTTGCTTGCGCTGGCTTATGTCGTACTGGCGTTGCGGCAGAGCCTGTGGTGCTGGCCAGCGGCATTGCTAAGTACAATATTGATTACTCATATTATGTGGGAGTCTGCGCTGCTGTCTGATGCGCTGTTGCAACTGTATTATGCGGCTATGGCGGTATATGGCTGGTGGCGCTGGCAACAGTTAAAGCAGCATCATCATGGTGTTAATGTAGTTTCAGAGTGGCCGTGGCGCCGGCATTTGCAGTTAATTGCGATAACAGGCTCAATTGGATTGTTGCTGGGGTACCTGATGGCCAATTATACCCGGGCCGATTTTGCCTATCTGGATGCGCAAACCACCGCCTTTAGTGTTATGGCAACCTGGTTGGTGGCGCGCAAGCTGGTGTCAAACTGGCTGTATTGGGTGGTGATTGACGCTGTATCCATTTATGTTTATGCCCAGAAACACCTGTATTTTTTCACCTTGTTGTTTATGCTGTATACCATTATCGCGATAGCAGGATATTTTATATGGCGGACGACTTATCAGCAGCAACCGCAGCTCAGGGTAGCTGCCAGATAGCGGCGCTGTGTCGTCATCTGGAATTTTTTGCTGGCCACCCGGCCGTGGCTATTTCGCCACTGAGTCATGGTGATTTAAATGTCAGTTACCGGGTAGAAACCTGTCGCGGCATCTATGTTGTGCGACAATATCCGCAACACACCAGCGGGGTTTGCCGGCAACAAGAGTTACGCTGCCAGCACGCCGCTGCTGTTGCCGGTATTGCTCCAGCCCCTCTTTGTCTCAATAATCATCAGCAGGTATTGATTAGTGAGTTTGTTACCGACAACACCCCCTTCCTCTGTGATGCCGCCAATTTAACGTTGCTGGCGGATACGCTGGCAACGTTTCACTGCTTATCAACCCAAACCGCCGTACTGCAACCGCACAGCTATCTGAAGTTGCTGGCACAATATGCCGCAGCAAAAATGACAAGCCTGGATGCAGCGCAATTATCGTTGGTTTATGAAGTGGCCAGACAATTTCAGCAGTTGTCGCCGGATATCGTATTATGCCATCTGGATTTACACGCCGCTAATATGGTGCTGGCGTCAGAAAAATTGTGGTTACTGGATTTTGAGTATGCGCAGCGAGCCGATAGTTGCCTGGATTTAGCCGGGTTATCGCTTTATCTGCAGCTGGATATTGTTGCAGAGCACAAATTGCTGGCGTCGTATTGCCAGTATCGCGGCAATATTGCCACGAGTCAGGCTGAGTTAAACGCCAAGATGCGTCTGGCGAAAATACTCTATTGCAGTTTTTGCTGGCTCTGGTATCTGAGCCTGCCTGATCGTCATGGCAGACATCAGGCTCAGGTTGTTCATTGGCAGCAACGGCTTGCAGGGTTGCTTAAGTTACAAGCCACCAAGCCGCTCAGCTAGAATTTTGTATCGTTTAACGTCATCTTCGTTAAACAACGGCTTGCCATTAGCGTCCTGCTCTGTAGCAACCAGCAGGTTTTCTCTGGCTAAACGCTCTACCCGAATATCCGGGATCCCGAGGAACTCTGCAACTTGCTGTACCGACATGAGAGACATAACATTATCCTAATAATAGTCAGGCTTGTATTAATACCTTATTCAAGCAGCTTTTCAAATTAAAAAAAGGACATTTTTGAAAAATATATTGTTGTGAATCCAGTGTCGGCTGCACCGACTTTAATAGACATTCCGGCTACTTATCGGTATAAATATTGCTGTGAAAATCTAATTAAGATGTTTTACCTGAACGGATTTATAAATAGTTTTGTGTTGCGGGCTGCATGTTATAAGTAATGCGTGACGCCTTGTCGCTACCACTTAACAGAAAAGACATGTACAGGTATTAAACAACAGCTTGTTTCAGTTCTCGGCTTTTGTGTAAAGGAAGCAACGACGCTATGACATTGTTATGGATACTTTTACTTCCCCTGCTGGGTACTTTGGTGCCAGTACTGACTGCTGGCTGGCGACGCAGCGCCTGCGCTATGGCAACGGCCATCCCGCCGTCGATGGCTCTGATGATACTGCTATACCACGGCAGTGCAGTGTTTGCCGGCGAAACGTTGCGTTATTCGCTGGGTTGGATTCCTTTATTGGGGTTAGACGTCAGTATCCGGCTCGACGGGCTGGCGTTTTTGTTCAGTTTACTTATCCTGGGCATTGGCTTACTGATTATCCTCTACGCCCGGTACTATTTGTCTGAACAAGACTCTATGCCACGGTTTTATGCTTATTTGATGCTGTTTATGACGGCAATGATGGGCATTGTGCTGTCAAACAATGTGTTGCAACTCTGGATATTCTGGGAGCTTACCAGTATCAGCTCGTTTTTGCTGATCAGTTACTGGTGGCATAAATCCGAAGCGCGGCGCGGTGCACGCATGGCTTTAGCGGTGACAGGTGCTGGCGGCCTATGTTTGTTAGCCGCATTGCTGCTGTTGGGGCAAATTACCGGGAGTTATGATTTAGACGTGATCCTGGCCAGCGGTGCAGTTATTCAGCAGCATGGCTGGTATCCGCTGGTCTTGGTATTGTTTCTGTTGGGTTGCTTTACTAAATCAGCACAGTTTCCGTTTCATTTCTGGCTGCCCAATGCCATGGCGGCACCGACGCCGGTAAGTGCTTACTTACATTCTGCCACTATGGTAAAAGCCGGCATTTTTTTGCTGGCACGGTTTTATCCAGCCATGGCGGGCACCGACCTATGGTTTTTACTGGTCAGCATCACCGGACTGACCACGTTGTTAGTCGGGGCCTATCTGGCGCTGTTTAAACATGATTTGAAAGGGTTATTGGCCTATTCTACCATTAGCCATTTAGGGTTAATTACTCTGCTTTTTGGTATGGGCACCGATCTGGCAGCGGTTGCCGGTGTGTTTCATATTATTAATCACGCTACGTTTAAAGCGTCGTTGTTTATGGCTGCAGGGATTATTGATCATGAGTCGGGTTCGCGCGACATGCGCAAGCTCAATGGTTTATGGCACTTTATGCCGATAACCGCCACCCTGGCAATGGTTGCCGCTGCGGCGATGGCGGGGGTACCGTTACTCAACGGCTTTTTATCAAAAGAAATGTTTTTTGTTGAAACTTTGCAACAGCACCTGCTGGGTTCGTTGTCATGGGTTATTCCTGTGCTGGCAACGGTGGCAGGGGTGTTCTCTGTGGCGTATTCAACTCGCTTTATTCATGACGTATTTTTTAACGGTAAACCTAAGGGATTAACGAAAACCCCACATGAGCCACCCCGTTATATGCGGATGCCTGTTGAAGTATTAGTAGTGCTTTGTATCCTGGTGGGTATAGCGCCAGGCTACATTGTCGGTGACTTACTGCATGCAGCATCTTACTCGGTGCTCGGCGGGCCGGTGCCAGAGTATAGTCTCGCTATCTGGCATGGTTTTAATGTTGCTTTGCTGATGAGTATCGTTGCGCTTGCCGGTGGGGCGATTATCTATATAAATCGTAAGCACTTATTTGATTTTCAGAATACCTTACCTGGCGTCGACGCCGTCAATAGTTTTGAATTGGCGATGAAAATCCTTTCCAGGCGCTGTCAGCAAATTTATAGCTGGCTTGACAATGGTTCCTTGCAGCGCTATCTGGTGTTTTTATTGATGGCTATCGTCGTGCTGGCGGGCTTACCGCTAATGCAGCTCGATACGCTGTTTGGCGGTCGCCCGGAACTACCGATTGATGCCGTTAATGCCACAGGTGCAGCCATGCTGTTAATCAGCGCTTTTGCGACAGTGGTTTTTCACCGGCAGCGGGTTATCGCGCTGCTGATGATTTCGGTGGTGGGCTTAATGGTCTCTATAGCCTTTACCCGCTTCTCTGCACCGGATCTGGCGCTAACCCAGTTGTCAGTGGAGGTAGTTACCATCATTCTGCTTATGCTGGCGCTGTTTTTTCTGCCTCATAAAACGCCTAAGCAATCCAGCCCAACCCGGGTGATCAGAGATATTGGCCTGGCCAGTATGGTTGGGGTGGTCATTGGCAGTATTAGTTATGCCATTATGACCCGGCCGTTTAACACGATATCGGATTTTTTTCTGGCAAATGCGAAAACCGGTGGTGGTGGCACCAATGTGGTCAATGTAATTCTGGTCGACTTCCGGGGCTTTGATACTTTTGGCGAAATTGCCGTGCTGGGCATCGCTTCACTGGGTATTTTTAAGTTGTTAACCCGTATTCCTGTGTTCAAACCCAGCAGTGATGGTGACGGCCGTCCCTGGGCACTTGAACGCCATCCGGTGCTACTGGCTACGGTATCTCAGAGTTTATTACCCCTTGCCTTAATGGTGTCGGTATTTATTTTCTTCCGTGGTCACAACTTACCCGGGGGCGGCTTTATTGCCGGTCTGATTACAGCGGTGGCGTTAATTCTGCAATATATTGCGCATGGTGTGGAATGGGTAAAAAGCAGAATGAATATTGAGTATCAGCGAGTAGTTGCGGTGGGACTTATGATCGCGCTATTCACCGGTGCTGCCAGCTGGCTGTTCAACCGACCGTTTTTAACCTCATGGTTTGATTACTTCAATATTCCGCTGTTAGGGAAAATTGAGCTGGCCAGCGCTATTGCGTTCGATGCCGGGGTTTACATCACCGTGGTGGGGTCAACCATGTTAATTCTGGCCAGCCTGGGCAAGATGACGACCAGTCACCGACCTGTTCATACGGAGACCATATAATGGAGAGCTTATTTGCGGGGTGTATCGGCTTTCTGACAGCCTGTGGGGTGTTTTTACTATTACGGGGCAGAACATTCCCGGTGGTGGTCGGCCTGACCATGCTGGCGTATGCGGTAAATTTATTCTTATTTTCTTCCGGGCGTTTAAGTACTCAGGGCGCAGCGGTGCTTGGAACCTCAGAAACCTATGCCGATCCGTTGCCTCAGGCATTGGTACTTACGGCAATCGTTATTGGTTTTGCGATGACAGCTTATCTGGTGATCCTGGCAATTCGGGCCAGGGCCGATTTGGGTAATGACCATGTTGACGGTAAATTGCCGCAACAGGATGGCAGCAGGAAGGAGAGCCGCTAATGTCGCATCTGATTATCGCGCCGATTTTACTGCCTATTTTTACCGCGCTACTGATTATGCTGCCCCCTATACATTACTCGCCGGTGCGCCGCCGCTGGGTCAGCATGATTTCAACCGTTATTCTATTGATATTAACAGTTTGCCTGTTGCTGCAAACCCGCGCCGAAGGGGTGCATTTTTATGCGCTTGGTGACTGGCGGCCACCATTTGGCATTATTCTGGTGGCAGATATTTTCAGTGTCAGCATGGTTTGTCTTACGGCAATTCTGGCGCTAGGCGCGATTTGTTATGGCAGTGCAGGTGAGGATGAAAAGGGCTCGTTTTTTCACCCGTTGTTTCAATTCCAGTTAATGGGTATCAACGGAGCTTTTCTGACCGGTGATTTGTTTAATTTGTTTGTGTTTTTTGAAGTGTTGCTAATTGCATCCTACGGCTTGCTGGTGCATGCCGGTGGCAAAAACAAGACCAAAGCTGCTGTCCATTATGTGGTGCTGAACTTAGCTGGATCAGCCGTGTTTCTGTTCTCGCTGGGCATTTTGTACGGCACGCTGGGGACGCTCAATATTGCTGATATGGCGGTGCAGGTTGCGCAGTTACCAGCAGAAAATCTGATGCTGGTGAAATCAGGTGGGCTGCTATTGTTAATCGTTTTTGCCCTGAAAGCGGCAATTCTGCCATTGCAATTCTGGTTGCCGGCAACCTATTCCGCCGCTTCACCACCGGTTGCGGCATTGTTTGCGGTAATGACTAAAATAGGTGTTTACGCGCTACTGCGGGTGTACACCACTATCTTTGGCGAGCAGGCCGGGCCACTGGCAGGGATGGCGTCAGCATGGCTATGGCCGCTTGGCCTGGCAACTATTATGCTTGGCGCGATTGGCGTGTTAGCCAGCCAGGATTTCAGAAAGCTGGTCGCGAATCTGGTCATTATATCTGTAGGCACCTTAGTAACCTTGGTGTCACTACAAAGCTCGGCAGCAACATCGGCGGTATTGTTTTACACCATACATTCAACCTTAGTATGTGGCGCGCTATTTTTACTGGCCGATGTGATTGCCTCACAACGCGGTAAGGCAGGAGATCGATTAGTACCCGGACGGCGCATGGCGCAGCCCGTGCTGCTCGGCAGTTTATTTCTGGTAGCGGCTATTTCGGTGGCGGGTTTGCCTCCACTATCGGGTTTTATCGGCAAGCTAATGATTCTGCAAGCTGCGGTTACACCGATGCAGCAGCTGCTATTGTGGGGTGTCGTGTTGCTGAGCAGCTTAATGGTACTGATAGGATTGTCACGCGCCGGAAGTGTCTTGTTTTGGCGGGTCAGTGGCAATGATGCCGGACCAGAGCGGGTATTGCCGTTGCAAAGCTTCGCTCTGGTCTGGTTGTTATTGGCTGCACCACTAATGGTCGCATTTGCCGGACCACTAACCGGGTTATCTTATGCGGCTGCCGAGCAAATGCGCGATATTGAAAACAACATAACAATAATTTTGGCGGATAAAGTAAATGCAGGAGATCAGCCATGAGACTTACGCCGCGCTTCAGCTGGTTGCCTACGCCGTATCGCAGCGTGTTGCTGTTTCTGGTATGGTTGCTGTTAAACCAGAGTTTAGAACCGATTCATTTGTTTTTCGGGGCGATTCTGGCGCTGATTATCCCGTGGATTAGCGCTAAGTTTCGCGACCCACAGCCCCTGATTGAACGCCCCTTGCTGGCTATGCGTTATATATTGCGGGTGTTTGGCGATATTATTACTGCCAACGCTCAGGTGGCGGTGTTAATTCTTGGGCCACAACGTCGCCTGAATCCGGCATTTGTCAGAATGCCGCTGGATTTGCAACATGATTTGCCAATCACAATTTTAGCCAGCACAGTGTCGATGACGCCGGGCACGGTTAGCGCAGATGTTTATCCCTGCGGCGATACTGTGGCTGATGGTGAAGTGATTACTGAGCGCTGGTTGCTTATCCACGTGCTGAATCTTGAAGATGAGGCGGAGCTTATCGCCACGATTAAAAGCCGGTATGAAGCACCATTGAAGGAGATATTTCAATGTTAGAGCAAGTCATCTTTCTGGTCTTTGGCATGATAAGCCTGGCATTGTTGTTAAATTTATGGCGGTTGCTGGTTGGCCCAAGCCTGCCAGATCGGATCCTGGCACTGGATACCATGTTTATCAACAGTATTGCTTTGATTATCTTGTATGGCTTACTGATGGGGTCGCCTATTTATTTTGAAGCAGCTCTGCTGATCGCTATGTTAGGGTTTGTCAGTACGGTAGCCGTATGTAAGTTTTTATTACGTGGCGATATTATCGAATAGGAATTGCAAAATGCAGAATTGGATGGAGTGGCTGGTCGCCTTTTTTTTATTGTTGGGTGGCAGTTTTGTACTGATTGGCTCGATAGGTCTGACCCGGATGCCAGATTTTTTCATGCGCTTACATGGCCCGACTAAAGCAACTACCCTTGGCATGGGCGGAATTTTGCTTGGCTCTATTTTCTATTTCAGCCTGCTACAAAGCATAAGCGTTCATGAATTATTAATTACAATTTTCCTGTTAATTACGGCACCGATAAGTGCCCACATGCTGATAAAAACCGCGTTACATCACCAGCTTAAAGCTATTGAACGGACCAGTGGAGAGCGGGAACTTAAAAGAGGGCAACAGAACGACAGTCCGGACGCTAAAACTGCGCTACCAAAAGATGCTGAATAGGGGGTTATTCACCAAAGCCTTGCTCAATTAACGATACCACTGCGCTGAGTGCTGCTTCTGCATCCGCACCTTCTGCCGTAACCTGCAAAGTTTTGCCCTTACTGCTGGCCAGCATCAACAGCGCCAGGACACTGGATGCATCAGCTGTTTTTTGCTCATATACTAATTCAATTTTCGACTGAAACTGCTGACAGAGCTGAGCTAACTTAGTGGCTGCCCGGGCATGTAAACCCAGCTGGTTAACAATGGTGACATTACGGCTCAGTTTAGTGGCCATGGTGACGGACTAATTCACGGTGTCGTATTTGTACATCTTCGCGCTGATTACGATAGCTCTCAGCCAGACTCTCGGTAATATAAACAGAGCGGTGCTGGCCGCCGGTACAGCCAATCGCGATCGTCAGATAACTGCGGCTATTGCGCTCCAGATGGGGTAGCCAGCTGCTGATAAAACTATTTATCTGCCAGATATATTTTGCAACAACTGCCTGTGATGCCAGATAGTCTTTTACCGGCTGATCCAGGCCGGTTAACGGCTTCAGTTCAGGTTCCCAGTGTGGATTGGGCAAAAAGCGGGCATCAAAGACAAAGTCTGCATCTTTGGGAATGCCGTATTTAAACCCGAATGATTCGAAAAGCATGACCAGCCGGCCCGTTTTCTGGCCGAGGATACGTTCGCGTAGTTGTTCAGCCAGTTGATGGACGTTTAACTCTGTCGTGTCGATATACAGATCAGCCCGGCTGGAAATAGGATCAAGCAGCTGCTGCTCTCGGGAAATAGCTTCGTCCAGTGACATTGCCTGGTGCGACAATGGATGCAAGCGACGGGTTTCACTAAATCGTTTAATTAAACTGGCGTGATCTGCATCCAGATAAAGGATAGTCAGATCAAGCTTACGCGGCAGGTAAGACAATATATCTGCCAGCTCGTCAGGGTCCTGAGGCAAATTACGTACGTCAATACTGACCGCAACTCGCTCGTACTGGCCCATAACGGTAGTCGCCAGCGTTGGCAGTAAGTTTACCGGAATATTATCAACACAATAGTAGCCTAAATCTTCCAGCACCCTTAAGGCGACTGACTTACCAGAACCGGAACGGCCACTGACAACCAAAAGCTTCATGATGGGCTCATTGCCTCGCTGGCGTTCATGATCAGCTCGTACAATTGCTGATCTGATTCTGCATGGCGAATCTTACGGGTTAATTCTTTCTGGCTCAGCAGTCTGGCTATGCCGGCCAATGTCGTCAAATGGGCCTGACATTGCTCTTCCGGAATAAGAATGGCGCAAAAAATATCCACCGCCTGGTTATCAATGGCATCAAATGCTATTGCCTCTTTGGCAACAACAAACACCAGTATTGGCTGAGTAACTGTTTTCAACTTGCCGTGTGGAATAGCAATACCACCGCCAATTCCGGTAGAGCCGAGTTTTTCACGGGTCATCAGCGATTCCAGGATAGTATATTCGCTAATCTCAGGTAAGCGCTGATGCGCTAGCTCAGAAATGTATTCCAGAATTCTTTTTTTGCTGTTAAAAAGAACTGCACTCTTGGTGCAGTTCTCGGCTAGCATAGCGCTTAGATTGATCATAATTAAGTTAGTGTCGGGCTATTTTTTCTTTATGTTTAATAACTTGCCTATCGAGTTTATCTATCAACTGATCGATGGCGGCGTACATATTTTCATCTTCTGACGCCGCAAAAACCTCACCACCATTTAAGTGCAGCTTAGCTTCGGCTATCTGTTTCAATTTTTCCACGTTTAGGATGACATGTACATTGTTAATGTGATCAAAGTGACGTTCCAGCTTGGCGAATTTGTTGTCTACGTACTCTTTCAATGCAGTGGTAATTTCTACATGACGACCGGTTAAGTTGATTTGCATAGACGTTTTCCTTCTGTTTTGCCGACCTACACTAAGGTCTTTCGTTGATTCGACGGTGGAATAAACAGCGCTTCACGGTATTTAGCAATGGTACGCCGTGCAACGTTGATACCTTGATCAGATAATATATCCGCCATCTTGCTGTCACTTAATGGCTTAGCCGGGTTTTCGGCTGCCACCAGTTTTTTAATAAAGGCCCGAATCGCAGTTGATGAACACTCTCCGCCACTCTCCGTACTAACATGACTGGAGAAAAAGAATTTAAGTTCAAATATACCTCGGGGGGTATGCATAAATTTTTGGGTTGTTACCCGTGATATGGTCGACTCGTGCATGCCAACCATCTCAGCGACGTCGTTTAATACCATCGGTTTCATGGCTTCTTCACCATGTTCAAAAAAAGCCTGCTGTTGTTGTACGATACAGTTAGCGACTTTCAGTAACGTTTCGTTGCGGCTTTCCAGGCTCTTTAAAAACCATTTTGCCTCCTGCAGGTGTGAGCGAATAAACTGGGTGTCTGCGGTACTTCTTGCCGTTTTCGACATGGCCGCATATTGCTGGTTTATTCTGACTTTAGGCATGGCGTCCGGGTTCAGTTCAACCTGCCATCGTCCTTTAACTTTCATTACTGATACATCAGGAATAACGTACTGCTGCTCCTGCCGGATAACGTCAGCACCGGGTCTTGGGTTTAAACTTAAGATTAGCCGCATGACTTCTTTCAGCTCATCTTCTTTTAGTCTAGTCACCCGCATTAAAGAACGAAAGTCCCGATTGGCTAAAAAGTCTGTGTGTTCTTTAATGACATATTGCGCCTGGGATAAAAAAGGTGTTTGCGGGTCAAACTGACGCAGTTGTACCAGCAGGCATTCGGCGATAGTGCGGGCGCCTACCCCTACCGGGTCAAACAGTTGTATACGCTTAATGACGGCCTCGACTTCGTCGGCTTCAACATCCGGCAAACCGAGTGATTCGAGAATTTCAGCAACATCGATTGTTAATAAACCGGTATCGTCGATGGCTTCAATAATAATTTCAGCGATGGCTAAATCAGTTTCAGAAAAGGGGGTCAGTTGCATTTGCCAGCGTAGATAATCTTGCAGCGTTTCACTGGTTTCCCCCTGAAACACCATATCTTCATCCGGTGGTGAGCCGGCGCTGACCGGCGCGGCGCTAATCAGGTCATCCCAGTTGTTGTCAAGCGGCAAGTCATCTTGTAAGCCTTGCTCGTTAATCGACTCACTGCTGTCCCGTTCTGCTATTTCAGTCAGGTTATCCTGAGCGGCATCGTTCGTTTCGTCTGAGGCTGAGCGCTCATCGTTATCGTTAACATTACTGGCGTCTGGATCGGCAGAAAAGCTCTCAAACTCGTCTTCGCTTTCTAACAGCGGGTTAGCGTCCAGTGCTTCCTGAATTTCCTGTTGCAACTCAATGGTCGACAGCTGTAACAAGCGGATGGCTTGTTGTAACTGAGGTGTCATTGTAAGTTGCTGACCTAGCCGAAGTTGCAAAGAGGGTTTCATTTACGTCTTTTTCTCTCCTGAAGCAGGCATGGGTTGTTTTGGTTAACTATAGCCTGAATTGCTCACCGAGGTATACATCACGAACCTGTTGATTGACTAAAACTTCCTGTGGTGCGCCTGCTGCGATTAACTCACCATGACTGACAATATAGGCCATTTCACATACATCCAGTGTTTCTCTGACGTTGTGATCGGTAATCAGTACACCAATGCCACGCTGGCCCAAATGCTGGATAATTTTTTTTATGTCTAACACCGATATCGGGTCAACGCCGGCAAAGGGTTCGTCAAGTAAAATAAAAGCCGGGTTTGCAGCCAGCGCTCTGGCAATTTCAACCCGTCGCCTTTCACCCCCTGACAAACTCATGCCAAGGCTGTTTTTAATGTGACCAATATGAAACTCTTCCAGCAAGTCGTCGGCCAGCTCTTCCCGTTTGGCGTTTGTCAGCTCTTTGCGGGTTTGCAGAATAGCCAGCAAGTTATCATAGACACTTAATTTTCGGAAAATAGAGCTTTCCTGAGGCAGATAACCAATACCGGCACGAGCCCGGGTATGAATTGGGTCGTAGGTAATGTCCCGCTCATTTAAGGTGATTTTGCCTTTGTCTGAGGGCACCAACCCCACAATCATGTAGAAAGTAGTGGTTTTACCGGCGCCATTCGGACCCAGCAGGCCAACTATCTGGCCGGCACTGACTTCCAGACTGACATCCTTCACCACCTGACGACCTTTATAGCTTTTCGCCAGATGTGCTGCCACTAGCTTCATTGATTTTCCTTATTCTCCGGTGTGAAAATGGTTGTTACCCGCTTTTGTTCGGAACCACCTTCAGCACTGATCTGCTGAGTTTCAATATTGTATCTGATAACGGCAGCCTGCACTTCACTGCCACTCTGGCTAAGTTGGGCATTACCGCTTAGCGTTAGCGTGCGGTTGGCCCTGTCATAACTTATTTCTGCAGCTGATGCGGTGACCGGCAAATCGCCTGTCACTAGCTGGCTATAACGCACCGGCGAACCTGTGGCCAAAAATATCTCATTTCCTTTACCGGCACTGGCATTAATTTCTAAACGATCGGCTTTGATATTGAGGCTGCCCTGGCGTATCTCCACATTTTCGGTGTAAACCGAGACATAATCTTTGATTGAGGTTTCGTTGTTGTCAGACGCTATGGCAATAGGCTGGCTGTAATCCGGGTTTTCTGCAAAACATTTAGCAGATAGTAGCAGGCAGAATATCACTAACTTAGTTTTGTTCATTGGTATATACCGTCTCCAGGTGCTTGATAATACGCAGATTTTCTTCGGCTAAATCTGCCTGCAAGCCTATCCCGTTAATATAAAAACCCTTGCCGGTAATATTTACCGCAGCAGTGGTTTGCAAAATTCGACTTGGAAGTAATAACTCCAGATTATCAGTATCGATGCGCTCTACCAGTTCATCTCCATTGATATTACTAATTCGGACTTGTTGCTCCAAAATTATTTTGTCATCCGGCAACCATATACCAAATTGGCTGGTAACTTGCCATGCGGGTTGGTGCTGTGCATCAAACAAGGTGTACTCAGGTTGTTCAAACTGAGTAAAACCTAATCGTTCAAAAAACTCCAGCCGGCCGGCCTTAATATGGTCCTCAACATAACCCTGCGCATCGTAAAGGGTGCGGGTAACTTGTTCGGCAATGTAATCGGGCAACAGTTCACGATCAGCGTAATTTGTGTCTGTTTGTGCTGCCGGATTAAACCACAGATAAGCGGCTGTAATTACCAGGGCTAAGACCAGCAGAAAAAGTAACTTTCTCATGAGCTGCTGCCATCAAATTGCTGAAATTTTTGCTGGCTGATCAGCAGCAAGTCTGCTAATTCACGAACCGCACCAAAACCGCCTGACAAGGTCGTGGTGTAATGTGCGTGCAAGCGAAGGTATGGGTGTGCATCATTTACTGCAACCGCTAAACCGCAATGCTGCATTACCTGCCAGTCTGCGAAATCATCACCAATGTACGCAATGTGGGCAGGGGGCAGTGCCAGTTGCTGCTGTAACTGCGCAAAGGCGGCCAGTTTATTTTCCTGCCCCTGATAAATATAGGGCACGGTAAGTGACTGCATGCGCTGCTCGACAATGGCTGAGGTCCGTCCGGTGATAACCGCTACCTCAATGCCAGCGTGGCGCAAGGCTTTAATACCGTAACCATCACGGGTATGGAAGGCTTTTAATTCTTCACCATCGTTACCCAGATAAATCCGGCCGTCAGAAAAAACGCCATCGATGTCGCAAATCAGTAATTTAATATGGGCAGCACGGCTTAGTATATCGGCACTGACGTTCTGATAAAGCTGGCTAAACAATGACATACTACAGCACTCCTGCTCGCAATAAATCGTGCATATTCATTGCTCCGACCGGGATTTGCATTTGATCGACAATCAGTAAACCATTAATTTTTTTCTGCTGCATAATTTTCAACGCTTCGCCGGCCAGCATCTCTGCAGTAGCAGTAGTGCAGTGCGTCGTCATTACCTGTTCAATAGTGGTGGTATGAATATCCAGTTTCAAATCAAGAATGCGCCGTAAGTCGCCGTCCGTAAAGATCCCGGCAAGCGTCTTGTCATCATTTACTACAGCGGTCATGCCAAGGCCTTTTTCTGATATTTCCAGTAATGCCTCTTTGATTGTCGCCAGACGCGGCACAATAGGAACCTGAGTGCCCTGGTGCATGACATCGCTCAGACGTAATAACAACTTACGCCCCAGGCTGCCCCCCGGGTGTGACAAGGCAAAATCATCTGCAGAAAAGCCCCGCGCATCCAGCAGCGCAACGGCCAGCGCGTCGCCCATTGCCAGAGTTGCTGTTGTACTGGCTGTTGGTGCTAACCCCAGCGGACAAGCTTCCTGCTCAACCCGGACGCACAAATGAACGTCTGAAAGTTTTGCCAGAGTAGATTCAGGGTTGCCGGTCATGCTGATCAGGGTAATTCCCAGACGCTTAATTACCGGCAGAATGGTTATTATTTCTGCTGTTTCGCCAGAGTTAGAAATAGCCAGTACCACATCGCCGGTGGTCAGCATACCTAAGTCGCCATGGCTTGCTTCAGCGGGATGGACAAAAAATGCTGGGGTGCCGGTTGACGCCAGCGTGGCAGAAATTTTATTGGCAATATGGCCTGACTTACCCATGCCCATTACAATCGCTTTGCCTTTGGAATGGAAAAGGAGCTGGCATGCCTGTTCAAAATCAGCGTTAATATACTGTGCAAGCTGACGCACGGCTTCAGCTTCAATCTGCAGGACCTGCAGTGCCCGTTCGCTAAAAGATGTTGTCATAGCCAAACCACATTATGCCAGTTGAGTGAAAAGTAAATACTGGTAGCCAATAAAGCCTGCTAGCAGCACGCCTCCTTCAAAACGGTTAATACGTTGAACCCGGGTCAGCCGCACTGACATTAGTAACATTGCAATGGTGGCGCCGATCATGACGTAGCTGTCACGACTACCAGCATTGCTGTCGATAATGTCTGGCCCGATGACCGCTCCCAGTCCCAGCACTGCAAGAATGTTGAAAATATTAGAGCCGATAATATTACCCAGTGCTAAGTCATCTTCACCTTTTAATATGCCAATAATACTGGCTGCAAGTTCCGGCAGGCTGGTACCAATCGCAATAATGGTAAGGCCTATCACGAGATCGCTTAAACCTGCATAGCGGGCAATAGTTACCGCGCCATGCACCAGTAATTGTGAGCTGGCCAGCAGCAACAGCAAGCCTGCTGCTGCCCATAGAATGGCTTTTAACGTGGAAATCCTGACTGTGGGCACATCAGCATTCATTTCGGTTATCAATGGATCATCAGGCGTAGCATGTTTGCCCCAGTACACCAGTAATACCAAAAAGCTGACAAAGGCGACCAGCAGCATTATGCCCTCAAGTCGGGTAAGTAAATCGTCAGACAGCAAGTAATAGCCAAATAGTGTACAAACTAGTAATAACGGGAATTCCCGCCGCAACGTTAATGACGAAACGGCAATAGGCTTTAACAACGCGGCAGCGCCAATTACCAGCAAAATATTGGTTATGTTAGAACCAATAGCATTTCCCACTGATGTATCCAGTTTACCCTGCCAGGCGGCAGTGGCAGAAACCAGCATTTCAGGCGCTGAGGAGCCCATCGCCACGATAGTCAGGCCGATAACCATAGGTGATATACCACTATTGCGGGCGATAGACGATGCACCGTAGACAAAGCGGTCAGCACTCCAGATTAGTAAAACCAGGCCAATAATGACGAAAAATATAGCAAGAAAAAGTGGCGACACTGAAAAGTCCTGTGGCATATCAAAAAACGTTAGACTATTTTCCGTGTTATTGCAGGTAATTGCAAAAAAACCTGCAGACTCAGCTGACTTCGATTTTTTCGCACACTTTGTTACGAATTTTTGTAACGACTTTAGCGGACAACACGTTTACAATATTCCAACTTTAAAATGATGAGCGGCTCAATTGCAAACATACAGGTTTGTATGTATATTGGCGGCCCTGATCATAAATCTGATAATACCGTAACAGCGGTTGCGCTCTGATGGAGTCTGCTTTGTCTGATATTCTGGTTGATATCCAACACCTACATTTTTCGCGGGGCGATAACCTGATATACGACGATATGAGTATGCAGGTGCAGCGGGGGAAGGTTACAGCCATTATGGGCCCCAGTGGTATTGGTAAAACCACCTTACTTAAATTAATTGGCGGTCAGCTGCAACCAGATAGTGGTCACATATATTTCGATGGTATGGATATACCCGCTTTATCGCGTGCCGATTTGTATAAGGCCCGCAAGAAAATGAGTATGTTGTTTCAAAGTGGCGCGTTGTTTACTGAGATGTCGGTATTTGACAATGTGGCCTTTCCTATTCGAGAGCATACCCGGTTACCAGAATCGCTAATCCGGATAATTGTGTTGATGAAACTGGAG
>TARA_R110002126_G_scaffold1402_13_pt1 | contig 18771 bp, 17 predicted proteins | sample TARA_R110002126 | Tara Oceans TARA_R110002126 (sample SAMEA4397536) | marine metagenome | biome: Polar Biome; feature: [DCM] deep chlorophyll maximum layer (ENVO:01000326); material: water (ENVO:00002006), including particulate matter (ENVO:01000060) such as... | depth 30 m
GCGTGTCCACAGCGTCGTGCCGCTGCCACCGGAAACGAGCATCACCGTCCCGACCTGCGAACCGTCGATCGTGCGCCAGGGCGAGCCCACGACGTAGTCCCCGAACCCGTCCCCGTCGACGTCCGCGAGCGCAGCGATCGAGTGTCCGAACTGAGCGGCGGAATAGAGTCCCTGGTCGATGCGCAGGAAGTCACCCGTCGCGCCGGAGAACACCGTGACCGCTCCGGCGTTGATGCCGCCGGCAGAATCGGCTCGCGGGCTGCCGACGATGAGGTCGGCCACCCCGTCGCCGTTCACGTCGGGGATCCAGTCGACGACGCGTCCGAACTGGCCCGCGAAGACCGGGATCAAGTCGTGAACGACGCTGCCGTCCGCACCCGAGTACACGGTCGCCGCATCGAGCGCCGGTTCGCCGACGAGGAACTCGGGGATGCCGTCGCCGTTCAGGTCCGGGCATTCGGACAGGACGCGCCACGGCGAGGACGGCGGCGGCGACACCGGCACCGAGTACAGCACAGTGTTCGTCGCGCCAGAATGGACGATGACCTCGCCAATGCCGGCGTGCTTCATCACCGCGAAGTCCGGCACGGTGTCTCCGTCGAGGTCGCCCAAGAACCGCACCTCACCGCCGAAGTTGCTGTTGCCCGTCGTGAAGTTGAGCGAGTCGATCACGGATCCATCGACCCCCGATCGAATGTGAACCTCGCCCGAAGAGGTCGTCGGGTTGTTGTCGCGGGGTGCGCCGACGAGCAGGTCGCCGATGCCATCGCCGTTCAGGTCGGAACCACCGGCGAACGTCCTGCCGAAGTACTCGCCCACGTCGTCCCCGAACGTCTGGTAGAGCAACTCCTGACCGTGAGCCGATGCGGACAGCAGCAACGAAGCGAACGCGATCGTGAGGGTCGGGTGATTCACGGACTCAATCCTAGTCCAGGGGGCCGCGGATCCGGGTGTTGGGGCGCACAGTTCACGATCCTGGGAATCGTGGCAGCCCAGAACGGCCCTTTGCGCCAAGTGGGGTGAGCCTCGACCATGATCCTGATCCCCACACGACCGCCCGTGACCTTGCCCGCTGGATGGGGCAGAAGGGGCCAGCACCCCACGGGACCTCGCCGGATTCCTAGAATCGAGGCCATGAGCGATCGGAGAGGCGAGATCACCCGAATCCTGAGTCGAGGCTCCTCTTCGGCGGGCCAGGAGATCCTGCCGCACGTCTACGAGGAGTTGCGCTCGATCGCCCGCCAACGCATGTCGCGCGAGCGCGCCGACCACACGTTGCAGGCCACCGCGCTGGTGCATGAGGCCTACGGTCGATTGATCGGGGACCGGCTCGAGAACCTGGAGGACCGAAGCCAGTTCTTCGCGGCCGCCGCGCTGGCGATGCAACGCGTCCTGATCGACCACGCGCGCAAAGCGCGCAGTCAGAAGCGTGGAGGTGACCTGATTCGTGTCACGCTGGGCGCACCCGAGTCTCCGGTCGAGTTCGAGGCGGAGCGCTTCCTCGCGCTGAACGACGCGCTCGACGTGCTCGCCGCCGAGGATGCGCGCGCCGCCGAAGTCACCCGCCTGCGGTTCCTCGCAGGCTTGACGGTCGAGGAGACGGCCCTGGCCATGGGCATCTCGGAGCGCAGTGTGGCCCGTGAATGGAGCTTCGCCCGCGCCCGACTGACCGACCTGATCGGGGACCCAGACGCATGACCCGTGCCAAGGACATCTTCCTCGACGCGATGGATCGGGAAGGTCCCGATCGGGAGGTCTTCGTGAAAGAGCGTTGCGGTGAGGACACGGACTTGCAGAATCAAGTTCGGCGCCTGCTTCAGGCCAGTGAAGCCAGTGAGGCCTGGTTCGGGGACGAGGGCGCCCCGTCGACCGCGAGCGCCTTCCTCAGCCGCGGCACGAAGATCGGACCTTACACGTTGGAGGATCCGATCGGTGCAGGAGGCTTCGCGAACGTCTGGCGCGCCACGCAGACCGAACCGGTCCGTCGCTCGGTCGCGCTCAAGGTGCTGAAGGCCGGCATGGACACGGCAGAGGTCGTGCGCCGGTTCGAAGCCGAGCAGCAAGCCCTGGCGATGATGGAGCATCCGGGGATCGCCAAGGTGATCGACGGGGGAGCCACCGCATTCGGGCGCCCCTGGTTCGCGATGGAACTGGTCGAAGGAGAGCCGATCACGGACTTCTGCGATCGTCACGCCATGGACAAGGTCGCCCGGCTCGAGCTGTTCCTCGAGGTCTGCCGCGCCGTACAGCACGCGCACCAGAAGGGCGTCATCCACCGGGATCTGAAGCCGTCGAACATCTTGGTCTACCTGCGCGACGGGAAGCCCGCGCCCAAGATCATCGACTTCGGCATCGCCAAGGCGGTGCAGCGCAGCTTGACCGAGGACTCGATCCGGACGCTCGAGGGGCAGGTCCTGGGTACGCCCGCCTACATGAGCCCCGAACAGGTCGACGAATCCCAGGACATCGATACGCGCTGTGACGTCTACGCTCTGGGCGTCCTGCTCTACGAGTTGCTGTCCGGCGCACGACCGTTCGAGGACGACACCCTGTTGTCTGCCGGAATTGCCGAGGTCCTGCGCATCATCCGCGAGGTCGAACCTCCGCGACCCAGCTCGCGTTCCAGTTCGACCACACACGTCCTGCCGCGCGAGTTGAGAGGGGATCTGGATTGGATCGTGATGCGCTGTCTCGAGAAGGACCGCGAGCGGCGCTACGGCTCGGTCTCGGTGCTGGCCAACGAGATCGAACGCCACCTGGCGGGGGAGCCGGTGTTGGCCGGCCCCCCAGACTTGAGCTACCGCGCACGCAAGTTCGTCGCACGCCACCAGATCGGTATCGCCGTCGGCACTGCCTTCGTGGTTCTGCTGGTCGCCGGCATCATCGTGACTCTGTTGCAGATGTTCCGCGCGCAAGAGGCCGAGCAGGACCTGGGCGAACAGGTCGTGCGCACGCAGGTCGAGCTGGACAAGTACACCGAGATCTCGGTGTTCTTCGAGGCGCTCCTGACCGGCGTCGACCCGGCGTTCGCTCAGGGCAAGGACACCGAGCTGTTCGAAGACCTTCTCGATCGCGCCGTGGTTCGGGTCGAGGACATCCAGAACGATGCGCCCGAGGTCGAAGCGACCCTGCGGCGTGCGATCGGCCTGGCCTACCTGAGCCTCTCGAAGCTGGAGATCGCGGAAGTCCACTTGCGTCGCGCCATGGAACTTCGCGATGCGGTTCTGACCGACGACGATCCGGACCGCTACCAGGTCCAGCAGGAACTGGCGGTCATGCTGGCTGGCGCAGAGCGGTTCGACGAGTCCCGCGAACTGCTCGAGCCGGCTCTCGCAGGGTTGATCCGGTGCGTCGGACCGGACGACGCGCGCACGCTGCGGGTCATGAACGACCTGGGCGTGACCTACCGACGGCTGAAGGATCCGGGTCGCGCCGAGGTCTTGCTGCGGGACGCCCTGGCGCGCCGCATCGCCACGGTGGGCGAAGCGGACGAGTCGACCATCACGGTCATGAACAACCTGGCCAGCACGCTCGAGGACCAGGGCCATCTGGATCAGGCCGCCACGTTGTTCACCCGCGCACTCGAACTCCAGATCGAGGTTCAGGGCGTCCTGCACATCGACTCGATGAAGGCGCTGAACAACGTCGGCTCGATCCTGATGGACCTGGGGCGCAATCAAGAGGCGCTCCCGTACATCCAGAAGGCGCTCGAGCTCAAGCGCGAGGTGTTGCCCGACGGTCACGCGAGCTTGATCCTGAGCATCAGCAACCTGGGGATGCTGCACGTCGAGCTGGACCAGCTGGAGGCCGCGCGGGGCGCGCTCGAGGAGCTGATGGACATGCTCGATCGAACGGACACCTCGTCGACCCCGAATGGGATCAAGGCGCGATTCAACTTCGGTCGGGTCCTGGACGATCTGGACGACCTCGAGGGAGCGGCCACGCAGTACGCGGAGTGCGCTCGGCTGGCGGAGGAACGCTTCGGTAGGGACCTCGGATTCACGGTCGACATGCGCGGGTCGCACGCCTGGCAACTGGTCAAGCTGGAACGCGCGGAGGAAGCCGAGCCCGTTCTGCGCACGTGCCTTCGGTGGGCCGAGAACCATGCTTCCCCGGAAGGCCCCAAGCTCGCCGTGTATCGCATCCGGCTGGGCGCCGCGTTGGCTCGCATGGGACAGGACGACGAGGCCAAGGCCCTGCTCGAGCGGGGCCTCACCGACGTGCGGCCGATGGATCTTCCCCAGTGGGTCGAGACCGCCGAGCAGGCGCTGGCCGACCTCGACGCCTGAGCGCTGGTCGCTCGACCGGTTCCGAGCGACCTGGTCGCTGATCCTCGAGCCCCCGGATCGGGCTCGAATCGGCGTTCTGGCCGCACGAAGGCCGCCGGCGCCTCTTTCCTGGCCGTCCTGGCGAGGACCAGGGAATCCCGGAAATCGTGGCAGGGTCCAACGGCGGTCCACGCCAAAGGGGTTGAACCCAAACCCCTGATCGCCATGACCGACACTATCACCCTGCCGACGAGCTCGGCTCCGTCCTCTTCCACGACCCTCGGCCGCATCGCCGTCTTCGCCTACGGCATGACCTGTTACACGCTCGGCGTGTCCGGTCTGATGTACTTGATCCTGATCACGCTCGGCCTGGTGCCGTTCACCGGAGGGCCGCTCGCCGTCGAGAGCACCGGCGCTGCCATCGCTGTGAACCTCGGGCTCGTCGCCCTGTTCGGGGTCCAGCACGTGATCATGGCGCGCCAGGGCTTCAAGAAGCGCTGGACGCAGATCATCCCCGCCGCCGCCGAGCGCTCGACATTCACGTTGCTCGCCGGTCTGTTGATGGCGAACGCGATGTGGTTGTGGCAGCCGTTGCCCGATGTCGTGTGGTCCGTCGACGCGACAGCCGGCCAGTGGGCCCTGTACGGTGGCTGCGCCTTCGGCTGGGCATATCTGCTCTCCGCCACCTTCGCGATCGATCACTTCGAGTTGTTCGGTGTGAAGCAGGTGTGGCGCAATCTGCGAGGGTTGGAAACGCAAGAGCCGGCGCTTATGCAACGCTTCCACTACAAGTTCGATCGTCACCCGATCATGACCGGCGTCGTCTTTGGAATCTGGTGCACGCCGAACATGACGTTCGATCGCCTGGTGCTCGCCCTCGGCTTCAGCGCCTACATCGTGCTCGGCGTCGCCATCGAGGAGCGTGACTTGATCCAACGTCACGGCAGCAAGTACGTCGAGTTCGCTCGCCGGGTGCGCACGATCGTCCCGCGCCTCGTCAGCTATCGCTGATCCACCCTGTTTCTGAGCAACGGCCCGCGTCCGAGGCATTGGACGCGGGCCGTTTCGTGTTCAGCGAGTCGACGTCACGCCGCCCGGTTCCCGAACTCCAGAACCGATCGCTTCGACCCGCGTATCGCCCAGTTCGGCCCGCATCTCGATCACTCACACGTACCAAGGGATCTTCATGCTGGACCTGCTCCGAACACCGGAGCTTCGCCTCTGTCCGAACTGCGGTTCGCCCGTGAAATCCTCGCTCGAGGTACGGTGTCTCTCGAGCCCCGCCAGGTGCAGGCCGGTGCCATCACAAGCTCACCAATCTTCGTCCATGATGAACCTCAACTCGACTTGGTTGGCCGGGACCCTCGCCTGGACCATCGCCGGATCGTGCACATCCACGCACACCATCCACGTCGTCGACGAGCACGGCGCTCTAATCGAGGGCGTACTCGTACTCAGTGGAATCCGACAAGGCGTGGCCAATCCGTGCATCGTTGCGTCGATGACCAGCGAGGCGGGTGAAGGGACTGCGGTCGAGGGCAAGGGCGTCGCGCTGTTCCGGGACGGCTACCACCCGATCATCCACAGCCTCGATCAGCCCTACGCGTACATGGATGCACCGTGGGGTCTGGAGCCGGGCCCACTCGTCCTGTGGGAACTTCGCGACGCCGAACCCCGCGTCGTGAACGTCGAGGAGGTCGATGTGCTTCGACCCACAAGTGCAGGTCACCGGGTGGAGCTGGAGCCACCCTCCGGTCTGGAGCTCGAGGTCCTCTATCACCCCTCGAGTGGATTCCAGGTGACCGCGCTCGCTGGCTCCCTGATCCCCAGCGACCGGTTCTACTTCGCTGGCCCATCCCGGGCCGACTCGCAAACGGAGCTCGAAGGACGTTCCACACTCGCCTTCTACGTCTTGAGCCAGGATGGCGAGCCTCGCTTCAAGGTCGGCCTGGTCGATCATCACTTCATGTGGGTGGGGCTCGGTGCGCGTCGGACCAACGTGATCCGCTGGCTGTGGACCGAGGTGGACGACCTGGAAACCCCCGTCGTGCTGAAGCTGACCGACGAGGAGCACGAGCTCCATGTCGGTCGGATCGTCGATCCGCGCCCCGGACCGTCCTTCGAACTGGACGGCGACCCGGACCGGGTCCGAGCTGCCATGGAGACCCACCTCACACCGCTCGGAATCCCCGAACGTCTCCAGGGCTGGCTCGAGCGCGTCCACAGGGCTCGCTGAGCGACCGGCGTGTTCCGGAATCCCCAGATCGCATTTCTGGGGCCGATCGCGGAGAGTGTCCGGCCCGTGACGAACACGCCCTTGGAACCCACCGAACCCGGATCGGGCCTGATCGCCAGACTGCGATCGCTGCTCCGTCGGTTCTTCGAGCACTATCGCAAGTCCTTCCAAGGACTCAGCCGCGAAGTCTGGATCCTGTCGGTCGTTCTTCTGGTCAATCGTTGCGGGACGATGGTCGTGCCGTTCCTGGCGCTCTACCTGACGGCCGAGCACGGGTTCACCGAGTCGGGCGCGGGCGAGATCATGGCGATGTACGGCGTCGGCTCCATGGTCGGCGTCGGCCTCGGCGGTCACTTCGTCGATCGCGCCGGATACCGAATCGTGCAGATCGTGTCGATGATCGTCGGCGGACTCGCGTTCATGGGGTTCGGACTGCTCGAGCCCGGTGTGGGCATGCTCGCTGGCGCGGTCGTGATGGGGATGTTGGTCGAGTCCTTCCGGCCCGCGAACACGACCGCCGTGGCCGCCTTCGCGCCTCCGAAGGATCGTCCGCGTGCGTACGCGTTGAACCGATTGGCCCTGAACCTGGGCTGGACCTTGGCTCCGGCCCTCGCCGGGTTCCTGGCCGAGGTGGACTACAGCTGGTTGTTCTGGATCGACGGCGCGACGTGCATCGCGGCGGGCATCGCACTGGCGATTCTGCTGCCCGCGTCCAGCCGTGAGCGCGAGGTGCAGGAGCCCGAGCCGGTCGGGCCCGTGCGCTCCCCGCTGCGGGACCGGTTCTTCCTGAGCGTGCTTGGACTGCTCTTCGTCCAAGGCGTCGTCTTCTGCCAGGTGATGGGGACGTACCCGCTGTACCTGCGCGACGTGAACGGGTTCCGCGAACGGGTCATCGGTTTCGTGATGCTCTTGAACGGCGCGCTCATCGTGCTCGTCGAGATGCCCCTGGTGCGCACCATCGAACACCGCAGTCCGTTGCGCGTGATGGCGGTCGGGGTCGTGTTCGTGGGCCTGGGCTTCGGCCTCCTGCCCTTGCACTCCAGCCTCGCCTGGGTGGTTCTCCTGATGCTCGTCTGGACGGTCGGCGAGATGCTCGTGTCCCCGTTGCTGTCGTCATGGGTCGCGAATCGGGCCGACAAGCGCAGCCGCGGGCGTTACATGGCGGCGATGGGCATGACCTTCTCGCTGTGCAACGTCGCTGCGCCGCTCGTGGGTACACGCGTCTACGAGAACCAAGGTCCCGATGTGCTCTGGTACGGATGCTTGGGCGTCTGCGTCCTGGCGTACTTCGCCTATCAGATCGCCGCCAAGCGTGACGTCGCGGTTACCGTTGGGGAATGATGTTGCGCCACCTGCCTCTCGTACTTCTCGCGATCATTCTCGCTTGCGCTTCACCCACGAAGAGCACGCGCTCGGAGACCACCGTCGCCTCCGACCTGAACAACATGCCGTTCGCCGGCGTGGATGCGAACGGTGTCCCGACCGGGCGGGACGTCGAGATGATGCAGGAGATCGCGCGTCGCATGAACGTGACGTTGACCTGGGCGCGTCACGACTTCGATCGATTGATGCCGATGGTCGAGCGCGGTGACGTGAATGCCGTGTGCGCGACTCTCGGGGTGACGCCCGAACGTCAGGAGCGGATGGGGTTCAGCACGCCCTACTACCGCACCGCGATCGCGGTCGTGGTGCGCACCGGTGAGGGCGAGCCGACCAGCTTGGCCGAGCTCGGCGACAAGCGTGTCGCCGGTTCGAAGGGCACGACCTCCGAGCGTGCGATCCGGAAGCTCGTCTACGCGATTCCGGTCACCGAGAACGAGAAGGGTGCCCCGTTGATCGAGCGATTGACCTCCGGTGATGTCGACGCCGCTGCCATGGACGGGCCGGCGGCCGACGCGCTGGTCGCGAGCAGCAACGGCGCGTTGGCGCGTCTGCCCGAAGACCTCGACACCGAGAACTACGGGATCGCCGTGGATCCCCGGCGGACCGACCTGGTGCAGGCCTTCGATCAAGTCCTGCGCGAGCTGGAATCCAGTGGTTGGCTCGATGCGTTGAACGAGCGTTACGGGATTCCGCCGTCGGCCAAGCTTGGGTCGTAGGCACACCCCTGTTCGCCAGCCAGGCGACGGACCCAGTTTGGCTGTTCCTGCATTCCTTGCGCGCCGTCAGCGATACAGCAGGTAGGGCTGCCGGCGTTCGTCGAACGCCTCGCTCTCGACGCGCCACATCTCGAGCAACGACTCGGCGCTGGCTCCATTCCGCACGGCCTCGAGCGTCGCCACATCACCGAGCAGACGCTGCATGGCCTCGACGTCCCACTCTTCGGGATGGGTGACGTGGATGGCATGGATCAGATGGGCGGCCATGCGCAGCGGCTCGACGTTTTGGCCCCACTTGGCTCGAATGCGCACACCTCGACAGGCCTCGCCCACGAATTCGCGGCTGGTCGGACGGAAGGTTGCCTTCTCGATCATGAGTTGTCCCTTCAGATCGTTCGGCGCAGAAGCGAGGAACGCCGCCAGGACGGACTGTGGATTCATCCACGGTGCACCGACGAGCTCGAACGGTGTTGGGGTCCCGCGCCCGACGGACACGTTCGTCGTTTCGATCAATCCGAGTCCCGGATAGAGCAACACGGACTGGAACGTGGGCAGGTTCGGTGACGGAGGGATCCAGGTCAGGCCCGTGTCGGTCCAGATCTCCGCGCGCTCCCAACCCTGCATCTCGACGACGCGCAGGTCGAGGTCCAGCTCGCGCTCGACCCGAAACATGCGCGCGAGTTCGCCGACCGTCATTCCGTGTTGCACGGGCAGTTCGTGGAACGCGACGAACGAACGCAGGCCATCGTCGAGCACGGGGCCCGCGACGCGCACACCGCCCAACGGATTCGGTCGGTCCAGAACGATGAATGCGACACCCGCTTCGGCGGCGGCCTCCATCGCGATGCCCATCGTCGAGATGTACGTGTAGAAGCGCACGCCGACGTCCTGGATGTCGAACACCAGCGTGTCCAGGCCCTCCAACATCTGCGGCGTCGGGCGGCGGGTCGTGCCGTAGAGCGAATGAACCGGCAAACCCGTCGCTGCGTCGAGCCCCGAGACGATGCCTTCCTCGTCCAGCTCGCCGCCGAATCCGTGCTCGGGACTGAAGAGAGCCACGAGCTCGAACACGTCGCTCTCGGCCATGACGTCGACCGTGCGTCGACCGGCGCCATCGAGGCCGGTGTGGTTCGTGATCAGGCCGACTCGTCGGTCACGCAGGACGTCGAATCGGGACTCGGTCAACGTATCGATGCCACACGTCACCGGATCCGGCTTGGGCGGCGGAGAACCCACGGAAAGGGGCGCGTGACAAGCGACGTACGTGCATCCCGTCCACATCAGGAGAAGCACGAGGAGGGTGACGATGAGGCTGCGCATGACCGGCCCATGCTGGCATACGTTCGCCACGCAACGGAACAGACCGATTCGGATCTGTCGTGCATGGCGCTAACCAGGCCCACCCGAGCTGCCGATCCTCGTTCGATCCGGACGGGGTCCCGGGACTCTCCCCGCGCGCCGGGCTCTAGTCCTCGTCCTCGGCGTCGAGTTGCTTGACCAACGTCTTCGGAGCGATCGCCCGATAGCTCTCGTCGATGTAGCCCTTCAGAATCTCGATGTCAGGCATGTCGTGCGGGTCGAGGCGGAACGTCACCCAACCGTGCTTGCCCATGCCGTAGTGCGTCGGCTCCGCGCCCGCCAGGTCGAGCGCGTCGGTGCCGGATTCGGGGAGCTTGCCCCCCAAGCAGACTTGGTCGGTCGTGTCGAGCTCGTCCCCGAACGTGCAGAATATCTTCTTGCGGACCTTGATCACGATGCCGCCCCACGGGGAGTCCTCCCATGCTTCCGGATAGGACAGGGCGTGTTCACGGAGCAGGTCGTTGATCTTCTTGGCGGCGCGACTCATGGCGGTTCGGATGGGCGGGGCGACTCAGGTCTTGCTGCGGCGCTTGGACTTCGGAGCTTTCGGAGGCGTGAAGTGGCCGAGCCAGTCGCCGACGACGGATTGCAGGCGTGCTGCATTCAGGCGGTACGTGCGATGGCGTCCATCTTGACGCACTTCGACCAATCCCGCATCCAGCAAGACGCCCAGGTGGCGCGTCGTCGTCGGCCACGAACAGGCGAATCGGCCCGCGATGTCACCCGCAAGCATCTCGCCGCCGCGGTAGTGGAGGACGAGCAGGATGTGGCGACGTTGTGCGTGCGCCAGGGCATCGAAGACCAGCTCGAGGTCCTTGAGAGTGCGCGCGGCGTCCTTCTTACGAGACCGTTCCTTGGAGGACTCAGGCACCCGGAGTGAAGGGGTCGAAGTGGGGGAAGCGCATGTCGCTGCAGATCGCGCCCATCGGTTCCCAGACGGCCATGACCTCGGGCATCTGATGCGCGAGGCCGGCGGAGCCGCCGTTCTTCCACTGGTAGATCTCGATGTATTGACCCTTGGCGTCCGTGCGGCCACCGGGTTCTCCGACCTGCACGCCCCGGAAGTGCTGCGGAGGGTCGTCGGTCGTGAGTCCCGCGCCGTGCAGCGCGGGCCAGTGCTTCTCGAGCAGGGCTTCGAATTCGGTTTCGTGACCGAGTTTCACGGTGTAGGTGCAGACGACGGTGACGGGTTGATCTTGGCTCATGCGTAGATGTTAGCCATTCCGCTAAATGTTGTGTGGCCGAATTCGCAACAAGATCGAGGTGCCGGGTGCCTGCGTGTGCCCCGCCACGATTCAGCCCGAGGGGCTCCATGCAGCCCCTGACTGGTCGGCGCTCAATTCAGCGAGTCGTAGGGCCAATAGCGCGTTCCCGCGATGTTGGCCCGGAGCGCAAGACCGCTCTCGGTGAACTGGTAGACCTTGACGCCCTTGCGGACCGAGGCGGCCGCGCTGGCTGCTCCGCCGTCCTCACCGGATTTGGCGGCCGCATCGGCTTCACCGCCGACGTCCCAACCGTGGACCAGGAACTCGTCGAACAATTCGCGGTCGTCGAAGACGAAGACGGCGCGGAAGTCCTTGAGACCGAGACCGATACCGACCGAGCCTTCGCCCATGCGCATGTAGGTCGTGGTGCGACGCTTCTGGTCGCGGGCGACGCCGTAGCCTCCACCGCCTCCCACGAAGAGGACCGACACCTGCTTGTTCGTGAAGACCGCATAGCCCTCGCTCGCTTGGACACGCGCACGCGCTTCGGGATGACGTCGGTACAACTCCTGGAGCGTCTCGGTGGCCATCGATTCGATGCTGCTGCGCTTCTGCGAAGGATTCGATCCGGGCGCGGTGCACGCCGAAGCGACGAGGAGCAGAGTGAGGCTGGCGAGGATGTTGCGCATGGGAATCTCCTGCGAGGGGTGGTCCATCCTAGGTCCCAAGTCTCGTCACGCCAGCTAAGCTGCATTCCATGCCCGACTTCATCAGATTCGACCAGCGTGGCTATCCCATGGTGAGCGTTCGAGAAGGCTACAGCGCTTGGTTGCCGACGTACGAGGACACCGTTCAGGACGAGATGGACTGGGCGCTGCTGCGTCGCGTCACGTCCGTGGACTGGCCAAGCATCGCGCGGGCAGCCGACCTGGGCTGCGGCACGGGGCGCACCGGCGCCTGGTTGCACGAGCACGGCGTGAGTGGTCTGTCCGGCGTCGACCTGACTCCGGAGATGCTGGAGCGTGCGCGCGAACGGGACGTGTTCGACTCGCTCGAGGTCGCTGATGTGCGCGAGTCAGGCCTGCCCGCGCAATCGTTCGATCTCGTCACGTGTTGCCTCGTCGACGAACACCTCGAGAACCTGGAAGCGTTGTATCGCGAGGCGCGTCGACTTCTACGCACAGGTGGCCGCATCGTCCTGGTCAGCTATCATCCGTTCTTCATGATGCACGCGGGCATGTCGACCCACTTCGATCATCCCGAGCGAGGACCGGTCGCGATGCCGACCCACATCCACATGCCGAGCGATCACGTCGCCGCTGGTTTGGCGTGCGGGATGACGCTCGCGGAGCATCACGAGCGCCTGATCGACGATGCCTGGATCGAGACCAAGCCCAAGTGGAAATCCCACAGGGACTGGCCGATCAGCGCGTGTTGGGTGTGGCGCGCCTAGTTGCCCGCCGGCGTTGCCCTCCGCGGATCCCACCCGGATGGCCGCGTCGGTAGTGGGTGTCAGCGCTTGCCCGGGTCCGTGACCGGAATCTCGGACTCCCAATCGATCCCCTCCCGCCGACCACGGCCGACGTGCTCACGGTGATCGCCCTTCTTCGGCACGCTGTGCGCATCGAGGGCTTTCGTCAGCGTCTTCACGAGGTCCTTGTCGCGGACCTTCGCGATGCCGAGCACCTTGGCGTCGCGGCCATAGGTGTCGGGTTGCAGGACGTAGAGGTCACCGCCCTTCTTGAAGTCGTCGAAGTCCTCGAGGCCCTTGGTGTCCTCGACGATGACGTAGTGCGCGCGGCCGGGAATTCCGGTGCTCCAGGCGAATTCCGCGAGTTCCTTGCGCAGCCGCTTCACGTCCGCGTCTTTCTTGGCGACGCCCACGACCAAGGGCAAGGAGTCACAGGCTGCCACGTTCACACCGAGGCGCAGGTCCTTGACCGTCGGCAACGCGCGCGACTTGAAGTGCACGGTCGGCTCGTAGACGAACGAGAACTCGTCCATCCTTTCAGCCATGTCTTCGGCGTCCTGGAATACGAAACTGGGGGAGCGCCCGCCGCGGCTGATCTGCTCGCCATCGGGATCGAGCAAAGTGAACGTCGTGTTCTCGAGCTCGGATGCGCGTCCACGGAAGTACGTCTTCAGGATCTCGGCCTCCGAGGCACTCTCGTACGTCGCGGGACGCACGCAAATCCAGTCACGGGACGCTTCGACGATCTCGGCGCGCGAGAGGAAACTCCCCTCCGCATTTCGATAGCCGGGTCACCACATGCCAGGCACGCCGCTGCACTGCGGCGCGGCGGCATGCACCAATACAGGTTGGTTCGTTCGCTTGGCTTCGGCGAGCGCGTCGTCCAAGTTCGAGTACCAAGCGATGTGCTCGGGCTTGGCGGCTGCGACTTGCGTCTCACCGTCCTGCTTGGGAGCGTTTGGAGAGTTCGATGCCCGCGGTGCCCGGGCGCCCATCAGGACGACCGTGCCGAGCAGGAGAAGGTTGCGGATCATGCGGACACCCTAATCGCCCCTTCTGAAGCGTGTCTTGCGGTCCGGTCCAGGAATCGTGAGGGCACCCGATCGTGGTGCGAATGGCGGGGGTCCGTGCCTCTCGGGTCAAGACGCCGTCACCCTGACCTATCCGGAGCGCACAGGTTCCAGGGATCGATCAGCGCTCGGAGGATCCCGGGAGCCCGGCCCGGCGCAGCACGTGGCGCCCGGCCAAGTGTCGAATGGACTCGTCCGGGTCGTCCTTCTTCGCTTGTTCGAGTGCAGTCATGGCTGCTGGCGTGGACGAACTTGCCAACGCCTGCAAGGCCGCGAGCCGCACGGTCGAGTCCGCGTCTTGACTCAGGATGGCGGCCAACGCGGTGTCGATCTCGGGCTGTTCGTTTCGGGACAAGGCGAGGACCGCCCGGCGCCGCGTTCGCGGGGCTTGTGCGTGGGCGGCGAGATCCAGCAGCGCGTCCTGGGCCAGCCCATGCATGGGGTGGTGTCGACTTCCCTGCACAGCCATCGCCGCTGCGAGCCGATTGCGATCGATTCCCTGGCTCAACTCGTTCTGAATCAACCACGACTGCGGGTCACTCAGCGCCTGGAGCCTCAGCGCTTCCTCGACCACGCGGTCGTCCATGCCGGGCGCGGCCAAGCAGCGACGCGCGGCTCGCTCGAACGAAGCCGGCGACCATTGCTGAAGGACCTGCAACGCGTCGATCGAGTGCGGACGGTCCGCCGTGAACAACGAGTCCTCGAGCTTTCCGGCCACTTCGGCGCGTTCCAGTGGCGTGAACGCCCAACCACAGGATTCGATCTGCTGCCCTAGCGAAAGGAGTGCTTGGCGCTCGTCCCGATCCACCAGGGCCAACGCGACCCTGCGACTGGGCGCGAACCCGAGGCTGCGCAAGGCGATCCATCGCAGCGCGCTCGTTTCCGCCGAATCCGCGAACTCGAGGATCCACTGGTGGTCCGCGTCCGACCCCCAAGCGGCCAACGGAAGCGCAATCATCCGAGCGCCGTCGATGGTGAGATCGTCTGCGGCGAGGTGCGCCAGCAAGCGCAAGCAGGCGGGCTCCCCCAAGGCCCCGATGGGCTCGCCGCGAAGGGTGCGGAGCTCGAGCAAGAGGTGCGCGACGACCAGCTGTTCCGCCAGGGTGGTCTCGACGCGATGCGTGTAGGCGATGAGCTCATCGACGTCGTCCGGCCCAAGGGATCGCGTGGCCTTCGTGATCCGGTCCAGCCGCTCCCGTTCGGTGCTCGAGGCGCTCCAAACGTCCCAGTACGGCTTCTCTCGCGCGATGATCGCATCGACGGACGAAGGCGAAGGAGCCTGCTCGGGCGTGCGCTCGGTGGCACGGTGCTGGAGCGGCGAACCCGCATCGACCAGATCCCAGGACGCAGTCTCGACCTCCGAGCTCGGGTCGGAAGCGGTTGGTGTGACGACCGGGATCTCCGGCGCGGACGCGGAGTCGCCGCGCAGGAACAGCATCCAAGCCGCCCCGCCGAGGACCAGGCCGATGAGTACGCCCGAACGCATGCCGGATCAGGGAAGAATCAGATCGATCGCTGAAGCGGAACCGGCGGTGATCACGACGGAATTCATCTGCACAGCGCTCGTCGCGGTCTCGGCGCGCACGTCGTACGTACCGGGATCCAATCCCACGACGATCGCGGTACCGGTGGCATCCGTGATCGAGGACGCGAGCGCTTCTTCAACGTCCAGTTCGCCAGGTGCCAGGACATAGACCGTGGCGTTCTCGACGGCGACCAGCGTGCCGGCGCCATCGTCCTCGCGGACCAACACGTTCAAGTCGCCACTGCCTTCCAGGACCGCCGCCCGAATGACCGGGTGCAGCTTGAAGTGATTGGCGTTCAATGGGTCGTTGCCCGGAACCGGCTTGAACGTTCGACTCAGGTCGAAGTCGAGCACGACGTTCTTGGTGACGTCGGTCTCGATCACCAGGTCGTTCGTGAACTTGACCTTGAGGCCGGAGCTGTTCGTCGCACTCGGCATGTGCAGGCTGCCGTCGGCCGTCGTGAACACATCGCCGTTGGTCAGGACCAGCTCGCCACCGGTCAAGTGCAGACGCACTTGGCCGTACGTGCCCGTCGCCAGTTCGGCGTTCGAAATCAGGGCGGTGATGCCGTTGCGTAGATCGCTCAGCGGAAGTGTGCGCGGGGGACCGTCGAAGATCTCGATCCAGCCACCCGAGTCTCCATCCACGTCGTCGTCGCCCGAACGATGGATCCGAACCCGATCGACGACGACCTCGGCGGATTCGACGAGAGCGGGATCGAGGGGAGCATCCGTGGCGGACAGTTGCAGGAATCCCGTGGAGCTCGAAGACGTGGACGACGATGCGCCGCCGCAGGCCGTGAGGCAGGCGACGAGGAGCGTCATGGACAGCGTGGAGAGGACTTTCATGGTGTGAGGCAGGCTGCAGGTCGAGAGATACGAGAGTTCGCAGAGTACTGCGGCTCGAGCACGGATGCAGCGCGGCACCGGGATGTGTCGTTCCAACTGCTCTGCCGGGGGCTACAGCTTCAACCGTGCCCCCAATCGAGGCGCCCAACCAGCCTCATCATGGCTGCGGATCTTGGGCCGGAGACTCAGTCCCCGGTGGGATCGCTCGCAAGCTCGCTCAAGAACGCTTTCGCATCCGTCTCGCCGAGAATGCGCTCGAGTTGCTGACCAGCATGCCTCGAGACCGTCGGCCGCTGATCCGACAACGCATGCAGCCCCAGCATCGTCAACGACCTTTGCGCATCCAGGTCCGGGATCACGGTCAACAGGAACGGTGCGCGCGAACCCGACGTGTCCTGAATCTGCGAGTCGAGTTCGGCTTGCAGTTGCTCCAGGGGTTCGCCGGACAGTCGCGACACCCGTTCTGCGCGGTCGCCGCGTCCGCGTAGGTCGTTCAGGTCGATCTCGAACACCGAGACGAGGCGCCGCCGGCCGAACGACACGCCGCGTGCGTTCTTCAGGTCCTCCAGCCTGGACTGCTCCATGCGGACCGATTCCGCCAGCTGCGAGCCTTCTTGCTGGAGGATCTTGGTGAGCAGCGCGCTGTCCGCCATGCGATCGACGAGGACGGGGGCGAGCTCGATCGACCGTGCATCCGTCGCGACCTCCGATTCCAGGTACAAGGTGATGGCCCGATCGATCACCTCGTCGCCCAGGCGGATCAGGATCCGGGCTGCGTCCAGTCGTCCGGTGATCGCCTCGGTGTTCACGAGGCGCTCGATCATCCACGTCGACAGGATCTCGATGTCCATTCGGCCGAGCGTCCATTCCTGCAAACGCACCCACTCCGCCAAGTGGTCCATGCCGGAGTCGCTCGGTCCATGCGCAAGAGCCTCCGCAACCTCGAAGGTCGGCGCTTCTTCCAGGGCGAGCAGCAGGTGCTTGTGCGCATCCCCTTGTTGGGCCCACTGCATCATCCGCGCGCGATCCCCGTCGTGACCCCACGCGGCCAACGCGCGACCGGCAGCCACATCCAAGGCGTAGTTCTCGGTGCGGAGACCTGACCCGACCTGTTCGCTGATGCGGCCGACCATGCGTGTCGAGACTCCGTAGATCCGTTTTCCTTGCAAGCTGCGCAACGTCGACAGCACGTTCGCCAACGCGACTTTCGCGTGCAGGTCGAGCTCGGCATCGAAGGTCATCCGAACGAGGTCCGGAATCGCCTCGGGACCCAAGCGCAGCGCCATCCATTCGACGCTCGCTTCCCAACCGCGCAGGTCACCGGTTTCGAGCGCGTACGACAGGCCGACGATGCGCGAACGCAGATCGATCACTGGGCCGGAACCGATGCGTTCGCCGTCCGGGGTCACGGTCCGCGATCCGCGCGCAACCTCCGCCTCGCCGCCGACCAGGATCGATCCACCTCCGCCAGCATTCTCGGGATCCGGAGCCATTCCCGGCCCGACAGCGCCAGCCTCGGCGTCCCAGCCCACATACAACAACATCGCTCCCAGGAGGAGCAACGGGAGGACGAGCCAGGCGAAGCGCATGGGGGCGTGGACGTGCGAATCGCTCAGCGATTCCGTCGATTCGGCCTTTCCGGGCGCGGCGGGTCGGGAATCAGTCTGGCGGCATCGTTCGACGCCTGATTGCCCGCTGCATCCGTGGCCACGATCTGGAACGTCGTCCCTTCCGGCACGGGCGGGAGGTGCGCCGACCAGAGGTACTCCCCGAACCACGCGAACTCGGCCATGCCCACGTGTTCGTCCTTGGACCATCGCAGGCCGACCGACTTCCAGTCGAACGGCATGCTCGGGCTCTTCGAGTCGTGAACGCGCACGCGCACGATCAGGCCACCCTCCACAGCGGGATCCGCAACGATCTGCGGGACGCCGATGTGCGGCGCCGCCGTGTCCGGCGCGAGACCAAGACCCAGGTGGATCCGCTCGCTCACCGCGGTCGGGTGTTCGCCTTGCGCCTGCACGACGTCCATGCGGTGATCCCCGTCGAGGTCGGCGATGCCCATCGCCAACGTGCCCGGCGTGTTGGGCCCGTCGAACACCTCGGTCGCGACGGTCAAGTGACCTTTCCCGTCGTTGAGGAGCAGCCGATCGGGACCGCTGAGCGAAGCCAGCAGGAAGTCCGCGTCGCCGTCCGAGTCGTGGTCGAGGAACTTGACCATGTTGTCGTCGTGACCGAGGTTGTGCTCGGCTGGCCACCAGGCGTCCGACACGTCGGCGAAGCCGCGACCGCGCCGATTCTGGAAGACGTGCTCACGGCGATGTGCGTTGCCGCCGCCCGCGACGATCTGGCCGTCGTTGACGGTGACGAGGTCGATCCAACCATCGCCGTCGAGGTCCATCGGCTCCAACTCGTAGTTGTTCGTGTACGGCGGCAGGCCACCGCGTCCGTCCTGGAACGTGCCCTTGCCGTCGTTCAGGAACAGCTTGCTGCCGTTGCACATCTTGCACGACACCACCAGGTCGAGGTCCATATCGTTGTTCACGTCGACGAAGTCCAGGTCCCACGAGAACTGCACGAGCGTTTCGGGCATCTGGGCCTCGGTGACGTTCGTGAACTTCGCCGTGCCGTCGTTCAGCCAGAGCTGCGTGCGACCTCCGGCGTTCGTCATGTTCGTGCCCGGCCCCCA
>TARA_R110002126_G_scaffold159738_3_pt1 | contig 18745 bp, 13 predicted proteins | sample TARA_R110002126 | Tara Oceans TARA_R110002126 (sample SAMEA4397536) | marine metagenome | biome: Polar Biome; feature: [DCM] deep chlorophyll maximum layer (ENVO:01000326); material: water (ENVO:00002006), including particulate matter (ENVO:01000060) such as... | depth 30 m
ACCTACATCGTCGCCTCGGCTGCCGTGTCAGATGACACGGTCTATGCCGTGACCAAGGCAATGTACGAAAAGAACGACGATTTCCGCGCCATCAACAAAAGCCTCGGCGGCTGGAAATCGGAAAACTTTGCCACCGCCGATGTCGTTGTTCCCTATCACGACGGCGCCATCCGTTACTTCAAGGAAGCAGGCCTTTGGAGCGATGCGATGCAGGCCCGGCAGGACGTGCTGCTCGCCGAGTGATCGCCTGATCCCCTGATCGTCCGCAGGCGCAGGCTTGCGGGCGGTCACCTTGCCCTTCCGACAGCGGACACAGCGGATGAACCAAAGCGACACTTCCCCCTCAGGCAGGCCAGCCCCCACCGACAGACCAGACCTGCCCGCGAACATGCTGCCCCCGGAAGAACGGCAGCAGACATTTCAACCCACGACCCTGCCCGGCAGGATCGCCAAGGCTCTGACCCCGGCGATCGGCCTTGCCATCACGCTGGTCGGGTTGATCTATACCCTGGACGTTTTCGTCTACATCAACGTCTTTCTGTTCAGCGAACAGTTCTACGCCATTCTGTACGGCCTGATCTTTGCGGGCGGCTTTACCATGCTGCCGATGACCAAGGCACGCGCCAGCACCGGACAGACCTGGTTCGATCTGGCACTGGCGGTCGTCGGCTTCGGCGTTGGCGTCTACCTCGGCGTGACCTGGCCGCAAATCGTGCGCACGGCAGGTATGCTGATCACCGAACGCACGGTCGTCAGCACGATCGCCCTGATCCTGATCCTGGAACTGACCCGGCGCGCCTTTGGCTGGTCGCTGGTGCTGCTGACCGCCGCCTTCATGGCCTATGCCCTGTTCAAGAACCACATCCCGGGGCCGATGGGCGGGCGGGCGACCTCCTGGGCACGGCTGTCCAACTACATGGTGACCGATACCTCGGCACTGCTCGGAATGGTGCCTGCCGTGGTCTTCGGCATGGTCTTTGCGTTCCTGCTGTTCGGGCGGGCGTTGTTCCTGACCGGCGGGGGGAATTTCTTCACCGAAATCTCGATGTCGCTGATGGGCCATCGGCGCGGCGGCCCGGCCAAGGTGGCGGTCTTCGCCTCAGGCCTGTTCGGCTCTCTCTCCGGCTCGGCCTCCGGCAACGTCGTCGTTACCGGCACGATCACCATCCCGATGATGATCCGCAACGGGTTCCGCCCCGCGACGGCCGGCGCAGTCGAAGCGGTCGCCTCGACCGGCGGGTCGCTCCTGCCCCCGATCATGGGGGCCACGGCATTCGTCATGGCCGAGTTCCTGCAACTGCCCTATCACGAGATTGTCCGCGCCGCGCTGGTGCCCGCGCTGCTCTACTACATCGCGCTGTTCGTGCAGGTCGATCTCGAGGCCGGGCGCCTGGGCCTGCGCGGAATGAAACGCTCCGAGCTGCCGAAACTGCTGACGACGCTGCTGCGCGGCTGGAGCTACATGGTGCCCCTCGCCGCACTGCTCTACTGCCTCTTCGTGCTCTACCTGACGCCCACGAAATCCGCCCTGATCACCACCGCCGTGGTCATCGCGATTTCCTACTTCGGCCCGCAGCCGATGACCTGGACCAAGTTCAAGGACACGCTGATCACCTCGGGCACCGGGATGATCGAACTCGGCCTCGTGGCGGCCATCGCAGGGCTGATCCTGGGCATCATCAACCTGACCGGCATCGGCTTGCTGATCTCGCAACAGGTGCTGGCGCTGGCGGGCGGCAACCTGATCGTCATGCTGGTGCTGACCGCGCTTTGCTCGATCGTGCTGGGCATGTCGATGCCCGTGACCGCGTCCTATGTCATCCTGTCGGTCCTGGCCGCCCCCGCCCTGACGCAGGCGGGCATTTCGGAACTCTCGGCGCATCTCTTTGTCTTCTACTTCGCCGCGTTGTCGTTTCTGACGCCCCCGGTCTGCGTGGCGGTCTTCGTCGCCGCGACAATCGCGGACTCCGATCCGATGGACACCGCCTGGCAATCGATGAAACTGGCCATCGTCGCCTACATCGTTCCCTTTGTCTTTGTCATGGACCCCGGGCTTTTGCTGATCGGGTCGTTGTCCGGTATCGCGCTGAACATCACCTCGGCCCTGCTCGGTCTGGGGGCGATTTCCATCGCACTGGTCGGCTTTGCCCGTGGCCCGGTAAAGGCACCCCTGCGGATCGCCTTTCTTGCGATCGGGATCGGTGCCTTCCTGCCAGATGTCACGACCAGCCTGATCTGCATGGTGCTGATCCTTGCCGGCCTGGCCCTGGTGCTGCGTGGCGGACAAGAGGAACGTTCGACCGCCTGAGGCGACCTGACCAGCAAAGCGACCTGGCCAGCAAAGCAACCTGGCCGCCAAAGCAACCTGACCGCACAAACCGAAACCGCCCGCAGAACACTCTGCGGGCGGTTTGCATTTCCTGCGATGGGTGCCTCAGGCCTCAGCCCTGCGCAGCGACGATCGCGGACAGAATGCGTTCGGGCGTCAACGGCAGGTCCCTGATCCGCACGCCCACGGCATCCTCGATGGCATTCGCAATCGCAGGCGGGACAGGCAGCATCGTGCCCTCGCCCATCCCTTTCGCGCCGAATGGTCCCGGCCCATGCCCCTGTTCCTGCAGGATCGAGGTGAACCGATCCGGCAGATCCTCAGCCAGCGGCACGCGGTACATGAGCGCCTCTCCGTTGATCAGGCGACTGCCGTCATAGACCATCTGCTCAAACAGCGCCTGTCCAAGCCCCATCAGCGCCGCGCCTTCGTCCTGACCACGGCAGACCAGCCTGTGAATGGCACGCCCGGCATCGCCGCTGACCGCCAGCGCATGGATCTTGACCTGACCCGTTTCCCGATCGACCGACAGATCCACCCCCGCCCAGCCGATTTCCCAGAATACCGATTTCGTCTCCAGCGGGGCCTGATGGTCGTTGGCCTGCTTGTGAAAGCCGTCGCCGGTAAACTCGAACCCCGTGCCCCCGTAGATATGCATGATCATCGGCGCCAGCGGATGCGCTTCGTTGCCGTGGCGGATCGTCCAGTCCTCCAGCTCCAAGGCTGCGGCGTCGGTCCCCAGGTGCTCGGCCGCCATCTGCAATACCTGATTGCGTACCGAAACCGCCGCGCGCTGCACCGCCTGCCCCATCACCGTGATGGCCGAGCTGGCGTTGGTGCCCTGATCGAACGGCGTGTAGCGCGTGTCGAGCGGCAGATATTCCACACGCGCCAGCGGTGCGCCCAGAATCTCCGCGACCACCTGCGCCAATGCGGTGCGCGCGCCCTGGCCAATTTCGACCGTGCCGCACATCAGGTGGATGTCGCCCCCGGTCGACACCTTGACCCGCGCCTGCGCAGGTTTGTTGACCCCGCCGCCATCCTTGAACCCGATGGCCAGGCCCCGCCCGCGCGACCAGCCGGGCGCCGCATCCCTGGGGCGATCATAGCCGATCTCCTCGGCCACCAGCGCCAGCCCCTCGGCCATGTCGCTGTCGACGCCACTCTCGCCCGGCATCCACGGCTCATGCAACGCAACGAGGTTCTTCAGGCGCATTTCCATCGGATCAAGCCCGAGCCGGCGCGCGATCATGTCGATCTGGCTTTCACTGGCCCAGGTCGCCTGTGTTCCGCCAAAACCACGATACGGACCCGCAGGCGTGGTTGTCGTCAGCACGCATTCACACAGGGACTCCACGTGTTGATACCGATACGGTCCCGACACCCTGTAACCGGCCTTTTCGGCCACGAGCGGGCTGGCATCGCTGTACGCGCCGCTGTCCAGCAGGATGTGGCTCTGACGCGCCACCAGCGTTCCGTCCGCCATTACACCGGTCTTCAGTTTCAGAACCGCCGCATGCTGCGTATTGGTCAGGAACCCCTCTTCCATCGTCATGCAGAACCGCACGGGCCGTCCCGTCATCTTTGACAGGACCAGCGCAATTGGTTCGGTCTTGCAATTGTTCTTGGCCCCGAAGCCCCCGCCGACGAACGGCACCTTCACCGATATCCGGCTTTCGGCCAGCCGAAAGATCCGCGCGATTTCCTTGCGCAGGGGGAACGGGTTCTGACAGCTCGTCACGACCTCTATCTCATCCCCCTCGCGCCACTCAGCGACGCAGACGAAGGGCTCAAGATGAAGGTGGTTCATCCGGGAAAAGCGGAACTCGTCGTCAAAGACGTGATCGCACCGCTCAAATACCGACGCGTTACCGCTGGCGTACCGAAAGGCATAACAGACGTTTTTTCGGGGCCAGAGCTGTGCGCTTGCCCCTTGTCCATAAGGTGGAACGACGCCGCGCGGCGTTTCGGGAAAAAGGTCTGGCGCGTCGGTGTCAAGCGCGGCATCGATATCCGGCAGGTCCGGCAGGGCCGCATATTCGACCCGGATCAGCGCCAACGCGGCATTTGCCTGCGCTTCGGTATCGGCGGCGACGGCCGCGACCATATCCCCCTCATAACGCACCCTGTCCATCGCCAGGATCGGCTGATCCTTGATGAAATAGCCGTATACCGGCATGGCAACCCACTCTGCCAGTTGCGGCCCCGTGGTCACGGCGCGCACGCCAGGCATTGCAGCGGCCGCCGCAATGTCGACCGAGACCACGCGCGCATGTGCATGGGGCGATCGCAGCACCTTGGCATGCAACATGCCCGGTTTTGCCAGATCGACGGTGTAGCGCGCGCGACCGGTCACCTTGGCATGGGCATCGGCCCGCTCAACGGGCTGCCCCACAATGCGCAACGGCTTCTGATCACTCATGATTTTGGCCCCTCCCGCATCGCGCGTGCCGCGTCTTGCACGGCCTCGACAATCAGTTCGTACCCTGTGCATCGGCAAATGTTGGAGCTTATCCACGCGATGATCGTCGCGCGGTCCGGGTCCGGGTGTGTGGCCAGCAGTGATTTGGCCAGCAGGATCATTCCACTGGTGCAGAACCCGCATTGAAACGCGCTCTTGGCTGCAAAGGCAGCCTGCACCGGGTCCAGTGTTCCATCGGGCGCCTCGACGCCTTCGATGGTCTGGACATCCCGTCCCTCCACCTCGAATGCGAACGTTGAACAGGCCGCCCGCGGAAAGCCATCCACCAGAACACTGCATGCGCCGCATACAGTTCGCCCACATGACACCCGCGTTCCCTTGAGGTTCATGTCGTCCCGCAGAAGGTCCGACAGCACGCGCGACGTAACCGTTTCCACAGTCGTCTCCCGCCCGTTGAGCGTGAAGGCCACGCGCAGCGCCCCGTCTTTTGAAATCAGGCTCATGCGAGATCCTCCAGCCGTGCAATCTGGCGTTTCAGGAACACGCTGCCCGCGCGCACCAAGTGCGCCCTGCTGACCGCTGGGTCGTGGAAATCGGCAGGAAGTCCCGACATCATCTGGCCCGCGTCAGCGTCCAGCGGCGCATCCTTGAACCAGGGCTGCAACCACTCTGTCGCCATGACGCAGCGCAGGGCCTGCCCGCGCCGGCACAGCGCCTGAGTGAAGGTCGGACGCATCGAGCGTTCGTATGCAAGCATCGGCGCGTTATCGAGCGGAATGGTAATCGACGCCAATAGTGGGGTTTTCTCCAGGTCCGCCTGCCAAAGATCCTGAACTGGCATATCCACTTGCAGTTCTGGCCCAACCATCCGGGCAGTCGCCCCCAGGGCCGTCAACAGGATCGACAGCTCGTAACGTTCGCGCCGCGCCATCAGGTTGCCACCAAGCGTTGCCTGATGCCGAATACGTACCGTGGCAATTTTCGACCACGCTTCGGCAAGGCCCGGCACGGCATCCAGTTCGGGCGCTGCGACACTTTCATCGTGGGTATTAAGCGCGCCCATGTGCAGCCCGTTGCTGTCGATGGTGCATCCCTTCATTTCCGCAATTGCGGCGACCCATATCAATGCCTTTGGCGATAGCCCCTGGCGAACCCCTGCAAAGAAGTCGGTCCCCCCCGCATATATCGTCCCGCCACTTTCGTGCAGGGCCGCCAGCGCCTCTGAGATCGTCTCCGGCCGATACAAGGGCATCGGTGCCAGATCGGCAGGTGTTCGTGCGACCTGGCGCGCAGAGGGGGAATGAAACATCTCAAGGTCCGATCAATAATGAACACTTAATTCGCTATTGATCATGCAACCATGTTCGCAATCTCCGATCAACAGATTTCACGACCGGAGTTTTCCATTTTCACGACCAGCCTGACAGATGGTGACTTTGGTGACCGTCGTTGGCGGACCAAGGGCACCCCCGGGACCGGTTCATCGACCACCGCCATCCAGTCGGATCGAAAGCTGCACCAAGCCCCTGCTGAACGCTCGCCTCAGCATTCGTTCAAGCGCATCGGGCGTGAACAGCGCGGCCCCCAGCGTAGAGGCGACATGATACGCCATCGCTCGGACCGGAATTCACCCACCGCAGCACGTTCAGCGGGTCACCGTGCGCAGGCGATTTGACTCCGTAACGTCACGCGCTTTCACGTACCAGCAAGGCAAACCGGGTCTGAACCCGCGTTTCAGTCCTTGCACCATCCAGCAGGGCCCGAATGGCACCGACGCCGATTTCGTCAGAAAACGGCGCGATAGTTGTCAGCGATGGGGTCAGCTGGCGACCGATGTCATAGTCGCCCCACCCTGCGACCGCGATTTCGTCAGGCACAGACAGCCCCCGTCGGTTACAGGCGAAGACCGCCCCGGCTGCAACCACGTCGGACGGGCAAAGGATGGCATCCAGACGCGGCTCCTGCGCCAGAAATTCATCGACGATCTGCCCGCCGGCCCCGAAGCCATCGGCAGCGCGCACCTTGAGGACAAGCGCGTCAGACAGGCCTGCCGCGAACATTTCCTGTCGAAACGCAGGCAAACGCATGGAATATCGCAGGCCTCCGCCACCCGAGACGTCGACGAATCCGATGCGACGGCGGCCTTGGGCGATCAGGTGTTGCGTCAGCTCTCGACTGGCGGCGCCGACGTCGTATCCCACGCCGCACCCGATCGCATCCGCACCGCCCCAGCTTTCGACAGCGGGCATTCCCGACAGGTCCAGCAACTGCCGCAGCGCAGGCGCATGGGGGCCAGCGACCAGCGCGATCCCGGCCACCCTCAGCCCCAGCAAGGTCTGTACCGCAGACAACTCCTCTTCAGGGGTTTCCGCGATCATCGTGATCAGCCTGTGCCCCCTCGCAGCAGCCGCATCACGCAGCCCGAGCGTGTAATTGTAGAACGACGAATTCCGAACTGACGGCAGAACGGCGCCAATGACCCGGCTGGTTCCGGTGGCAAGCAACCCCGCAGACATGTTCGGGACGTACCCCAGGTTCGCAGCGACCTCCAACACGGCTGCCCGGGTCGTGTCCTGCACCCTTTCAGGGTACCGAAAACAGTTCGAGACAGTCATCGGAGACACCCCGGCGACTGCGGCGACATCCTGCATCGTTAGCTTCTTGGCGGACGGGCGCGGTGCGTCTTTCATCAGGTCTCTCTTCGCTGCCCTGAAAATGCGCCGGGCGTCTGAGATTGGCAAGACATCCAAGCGCACTTCATTTTTCCCTTTACAAATTATTGTAGCGCTACAATCGTCAAGGAAAGATAGCGGAGCCGGTATGACCAATGATCCCTCAGCACTGACCCTCACGGCGATCAGCAAGAAATTCGGAGGTCTGGTTGCCGTCGATGACCTTGATCTTGTCGTCGAACCCGGTGCGCTGGTGTCTCTTCTGGGGCCATCTGGGTGCGGCAAGACCACGACCTTGCGAATGGTCGCGGGTTTCGAGACCCCTGACAGCGGACAAATTCGCATCGCGGGCGAGGACGTCACGCGCCAGCCCCCCAACCGGCGCGGGTTGGGCATGGTGTTTCAAAGCTATTCACTCTTTCCCCATAGGACCGTTGCGGAAAATGTCGCCTTTGGCCTGCGCATGGCCGGCGCTTCGAAGCAGACACAGTCGGACGAGGTGCGGCGCATGCTGGACATGGTGCACCTGACGGGGCGCGAAGACATGTTTCCTGCGCAATTGTCAGGTGGCCAGCAGCAGCGCGTTGCCTTGGCGCGGGCGCTTGTCGTCAATCCGCGGGTTCTTCTTCTAGACGAACCGTTGGGCGCATTGGACAAGGCCCTGCGCGAACAGATGCAGTTCGAAATCCGCGAAATGCAACAGCGCTTGGAAATCACGACGCTTCTGGTCACCCACGATCAGGAAGAGGCCATGTCGATGTCCGATCAGATCGCCGTGATGCACGGCGGACGAATTCTGCAACTGGGTGCACCGAACCAGATCTACGACCGACCCGAAACCGCCTTCGTCGCGACGTTCCTGGGCACGTCCAATCTGTTCGCCGGTACGGTCATGCCGCACGGATATCTTGACACCGTGGCGGGCAAGCTGCCCCTGCCAGGCCCGACGCCTGACCGATCGCACGAAATGTTCACCCCGGGTGCGACGCTGACCTTGTCGGTACGCCCCGAACGGGTCGTTCTTGGTCCTGACGCCGCCAGTCTGCCGCAGGGGTTGACGGGGCGGATCATCGCCGCCTCGTTCCGCGGATCCTACGCCGCATACCGGATCGCCCTTTCCGACTCGGAGACGGAAATCACCGCCTATCGGCAGGCGGACGCATCGCTCGGGCAAACCGGCCTTTCCATAGGGCAGAGCATATCCCTCGGCTGGCCGATCGAGGACAGCGTGATCGTGACCGATGCCGAACCGCAGGAGTAATTCATGAACGACATTTCCCAAGGCCTGTCCGGACGGCTGCGGATCGGCATCGACGTCGGCGGTACATTCACCGATTTTGTCATGGCCGATGCCCAGACGGGACGCGTTTCGCTCTTCAAGGAACCCTCCACCCCGGACGACCCCGCGCAGGCACTGATCGAAGGGTTGGGGAAATTCCTCGAACGCGAAGGGATGACGGCGCGTGATGTGGGCGGCTTGATGCATGGCACGACCATCGGACTGAACGCGATCATCCAGCGCCGTGGCGCGGATATCGGTTTGATCGTGACAAAGGGGTACCGCGACATCCTCGAAATCGCCCGATGCCGGATGCCGTCGTCTTTCGATCTGCACGCGCAGAAAGAGGTTCCCCTGGTGAGCCGTGCCCGCGTGATCGAGATTGATGCCCGCTTTGACCGCGACGGCAACATCACACGAGAGCCCGATGCCCAGGAGCTGGATCGCGTTGCTGGCGAACTTGCCGCGCTGAAGCTCGATGCCGCGGCCCTGATGCTGATCAACGGCTACGCCAACCCCGAAGCCGAAGGCCGCATCGCGCAGGCGCTGGCCCAACGGCTGAAAGCGCTGCCGATATCCTCTGCCGCGCAGATATGGCCGGAGATCCGTGAATACGAACGCACGTTGGTCGCCTGCCTGAATGCCTATATCCAACCGTTGATGGCCGCCTATTTCGACCGCCTGACCGGCGGGCTGAAACGGATTGGCGTTACGGCGCCCTTGCTGGTCACGGCCTCGAACGGGGGATCCTTGTCCGTGGCATCGGCGATGGCCCGCCCCGTCGAAACCATCCTCTCGGGTCCCGCATCCGGCGTCATGGCCGCCGTGCGTCAGGCCGGGCAGTCCGGAATGGAAAATATCATTACCTTCGACATGGGGGGAACGTCCTCCGACATGGCCGTTGCAACCGATGGTACCGCAGGCATAGCCACGCGCACTGATATCGGAGGGCTGCCGCTGGTGTTGCCGGTGGTGGATGTGAACGCAATTGGCGCGGGTGGCGGATCAATCATCTGGGCAGACGCGCAGGGTGTCCTCAAGGTTGGCCCGCAGAGTGCCGGGGCGCACCCCGGCCCGGTTTCCTATGGGCGTGGCGGAACCGAACCGACCGTTACGGACTGCTTTATCGCCTGCGGCTTCATCGACCCCGCCATGTTCGGGGGCGGCGCCATGCCGCTGGATGGCGACGCCGCCCGAACCGCGCTGAACGGGGTGGCGGATCGTATTGGCCTGACGGGGGCCGACCGCGAAGCTCGCCTTGCCGAAGGTGCCCTGGCCGTTGCCTGCGCAGGAATGGCCGGTTCGCTGTTTCGCACGATGGCCGAACGTGGCCTGGACCCGCGCGATTTCGTGCTGCTTCCCTTTGGCGGTGCAGGCCCGACCCAAGCCAACCTGCTGGCCGAAGAAATCGGCATAGCGCGAATTCTTGTCCCCCAGGCCGCAGGGGCCTATTGCGCCATGGGCGCTGCGGGCGCCGATCTACGCCGCGATTTCGTCCGTTCCCTGCGCGTCGAACTGAACGACGACACGGTAAAATTGGCTGAGGAAACCTTTGCGTCACTTCAGGCCGAAGGTGAGACATGGCTGGCGGACGAGTTGCCCGATATCAAGGAACAGCGCGCCGAACGCTCTGCCGACATCCGTTATGCCGGCCAGGCCTATGAACTGCGGGTATCCTTGTCTGCCGGCGACGATGTTCAGGCCTACGCCGAGGCGTTCCATCGCGAACACGAACGGATCTATGGGTTTCGCGACACCGATGCCCCGGTAGAGATCGGCACGATCCGCCTGGCCATGATCGGGGCGGGACAGCCGCTGGCGGCAGCGACGGCCACGGGCAGCGGCGCGCCCATACGCACCCGACGGGACATCTTTCACAAGGGCACATGGCATACCGCAGACGTCTATGATCGATCAGACCTTGGACGGGCTGCGACGCTATCCGGTCCGGCCATCGTCGAGCAACCCGAAACCACCACGGTCATCCTTCCAGGTTGGATGGCCACCGTCGACGACCACGGCAACCTGATCATCGAAAGGACCAAGGCATGAGCAGCCTCGACCCCGTTCTGCTTGAGATCCTGGGAAACAAATTCGCCTCCGTCACCGAAGAGATGTGCCTGACGCTGCAACGCACGGGACGGACGCTCTATGTCAAGGAAACGGCTGATTTCGCCTGTGCGCTGGCTGGGCTGGATGGACGGTTCTTCGCTTATCCCCGCTCCATCGGCGTATCTGGTTTCGTCGGATTGGAGTGTCTGCCCGCAATCCAGTCTGTCATCGATACTCAGGGGGCCTTGCAGCCTGGCGATGTGATCCTGACGAATGATCCCTATCGGTCGACGGGGCTGGCGACACACCTGCCTGATCTGCACATGATCGAACCCTATTTTCATGAGGGTGAAATCGTCGCCTATGGGTGGTGCTTCGTTCATTGCTCGGACGTAGGGGGACGGGTCGCCTCCTCCATTTCACCCCTCAACACCGAGATTTTTCAGGAAGGGCTGCGCATTCCGCCGGTCAAACTGATGCGGCGTGGAGAGATGAGCCCAGAGATCAAACTGTTCCTCGATGCCAACTCGCGCACACCAGAGGCAAATATGGGCGACATTCGCGCCATGCTCGCGTCTCTTGCCACCGGGCGTCGGCGGACAGAACAAATGCTGCGCCAACATGGCGTGGCCGAATTGACAGCGGCACAGGAAGCTCTGATGTCCTATGCTGCCGGCAAGGCCGAAGCGGTTCTGCGGCAAATGCCCGAAGGGCGCTACAGTTTCTCGGACTACCTTGACGATGATGCGGCCAGCCGCTTGCCTGTGCGCGTCTCGGTCACGGTTGAGATTGCGGATGGCAAGGTGCATCTGGATTTCACGGGCACCGATCCCCAGGTCGCCACGGCAATGAACATCCCCTCGTGTGGGCGCCCTCACGCGTGGCTGACCTTGCGAATGCTGGCGCTGGTGCAAACCCTGGACAAATCCGCGCCCCTGAACGCAGGTCTGCTGCGGCCCCTGTCCGTCACCACGCCCTTGGGCACTCTGGTCAATCCGCAGGAGCCGGCAGCGACTGGCGTACGCCATGCCGCTGCAATCAGGGTGAACGATATCCTGAACGGTGCCTTCGGACTTGCCTTGCCCGACGTCCTGCCTGCGGCCGCATCCGGCACCGTGATCCCCATCGTGATGAGCGAACCTACGGCCAGAGGGGGTCGGATGGTGCAGGTGATCGAACCCCTGATCGGGGGAACCGGTGCGCGGCACGGCCACGATGGTGTGGACGGTCGCGACAGCGGCATTTCGAACCTGGCAAACAACCCCGCCGAAACGGTCGAGGCCGAGTTGGGTGTCGAAGTGCTGCATTATGCGCTGCGCGCGGATTCGGGTGGTGCGGGGCAATGGCGTGGCGGCTGCGGGATGGAATTGTCCTTTCGTGTCCTGACCGATGGCTCTCACGTACTTGGCCGCGGCATGGAGCGAATGCTTTTCAGGCCATGGGGTCAGGCTGGCGGCCAGCCCGGGCAACCCGGTTCGCTTATCGTCAACGAGGGCAGACCGCGCGAAATCCGGCTTGGCAAGATCGACGTCCTGGAGGTCAACGCAGGCGATATCGTGACCTTCCGCACCCCTGGCGCCGGGGGATGGGGCAATCCGACGGATCGCGATCCAATGGCCGTTCTGGCAGATGTCGCCGCCGGGTTCGTCACCCCGGATGCAGCCCGGCGGGCCTACGGCGTCGTGCTCTGCGACGGACACCTTGATCCGGAGGCGACAATGGCCCTGCGTGCGGAAATGCCTACCCAGGACGGCACGGTCTTCGGGCCGGAACGCGATACCTGGGACAGCATCTTCGCACCCGCCCTGATGGATCAATTGAATTCGGCGCTGCTGAGCCTGCCCTTGTCACGCCGCCAGACGCATCGCCGGAAAATCTTTGAAACGGTTCTTGCGGATCTGCCCTCAAACTTTCCGCGCAGTCCTGCGTCCGACACCCAACGAGACACCGCGATCAAGCGGTTCGAAACGTGCCTACGCTCCTTCTAGCTACCTGTTAACCGGCCTAACCAACGGAGAGACCCATGAAACTGAACAGACGTACCTTCCTTGGCACCGGCGCTGCGGCGACGGGCCTTATCGGCCTGAACGGCCTGCCACTGCGCGCGCAGGATCGAACCCTCAATGTCACCGCCTACGGTGGCGTATGGGAACGCGCGATCCGCGACTGCTTCGTTGCCCCCTTCGAGGCAAAGACCGGGGCGACAGCAACCGTTTCTCTCGGCGGTCCGGCCCAATGGCTGGCGCAGGTCGAGGCCAACCCGGAAAACCCGCCGCTCGATGTGTTGATCATGTCCCCCGACCTGGCCGTGATTGCCGCCGAGGGCGACCTGATGGACGATTTCACTGTCGAAAAGCTGCCCAACCTCGCGAATATTCCGCAAGAGTTCACTGATGCCTGCCTGGGCAAGGGCACCTATTTCGATTATGGCGTCGGCGGCATCACCTACAACAAGCAAGTCGTCTCTGACGCGCCCAAGAGCTTTGCCGCCTTCGTCGACCGGGTGGCCTCGGGGGAATTCATCGCCTCCGTTCCGTCCATCCAGTACGGTCCGACAACCGTGTTTTTCCTCTGGGCCCTGAACAATGCACTGGGCGGCACGGTCGACAACGTGGACCCCTTCTTTGAGGCAATGGCGAAAATGAAGGACAACCTTGTCTTCTGGGCTGGCCCGAACGATTTCTTCAATCACCTCGCATCGGGCGAAGCGGATCTGGGCATCTATTTCGATGGTCGGACCTGGAACCATGTCGACGAAGGTGTCGACTGGATCAGCTTCATCAACCCCGAGGAAGGTGGCGCGATGACCGCCGTGGCGATTCAGAAGCCCAAGAACGCCTCGGATCTTGCCTGGGACTACCTGAACGAGGTCCTGGCGCCAGAGAACCAGTCCAAGTTTGCCGAGATACTGAACTATGGTGTGACGAACACCAAAGTCGAATACAGCGAAAAGCTCGCCTCGCGCGTGACGCCACTGTCCGAGGCAAACTTGCCCCCCTACGCCGAAATCGCCAGAGTTCGAAACGACTGGGTCGACCGCTGGAACCGCGAAATCGGCATGTAAGCCGCTGGTCCCGCCGGTGCGCCGGCGGGACATTCACGTCGGGGGAAGACCCATGCCGAAGACTGCCCACGTTTCAGCCAGAATGCGCCAGGCCTTGCTGCTGGCACCTTCGCTGATTTTTCTTGTCGTCTTTTTCGTGATGCCGCTGGTGGATAACTCATCGCGCTCATTCATGACAGAAGACGGCAGCCTGACGCTTGCCCGTTACGGCAGTTTTCTCAGCGACCGCTTCTATTTGGGTATCATCGTCGAGACCGTCGTCCTGTCCGCCGCTGTTACTGCCATTTCCGTGCTGATCGCCTATCCCGTCGCCTATGTTCTGGTGCGCAAAGCGGGCCGCCTGTCCGGGCCGATTATCTTTCTGCTGATCGCGCCACTGCTAACGTCGATCATCATGCGCACCTATGGCTGGCAGGTCCTTTTTGCCCGGCGCGGCCTCGTTAACCAATGGCTTGTGACGGACCTCGGGATCCTCGACGCCCCGTTGCGCCTCCTCAACACCCCTGGCCTGGCCATCGCGGCGCTGGTGCATGTGCTGGTACCTTTCGCCGTCCTTTCCATCGCATCCGTCCTGCAAGGCGTCGACAGGCGGCTGGAAGAAGGCGCCCTGATGCTGGGCGCATCGCGGTTCCGCACCTTTTTCGAAGTTACGCTGCCCTTGACCATGGATGGCATCGGGACCGGTGCGATCCTTGTCTTCATGATCGCCAATGGCTCTTTCGTGACACTCGTTCTGCTGGGTGGCGGTTTTCAGACACTGCCCCTGCTGATCTACCAGCAGTTCAACACCACCCGCGATTTCGCCCTCGCCTCGACGATGAGCACGATCCTTCTGGTGATCGCACTGGCGTGCCTGTGGTTGCAATTGCGCCTCGTGCGCCGCCAGGGAGCGTGACATGCGCCTGACCGACATCGCCTTGTGGATCTTCACCGCAGCCTTTTTCATATTCATGATACTGCCAATTGCGGTCGTCGTCGTGATTTCCTTTACCTCGGCGGGGTATGCCAGTTTTCCCGTTCCCGGCTGGTCATTCAAATGGTTTGCGCGGATCTTCGAATATCAACCTTTCATCGACAGCCTCTGGGTCAGCCTGCAGCTGGCCGTCGTGGCGACGGTAGCATCCTGCCTGCTGGGCATCCCGGCCGCGCTGCATCTAAGCCGCGCCCGATCGGGCTGGGCGACGGCAATCACGACCTTTCTCCTCTCGCCCTTGTCGATGCCGATGATCGTCATCGGTTTCGCATCTCTATTCTTCCTGTCCTGGCTGGGCTTCGGTATCTCGTTCGCAGCCCTGTGCATCGTCCATACCGTGATCTGCCTGCCTTACGTCATTCGCACCGTCACCGCAGTCTATCGCTCCGTTCCGCCCGCCTACGAAGAAGCGGCCCTTATACTGGGTGCCTCGCGTCTGACCACATTTCGCGAAGTGACCTTGCCGCTGATCCGCCCGGGAATAGCCGCCGGATGCCTGTTTTCCTTTCTGACCTCGTTCGACAACCTGCCTGTCAGCTATTTCTTCGGGTCGGCGCAAACCAACACCCTGCCCGTGGTGATGCTGGCCTACATGGAACACCAGTTCGACCCCTCGATCGCTGCCCTGTCCAGTTTGCAACTGCTCCTCGCGGTGATTGCATTGGTCGTGGCCGAGAGGCTTTACGGGATCGAAAAAATGACCGTCGCCACCTGATCTTCGGAGCCCGCCCATGACCCACCTTGCCAGATTTCGCGCTTCGCTGGAGCGTACGGATATCCTTGATCATCTCCGCGACGGTCTGATCGGTCGGGATATGCCCTTTGACACGCCTTATGGCACGCAGCGGATGCTCTACGCTGACTACGTCGCCTCGGGCCGCGCCTTGCGCCAGGTCGAAGATTTCGTCGCGCAACACGTCCTGCCCTGGTACGCCAACAGCCATACCGAGGCGTCCGCCTGCGGCGAAGCGATGACACGAATGCGGGAAGAGGCACGCACGACGATCGCGCGTCTGGTCAATGCAGGCCCCGACGGACACGTCATTTTTGCCGGATCAGGTGCAACGGCCGGCCTGAACCGTATCGCGCGGCTTTTGCAGATCGAGGAACGGGTGCGAAACGGCGACCGGATCGTCGTCATACACGGCCCATACGAACATCATTCCAACATCCTGCCCTGGCGCGAAAGCGGTGCAGAGGTCCTGGTGGTTCGCCCGGGTGCCCGCGGCGGGGTCGACCTCGACCACCTTGAAAGCTTGCTCAAGCAGCAGCAGGCAGATCTGATCATTGGCAGCTTTTCCGCCGCTTCGAACGTGACCGGCATCCTGACCGACCCGGATCCGGTGACGCGCCTCCTCAAGGCGCATGACGCGCTTGCGATCTGGGATTACGCCGGCGGCGCCCCCTACCTGCCGATGGACATGACGCCGACCCCCGATGCGGCAAAAGACGCCATCGTGTTTTCAGCACACAAGTTTCCCGGCGGTCCTGGCGCATCGGGGGTGGCCATCGTGCGGGATAGCCTGGTGCAACGTAGCACCCCGACCGTTCCGGGTGGCGGTACGGTTACGTTTGTCTCGCCTTGGCGACACAACTATTCCCCACGCGTCGAGGCCCGCGAGGAAGCCGGTACTCCCAATGTGGTGGGCGATATTCGCGCGGCGCTGGTCATGCTGGTCAAGGATGCCGTCGGATCAGCCCGGATTGTCGACCTCGACCGCCACCTGCGGACACAGGCTCTTTCTGCGTGGTCGGGGACGCCACAGATCGACCTGTTGGAACGCTCAGAGGCAGAAGCACTGCCCATCCTGTCCTTTCGGGTTCAGGGGCAGACAGGGCTTGTACACCATCAGCTCTTCACGCGGATGCTCAGTGATCTTCACGGCATTCAGGTGCGCGGCGGATGCGCCTGCGCCGGCCCCTATGCGCATCAGCTGCTTGGGATCGACGAAGAAGGGTCGGACACTCTGTTCGGGCGCCTCTCGGAGGGTCACGAAATGGAAAAACCGGGCTGGGTCCGACTTAACCTTTCATGGCTCCATTCCGAAGACGAAGTGACGCGCATTCTGCAAGGGGTCGCCGATTTGGCCAGGGACGCCGACACATATGCCCGCGACTATACCTGTGATCCCGCGACGGCACGGTTCCGCCACCATTCAGGCACAAGGCAGTCGGCATGAGTCTTGCCGATCTCGAAACGCGGCTCGCCCAGGATCTGGCCTTTCTCAACCTTCCCGCGTCACCTTGGGTGCCACCCCGCGACGGTGTCCTCGATGTCTTGATCGTCGGCGGGGGTATGTGCGGATTGGCGGCGCTAGCACAGCTGCGTTTCCTCGGCATCGACAACAGCTTTGCGATCGATGCTGCCGCCGAAGGCTTCGAGGGTCCTTGGGAAACCTTCGCCCGGATGCGAACCCTACGCTCGCCCAAGTCACTGACCGGCCCCGCATTGGATCAGCCATCCCTGACGTTCCGCGCCTGGTTCACCGCCCAATGGGGTGCAGCGGCCTGGGATGCCCTGGACAAGATCCCAAAGCCGCAATGGATGGAGTATCTGCGTTGGTATCGCCGCGTTCTGGCCCTGCCCGTGCGAAACGAGACCCGTTTGAGAGACCTGCGCGGAGAGGGAACGCTGCTGCGCGTCACGATGAACGGACCGGAAGGTCCGGCACAGCTCCTGGCCCGCCGGGTGGTGTTGGCAACGGGCCGATCGGGCCTTGGCGGCGGCGCAGTCCCGTCGCCGCTTCGCGGTCTGGATCCACGGTATTGGGCGCATAGTGCGGATGACATCGACTTCTCCCAACTCCGCGGGCGTGAGGTGGCGGTCATTGGCGCAGGGGCGTCCGCCTTCGATAACGCCGCCGTGGCGCTTGAGGCCGGCGCGGCACGGGTCGATCTGCTGATCCGGCGCGCAAGCATTCCCGCTGTCAACAAGCTGACTGGCATAGCAAGTCCCGGTACTGAGCTGGGGCTGGGTCACCTCCCTGACGACTGGAAGCTGCAAATTCACGGCTATGCCGCTGCTCAGCAAGTGCCCCCACCGCGCCATTCGGTTCGCCGGGTGTCTGCACATGACAACGCGTATTTTCACTTGGATTGCGCGCTGACCGGCGTCACCCCGGCCGGTGATCGCGTAAAGATCGAAACCTCGCGCGGTCAGTTCGAAAGCGACTTCGTGATCGCGGGAACCGGATTTCGAAATGATTTCTCTGATCGAGCGGAACTGTCCCAAATCGCTCCTCATGTGCTCTCATGGGCAGATCGACCCGGCTTTCCCCTCAGCCAACGCAACAGCAATTTCGGCCAGTCGCCCTATCTGGCACCCGATTTCTCCTTTATCGAAAAGCAGCCTGGCATGTGCCCTGCCCTGGCGCAAATTCACTGCTTCAACGACGCTGCCATGCTGAGCCACGGCAAGGTTTCCGGCGATATCCCCGCAGTTTCAGTTGGCGCAAAGCGCCTGGCACGCGCCATCGCGCGCGCCTTCTTTGCGGAGGATATCGAGGTGCATTTCGACAGACTTCGCGCCTATGACACGCCCGAACTGCACGGGGATGAATATCTGCCCGCAGATCATCTGCCGAATCGAGCGTGAAGCGCCCCGCCGTCGCACTCATCGAGATCCCCCAACCCAATCCGTGAAGCGCTCTCCTTTGTATGCTCTGCGTTGCTCGGCGCACAATATCCCGCTTCGTTCACACGCACCGAGGATGCAGGGAGTTTACAGCGGCATAGCTCCCGCCCCGAGGGCGAAAACCAACTCTGGTCCCCTCTGGCGGGCTGCGCCCAAGAAGAAGTATTTGCCCTCTTCGCCCACGCGACGAAGCAAGTTAAGTTCTCTATTCCACGGCTGCTGACCGCGTGCGCTTTCGTATGCGAAAGCAGAATGTCAGTCCCATGAAATCTTTCTGAAAAGGGCTATGATTTTGGGTTGCGCCTGATTGTATTGGGGGT
>TARA_R110002126_G_scaffold16961_26_pt1 | contig 18728 bp, 17 predicted proteins | sample TARA_R110002126 | Tara Oceans TARA_R110002126 (sample SAMEA4397536) | marine metagenome | biome: Polar Biome; feature: [DCM] deep chlorophyll maximum layer (ENVO:01000326); material: water (ENVO:00002006), including particulate matter (ENVO:01000060) such as... | depth 30 m
TCTCGCCGCCGGAAATCAGCACCCCTGCCGGCGCATCAAGCGCCCGCCGGGCGTGAGCTGCGGCCAGGTCGCGCGCTTCGCCTTCGAGGTCGGCCCCCAGCAATGTCGGCGCCAGTCCCCGCAACCGGGCGGCCTCGGCGGCGGCGTTCTGCGCATCGACCGGGCGGGCGACAAGCGTAAAGGATGTGCCCGACAGGCACGGATCCCCCGGTTTTATAGATTCCCATCGCCTGTTTTCCAGGGCGTCTATGGCGGTTTCCGGCAGGTCGATCCGCCGGGCGCGGGCGATGGACAGGGCATCGGCGCAGGTCGTGGGATCGCCCACGGTCGGGCCGGAACCGATCACCGCGGGGTCGTCCTGCGGGACGTCGGAGATCGCGAGGGTGACGACCGGCGCGGGCCACGCGGCGGCCGCCAGCCGTCCGCCCTTGATCGCGGAAAGGTGTTTGCGCACGCAATTCATTTCGTCGATCGGGGCGCCGGAATGAAGCAATGCGCGGGTGATGGCCTGTTTCCGGTCAAGCGAAAGCCCGGCCGCCGGCTCCACCAGAAGCGCCGAGGCGCCGCCCGAGATCAGGCACAGTAACAGATCGTCTTTTGTCAGAGTCCCGGCAAGGTCGAGAAACCGCCCGGCGGCGCCCTGTCCGGCGGCGTCGGGCAGGGGGTGTCCCGCCTCGATCACGTCTATCCGGTCGCCGGCAAGCCCGTGGCCGTAGCGGGTGACGGCGAGCCCCGAAAGACCGCCCGGCCAGTGCTGTTCAGCGGCGCGTGCCATGGATGCGGCGGCTTTGCCGGCGGCGAGCACCACGGTTCGGCCGCTGGGTGGGAGGGGCAGGTGCGGCGGCAGGACATTCGCCGGATCGGCGGCGCCGACGGCGGCGTCGAACAGTGCGCGCAGGAGATCCTTCTCTGTTTGTGCTGTCATGCCGCCTGTCATCACACCCGTCATTCCATCCGTCAGCGGCGCGCGCTGCCCTTCCGCGCCAGCATGATGCCGCCAAGCACGATCACCGCGCCGATTGCCTGTTGTACACCGATGTTCTCGCCGAACAGGGCCCAGGCGACAAGGGCCGCGGTCACCGGCTGCACCAGCAGGCTGACCGATGCGAAGGCGACCGGCAGATGCGCCAGCGCCCAGGCGATCAACCCCTGCCCGAATACCTGCGGGCCGGCGGCCAGTGCGATCAGGAATCCCCATCCGGCCAGGGTGACGGGCAGCAGGTCGTCGCCGCTGGCGATTGCGACAGGCAGCATTGCCAGGGCGCTGACCGGGATGGCGTATTTCATGATCGTCAGGGTCGAGAACCGCCGGCGCAGGCGTTCCACCGACATCTGGTAGGCGGCATAAAAAACGGCCGTCAGAACGCCGAGCAGGTCGCCGATGAAACGGTCGTGGCTGAATGACAGGCTGGCCTGCGACAGGATGAATACGCCGGTCATCGCTGCGGCCAGCCCGATCAGGTAGGTGCGCGTGACCCGCGTACGGAACAGTATCCAGCCTCCGAGAACGACGAATACCGGTGCGACATTCGCCAGCAGGGTCGAGTTGGCGACCGTCGTCATCTGGATCGAATAGTGCCAGACCGCCACATCGGCGGCGAGATAGACCCCGGCCATGCCGACCAGGACGAAATCGCGGAGTCCGCGCGGGCGTTCCTGGCCGCCCGGCGTATCGGACCGGGGCAGCGTCATGGCGATGGCCCAGTAGAGCGGGATCGCGAGCAGGAACCGGTGAAACCCGGTCCCCGAAGGCCCGGTTTCGCTCAGCCGAACCAGTATGGGCGCGAACGCGATCACCACGGCACCGACAAAGACCGCGAGGATCGCGATCCGTTCCGTGCGCAATGCGCCTGTCGGGCTCTGGGAGGACAAATCCATGATGCCGCCTTATATCGGGTATAGGGCCGTCCTCAAAGAAGTGCCGACAGGCCGGGCGCCCGCGGGGCTTTGCACGCCGAGCGAATCCGCCCTATATCAGTATCAGTGTTACACAGCGACACGGAGGAACCAGTTATGGACGACCAGACACGGATCGAACTAGAAGCGGCGGCGTTTCGCAGCCTTGTCGATCATCTGCGCGAACGCACGGACGTGCAGAATATCGACCTGATGAATCTGTCGGGCTTTTGCCGCAATTGCCTCAGCCGCTGGTACCAGGAAGCCGCCAATGAAAAAGGCATCGATCTGGACAAGGAAGGCGCACGGGAAATTGTCTACGGCATGCCGTTCGCCGAATGGCGCGACAAGTACCAGAAAGAGGCCTCGCCGGAGCAGAAGGCGCAGTTCAAAGAGGCCAATCCGGGACATTGATGCGCTGCGGCGCCTGCGGCCGGGTTTTCCACCGGAAAATCGCGTTCTGTGGATAACGCGGGCGCCGGATTCTTCCCGATTCGCGGCATGCCTCCTAAGGTCTGCCCAGCATGTACAGGACCCAGTGGGAGAGATTAAATGGCTGAAGGCAGCGACGTTGCCCAGGATCGGCTGAGATCCTTTATCGAGCGGATCGAACGTCTGGAAGAAGAGAAAGCGGCGCTGTTGGCGGACATCAAAGAGGTCTATGCCGAGGCAAAAGGCACCGGTTTCGATCCCAAGACCATGCGCAAGGTGATCAGCCTGCGTAAAATGGAAGAGAGCGACCGCCAGGAAGCGGAATTCCTGCTGGATACGTATCTTTCCGCTCTCGGGATGCTGGAACGCCCCCTCGCGGCGGAATAACCCCGGAATCACCGAATAAAAAAGGCCGGTCACTGACCGGCCTTTTTGCATCCTCAATCGTTATGCCGGCCTTTGCCGGGAAAAAGACTGCGCTCAGAACTTTTCGACCCAGGGCCGCAATTCGACCTCCCACGTCCAGGACGACCGGTGCTGGCGATGGACATGCAGGTAATCCTTGGCGATTTCGTCGGGCAGCAGCATGGCGTCTTCGCCGCGTTCGGCGCCGCGCTTGTCGTCCGGGCCCTGAAGAATGCCGCCGTCGATCACGAAATGGGCGACATGGATATTCTGCGGCTGCAATTCGCGCGCCAGCGACTGGGCGAGACCGCGCAGCCCGAACTTGCCCATCGCGAAGGACGATGAATTCGGATAGCCCTTCACGCTCGCCGACGCGCCGGTCAGCAGGATGGTACCGGCCTTGCGTGCGATCATCTGTTTCGCAGCCGCCTGGGCGACCAGGAAGCCGCCGAAGCAGCTGATTTCGATCGCGGTGCGCACCGCTTCGGGGTCGAGGTCCTGGATCGGCCCGCGGGCGCGGTTCGAGGCATTATAGACCACGACGTCCGGCTGCCCGATGTCTGCCGTCACGGCGGCGAACAGGGCGTCCACCTGGCCTGCATCGACCGCGTCGCAGGCATAGGCCTTGGCGCCGGTATCGCTGCACAGACCGGCAAGCTTGTCGGTATTGCGCGCCGCAATTGCGACATTCATGCCTTCCGCCGCGAACAGCCGCGCCAGCGAGGCGCTGAGCCCCTGTCCCGCGCCGACGATCAGTGCTGTTTCCTTGTCCGCCATTCAATCGCTTCCTTCGGTTTCGGTTAGAGGGCCTTGGGCGGACGTATCCATGCGTGGTTTACGACCTTTTTCACCCGTTCGGTTTTCCGGATCACGTCGATCACGGTGTTCAGTTCCGCCTGGGACCGGGCGGTCCCGATCAGGTAGACGGTGCCGTTCACGGACCGCCAGCGGTAATTGATGGACCGTATGTCCTTGGTGCCCAGCAGCAGGACTTTGAGCTTGGTTTCGATCCACAGGTCGTTTGCGGCGGGGCCGATACCGTACTGATCGGTGACCTGAAGTTCGTTGATGATGCGCTTGACGCCCTTCACGCTGCGGACGATTTCCGATGCGCGCTGCTTGTTCTCGGCATACTTGACCGTACCGGTCAGCAGCACGACGTGTTCGTAGACGTCGGTCGAAATTTCCGGGAACAGGTCGCGGTATTTCTCGCCGAGCAGGATTTCGTTGATGTCGAAGGTGATCGCCGTGTCGTCACGCAGGGTTTCGATCGACCGGTCTTCCACCGGCGACGAGGCCACGTTCATAAGACCGGTCGGCTGGGTGCAGGCGGCAAGCATGCCCATCAGGGCGACGGCCGCGATGCCGCGGATTTTTGAGGACAACCTGTTCAACGTTCTGACTCCTTGAATGACAATCTAGGCTCTGAGACCGGCGGATGGCCACCGATAATGCCCCCCTATAGATAGGGCTTAAAGGGAATCATCTATGCAATTCTCGGAAAAGTCCGAAAATTGTCACAGGATCCCGGCGGTTACCGCGCGTACAGGCCTTCGAGTGCTGCACCGTATTTGCCGCATATCACGTGGCGGCGGATTTTCATCGACGGGGTCATCATTTCGTTATCGATGGAGAACGGTTCGGCGGACAGGATGAATTTCCGCACCCGCTCGATCACCGACATGTTTTCGTTCACCCGGTCGATTGCGGCGGAGATCGCCTTGCGGAAATCCGGATCGTCCACCAGCGACGCCAGGTCGGCAGGCTTGCCGTTCGCCGCTGCCCAGTCGCCGGCAAAATCCGCGTCCGGCACGATCAGGGCGGTAATGCTCGGTTTGCGATCACCGTAAACCATGGATTGGGCGATTTCCGGCTGCAGGTCGAGAAAACCTTCGATTCGTTGCGGCGAGATATTGTCGCCGCCTGAATTGACGATGATGTCTTTCTTGCGGTCCGTGATCTTCAGGTGACCCTGTTCGTCGATCTCGCCGATATCGCCGGTATGCAGCCATCCGTCGGTGATGGCCTCGGCGGTGGCGTCGGGCATGTTCCAGTATCCCTGCATGACCAGTTCGCCCTTGACCAGAATCTCGCCGTCGGCGGCAATTCTAAGGTCGATATCGACAAAGGGCGGGCCGACGGTGCGCATCCTGTTATTGCTGGGCGGATTGCAGCTGATGATCGGCGCGGATTCGGTCTGGCCGTATCCCTGAAGCAATTCGACGTCGAGCGCCTTGAAAAACACGCCGACCTCGTAGTTCAGCGGCGCGCCGCCGGAGACCATCGCCTTCAGCCGCCCGCCGAAGCGCTGCGCAACCTTGGCGCGGACCAGTTTAGTCAGCAGCGGATCGATCAGCGTTTCCACCGGCGACAGCCGGTCGCCCTCGTATTTCTTGCGGCCGGTCGCGACCGCCTTCATGAACAGTTTTTCCGACAACCCGCCTTTTTTCTGTACGCCGCGGAGGATACGGCCGTGCATGGTCTCGTACAGTCGTGGGACCGCCGTCATGATGGTCGGACGGACTTCTTCCATGTTGGCGGCAAGCTTGTCGATGGATTCGGCGTAATAGATTTCGGCGTTGATCGACAGCGGAAACATCAGTCCCGCCGTATGTTCGTAGGAATGCGACAGCGGCAGGAAGGACAGGAACACCTCGTGGTCGAGGCCGAAATCGAGCAGCAGGTGATAGGCGCCCTTGCAGTTGGCGAGGATCGCGCCGTGGCTCAGCATCACGCCTTTCGGTGTGCCGCCGGTGCCGGACGTGTAGATCAGGCAGGCGGTGTCGGTACGTGCGACGGACGATACGTCCGCCGTCGCACCCGACTGCGCGGCGATCAGCTCCGCCCAGTTATGGACGGCGATGCCGTCGGTCCCCGCCGCCAGCGGTTCCATTGAGATGACGAAGTCGAGCCCGGCTTCAATGGCTGCCGGCAACAGGTTTTTCGCCAGCGCCGGGCCGGAAGTTATGACGCCCTTCGCACCGCTGTCCTTCAGAATATGCAGGTGGTCGCTGACCTGGTTGGTCACATAGGCGGGCACCGAGATGGCGCCTGCCGCCATGATCGCGATATCCGCGATCATCCATTCGGGGCGGTTTTCGGACACCAGCCCGATCCGGTCGCCTTTGACGACGCCAAGCGCCGTCAGGGCGGCGCTGAGGGCGGCGGCCTGGTCGCGGGCCTCAGCCCCCGTGGTCGCTTCCCAGCTGTTTTCCCGTCTTTCCCACAAAAACGGCTGTGCGCCGATTTCTGCGGTATTCTCGAAAAACATGGCGGGCAGACTAGAACAAGTGTCGTAATCCATCGTTACCCCTGTTGGCGTATTGCTTTGGAGAACTTATATCGTGGGGAGACAAAGGGAGCCAGACATGACAACCGCGCCAGCCGAAATGAAAAACAGCGATACCCTGGGGGATCTGCCCGTCTGGGACCTGGACGACCTGTATCCCGGAACCGACAGCGCGGAACTGAATGCCGATCTCGACCGTGCGGCCCGGGAAGCCGGCGCGTTTTCGGCGAAATACAGGGGCAAGCTCGCAGGGCTCAGCGGCACCGCGCTCGGCGGCGCTATCGCCGAATACGAAGCGGTCGACGAAATCATGGGGCGGATCATGTCCTATGCCCAGCTCGTCTATGCGGGGAACGTGTCCGACCCCGGTGTCGGGCGGTTCTACCAGACCATGCAGGAGCGCGTGAACGACATCTCGGGCGACCTGCTGTTTTTCGCGCTTGAACTGAACGGGATCGACGACAGGGTTCTTGCGAAACAGATGAAGGCGGCAGAGGCGGCGGTCTACAAGCCCTGGGTGGAAGATGCCCGCCTGTTCCGCCCGCACCAGCTGGACGAGGAAATCGAACGCCTGCTCCACGACAAATACGTCGCCGGACGCGCCGCCTGGAACCGTCTGTTCGACGAGACCATGGCCGATATGCGGTTCGATCACGACGGACAGAAAATCACCTCGGAAGAGGTCATGAACATGCTGTCGAACCCGGATGAGGGTGTCCGCAAAAAGGCGTCTGAAACCCTCGGCCGGGAACTTCGGAAACACGGGCGGATTTTCTCGTTGATCACCAACACGCTCGCCAAGGACAAGGAGATCGAGGACAAATGGCGTAAATACCCGCGCCCGGAATCGTTCCGCAATCTCGCCAACCAGGTCGAGGACGAGGTCGTCGATGCCCTGAATTCGGCGGTCCAGGGGTCCTATCCCGCGCTGTCGCACCGCTACTACGCCATGAAAGCGAAATGGTTCGGCAAGGAGCAGCTCGACCACTGGGACCGCAACGCGCCCCTGCCTGATGCGGATAACACCGTCATTCCCTGGAAACAGGCGACCGAGACGGTGCTTTCGGCCTATGGCGATTTTTCACCCGATCTCGCCGATATCGGCAAGCGGTTCTTCGACAATGCCTGGATCGATGCGCCGGTGCGCGAAGGGAAATCGTCGGGCGCGTTCGCCCACCCGACCGTGCCGTCGGCCCATCCCTATCTGCTGCTGAATTATCAGGGAAAGACGCGCGACGTGATGACGCTTGCCCATGAACTGGGCCATGGCTGTCACCAGGTGCTGGCGGCGCCGCAGGGCAACCTGATGGCCAATACGCCGCTGACCCTGGCGGAAACCGCGTCGGTGTTCGGCGAGATGCTCACCTTCCGCAGGATGCTGCGCTCGCAGGACGATCCCGCCCGGCGCAAGGTGATGCTGGCCGGCAAGGTGGAGGACATGCTGAATACCGTCGTCCGCCAGATTGCGTTCTTCAATTTTGAACTGCGCGTGCATACCGCCCGCCGCGAAGGAGAACTGACCGCCGAGGATATCTGCGATATCTGGATGGGCGTCCAGACCGAGAGCCTTGGTCCCGCGATCCGGTTCGACGATAATTACCGGTGGTACTGGACCTACATCCCGCATTTCATCCATTCGCCGTTTTACGTTTATGCCTATGCGTTCGGCGACTGCCTGGTGAATTCGCTTTATGCGGTTTACGAAAATGCGTCGGACGGGTTCGCGGACAAGTATCTCGACATGCTGCGGGCCGGCGGAACGTTGCGCCATACCGATCTGCTCGCACCGTTCGGGCTCGACGCGTCGGATCCGGCGTTCTGGCAAAAGGGGATCGGAGTCGTCAGCGGCCTGATCGACGAGCTGGAGGCGATGGATTGATCGCGCCCCGTGGCTGATTCCACCGAAAACAACTCGCTCGGCGGGCGCGCAAAACGCTATGCGAAGGTAGGCCGCGCGGTCGGCGGCCTGGCGGCGCGCGTGGCGGGAGAACGTTATCTCGGGCTGAACCTGGACAAGGGCAAGCATGCCGAAGACCTGAAACAGGCTTTGGGCGGGCTCAAAGGTCCCTTGATGAAGGTTGCCCAGATCATGTCGACCGTTCCCGACATGCTGCCCGAGGAATATGTCGGCGAACTGGCGGAACTCCAGTCCAATGCGCCGCCGATGGGCTGGCTGTTCGTGCGCCGGCGCATGGCCGCCGAACTGGGCCCCGACTGGCAGGACAAATTCCAATCGTTCGAACGCGAAGCGGCGGCGGCGGCGTCTCTCGGACAGGTTCACCGCGCGGTGCATCCGGACGGGCGCGATCTTGCCTGCAAGCTGCAATACCCGGACATGAAATCGGCGGTCGAAGCCGACCTGAAGCAGCTTCGCGTGGTGTTTGCGCTGTATCACCGCTACGACAAGGCGGTGAACCCGAAGGACATTCACCAGGAAGTCTCCGACCGCCTGCGTGAAGAACTCGATTACGTGCTGGAACGCAAACATATCGACCTGTATCGCGACATGCTGGCGAAGGAAAAGGGCGTCCACGTCCCGGAACCGGTGCCCGAACTGTCGACCGACCGTCTGCTGACGATGACCTGGCTGCAGGGCACGCGCATGATGGAATGGATCGATTCGGACCAGGAAACCCGCAACCGGGTGGCGCAGAACATGTTCCGCGCCTGGTACGTGCCGTTCTATTATTACGGCACGATTCACGGCGACCCCCATCTCGGCAATTACTCGGTGCGCGAAGACGCGTCGATCAACCTGATGGATTTCGGCTCGATCCGTATTTTCCAGCCGCATTTCGTCAAGGGCGTGATCGATCTGTACAACTCGTTGCAGCACAACGACCGCGCGCTGGCCGTGCATGCTTACGAAACCTGGGGATTCACCGGCCTGTCGAACGAGGTCATCGACACGCTGAACATGTGGGCCGAATTCGTCTACGGCCCGCTGCTCGAAGACCGCCCGCGGCTGATCCAGGAAACCGACGGCACCATGTACGGCGCGAAAGTGGCTCACAAGGTGCATGCCGAACTGCGCCGTCTCGGCGGCGTTACCCCGCCCCGCGAATTCGTGCTGATGGACCGCGCGGCCATCGGGCTTGGTTCCGTGTTTCTGCACCTGAAGGCGGAACTGAACTGGCATTCGATGTTCCACGACCTGATCGGCGATTTCGACGTCGGCGCGCTGGAAAAACGCCAGGCAAAGGCTCTGAAAAAGGCCGGCATCGACATGCCGGACTGATTGTCCTCGGCGGGCGGAAATATTCGGCAATCGTCCCGGTCGATTGTTCGTGCCGGTCAGGAGGGGGTGTAAACCGTTCCCAGAACCCGGATACCGCCCCCGTCGTCGAGGCGGGCGACGACGATTTCGCCGGAGCGCGGATAAACCTTCGTCAGGGCGGTTATATTGACCTGGTGGGTCACCAGCACCAGCGGTTCGCTGCCCCTGTTTTCCGCCAGCCATGCCTTAAGCGCCGCCGTCTGCTGTATCCTGTTTTCCGGCGCGCCGAAAAAGGAATTGAGGGGCGGCAATACCGTTGCCTCGCCGATCTTCAGAAGCGCCGCGGTTTCCGCGCAGCGGCACCAGGCGCTGGTGAATACGCGGGCCGCCGGAACGCCGTTAGCCCGGAACCGGTCGCCGATTTCCCGGGATTGCGCCCGTCCGTCCCCGGACAGGTTGCGCTGGGTCGTGCAGTCGCCGATCACGACGGTTTCCGGGTCGCCCGTTCCCGGGGCGAGCGCATGGCGCATGATTGCGAAGGCCGTGCCCGTGCGAATCGCGGACCAGAGGGCAGTATCGTCGGCTGCGTGAGCGGGGTGGGCGGTCGCGGACAGCGCTGTCACAAGGATCAGCGTACCTATGAACACGGTGTCGAGGAGCCGGAGATATCGCATGCAGGCCTGTGAACGTGGTTGAAACTGCGAAATAGGGCGGATTCCGCGCACCGGCAACAGGTGGCATGGTCATATGCCGATCCGGCGGCGGATGCTATATCCGGCTGTCGTGAATCAACCGATCCGGGGGGCGAGCGGAAAATGGCCGGTAAAAAGCAGGACAAACCATCCCCGCAGGCGGGGCTTCCGGCGGACGACGCCCATCCGTCCCTGTCCGCCAAGGATTACGCGAAGGCGCTTCAACCCCTGCAATACCTTATGCGCTCGATTTCGCTGAGCTATCGCCGCCAGGGGTTGCGCGCGGTGATCGCGATCGAAGGGTCCGATGCGGCCGGAAAGGGCGGGGCTATCCGCCGCATGACCGCCGAGCTCGACCCGCGGCACTATGATGTCTGGCCCATCGGGCCGCCGACGGCCGAGGAACTGAAACATCACTATCTCTGGCGCTTCTGGCAGCGACTGCCCGAACGGGGACAGGTCGGCATTTTCGACCGGTCCTGGTATGGACGGGTGCTTGTCGAACGGGTGGATTCGCTGACGACGGAAACGCGCTGGCGCGAAGCGTATGCGGAAATCCGGAATTTCGAGACAGCGCTGATCGACGATGGCGTCCGGCTGGTGAAAATCTACCTGCATGTGAGCGCCGGCGAACAGCGCGACCGGCTGGCCCAGCGGGTGAAAACCCCGCACAAGCAGTGGAAAATATCGGCGGCCGATTTCCGCAACTTTATGCAGCGCGACCGCTATATAGAGGCTGCAACCGAGATGCTCGACGAATGTTCCACCGATGCTGCGCCCTGGCACGTTGTCGCTGCCGATGACAAGAACCATGCGCGGATCGCCATCCTTGAGACGGTCACCGATGCCCTGCGCAAAAACGTCGATCTGACGCCGCTGCCGCTCGATGCCGATACCCTGCGCCTGGCCTGGGACGTCCTGGGCGAAAACGGGGACTGAGCGCGCACCGGTCTCCCCACAGGCTCCGCCGTCCGCCGGTTCCTATTGCGATGGCCCCGTCGGCTTTCCGCGCTGACGGTCGGCCCGCGCCTTGGCCTCCGCCATCGCCCGCTTGGCCTGCTCGACATATACCGGGTGTTGTCGCGCGGACTCGTCGTAACTTTCGCGCCGGGCGGCGAAGTGGCCGCGAAAATACGGGATAACGTAACGGGCGAACATCTCGTAGCTGCGGTTTGCCGCCGACCAGTCGGCCCAGTTCTGTTCCATGACAAGATAGGCGCCGAACCCGCCGACACCGGCATTGATGGTTTCCAGCGCTTCGATCGCGTCGTCCGGCGTGCCGACGATGGCGCCCCGGTTGGCGACGAGGTATCCGAGCGGGTCTTTTTCGCCCGCCGGTACGGGGCTGAACGGCAAGACGTCATGTGAATATTTAACCCAGCCTTCGAACCCGAATTTCAGGTCGTCGATGGCCTTCTCGCGCGTCTCGGCGATATGCATAGGTATCGCGATACGGAAGCCGCGGCGGTCGAAAGTCTGGCCGCACCCGGCCGCGATTTCCTCGCAGATCGCGATATTGGACGCATAATGCGCCAATGCGTCGTCCGACGCGCCGCCGAGCGACAGCGTTCCGAGCCCGAAGCGACCGGCGAGCATCGCACCCGCCGGCGACCGCACATTGGTGATCGCCATCTCCATGCGCGGCTTCGTGTACGGCGCAATTTGCAGCTTGGCGTCGCACAGCTCGAACCAGTCGGTTTTCATCGTCACCCGTTCCCCGGCAAGCAGCCGGACGATCGCCTCCAGCGACTGTTCCATCATTTCGCGTGTCTGCGTCGGGTCGATCCCGGTCTGTATTGCGTCGATCGGCAATGCGCCCGGACCGACGCCCAGCATAACGCGGCCGCGGGTCATATGATCGAGCTGTACGATGGAATTGGCGACGGAAAACGGATGCGAGTACGGCAGCGAGCGGACGCCGGTCCCGAGCCGGATATGTTTCGTCCGTTCCGCCGCGACGGCAATGACGATCTCGGGCGAGGCGATCGTCTCTACACCGCCGGAATAGTGCTCGCCGACCCAGGCCTCGTCGAACCCAAGCCGGTCGCACATGGAAATGACCTCCAGGTCGCGGTCGAACAGCAAAGTCGGGTTTTCGGTAAGCGGATGCTGCGGCGGCACGAACACGCCGAAACGGATATCGGACTCAGTCATTTGTTGTTTGCCCCATGCTTTTTTTTGACAACCATCCGATTGTTTGTCAGGTCTTTGGACAGACAATAAGAAGCACGTTCAAGATGCTGATCCTCGAACACGATGCCAAGGAAATTCTCCATTCTTCCGGGGTGCCGGTGCCGCGCGGCGTACTTGCGGCGTCGCCCGGCGTGGCCCCGCCGTTCGACGGGCCGTGTTTCGTAAAGGTCCAGATTCCTGCCGGCGGACGCGGCAAAGCGGGTGGAATCGTCCGCGCGGAAACGACGGCCGAAATCGAAGCCGCGCTGAAGCGTCTGCTGGGTACCCGGATCAAAGGCCATCCGGTCCGCGAGTGCCGCATCGAGCAGGCGGTCGGCGACGCGGCGGAGGCCTATCTGAGCCTGGCGGTCGATCCGGTTTCCGGCGGTATCGACGTCCTTCTGTCGGCGACGGGCGGTGTCGAGATCGAGAGCGCGGCGGGTCGCGAAAGCCTGGAGACCGGCAGGGCGTGCCGCGATCCCGGCGCCATCTCCGCGACCGTCGCGGCGCTTGCGGACAATCTGCCGGACCCGGTGCGCGGGGCGCTGATCGATGCCGGCGGCCGGCTTGCGGACATATTCTGCCGGCTTGAAACCACCCAGATCGAGATCAACCCGTTGCTTGTCGGGCCCAACGGCACGTGGATTGCGGGCGACGCCAAGATGATTGCCGACGAAAGCGCTTTCGTTCGCCAGGCTGTGTTTGCGGAGCTCGTGCGCGCCCGTGCGGGATCCTATCCGGAGGCCGCGCTGAAGCTCGCCCAGGATTTCGACTATGTCGAACTCGATCCCGACGGCGAAATCGGCCTTGTGACCACGGGCGCCGGGCTGTCGATGCAGCTAATCGACGAAATGCTCGAAAAAGGCGTTCGCCCCTATAATTTCTGCGATATCCGGTCCGGCACCTTCCGCGGCGATCCCGGCAGGCTGATCTGGACGATGCAACAGGTGGCGCGGGGGACAAACGTCCGGGGCGTCCTGGTCAACATCTTTGCCGGCGTGACCCATCTGGGCGAACTGGCGGACCTGCTGCTGCAGGCGCGGGCCGCGGTGCCGGAACTGACCGTGCCGATGGTGGTGCGACTGGTCGGCAACGGGCTCGACGAAGCGAAGGAAATCCTCGCCGCGGCGGACGACCCGCCCATTCTCGAAGTCGACCTGGAAAAGGCGGTCGATCTTCTCGTCGGAACCCCGGCATGACGGTGCCGCTGGTTACCCCCGAAACACCGGTGCTGATCCAGGGGGCGACCGGTCGCGCCGGCCGCCGCCATGCCGTCCTGATGCGGGATTACGGCACGAATATCGTCGCCGGAGTGTCGCCCCGCACCGACGCGGGCGATATCGACGGTATTCCCGTCTTCGCGACCTGCGCAGACGCTGTCGCCGCAACGGGCGCGACGGCAAGCGTCGTGATCGTCCGGCCGACGGAAGTATGCGATGCGGTGTTCGAAGCGCTGGATGCCGGTATCTCGCTGCTGGTGACGGTGGCGGAAGGTGTGCCGGTCGCCGACTGCATCGATGTGCTCGAACGCGTGCGGGCCGCCGGCGCGCGCTGGATCGGCGCATCGACCCCCGGCATTGCGATTCCCGGCCGGCTCAAAATGGGGTTTCTGCCGGCCGTCTCGCTCGCGCCGGGCCCGCTCGGCCTGATGTCGAAAAGCGGCACCCTGTCCTACGAGGTCGGGTACCGGCTCGTCGGTCGCGGTATCGGCCAGTCGCTCTGGGTCGGCGTCGGCGGCGACATGGTGAAAGGCACGCGTTTTGCCGATCTTATCCCGTTCTTCGACGCCGATCCGGAAACGAAGGCGATGCTGCTGATCGGCGAGGTCGGCGGCACCGAGGAAGAGGATTTCGCGGCGGCGTATCAGGAACTCGGCGCGCAGAAGCCGGTCTATGCCATCGTCGCGGGCAGCACGACGCGGGAAGGCATCGCCATGGGTCATGCGGGGGCCCTGATTCACGGCACCAGCGGCACGATCGAAGCCAAGACCCGGGCGCTCGAAGCCGCGGGCGCCCGTGTGTTCACGCGGATACGCGATATCGTCGACGCGATCGCGGCGGATTTCCCCGCCGCTGCCGGTTAACTGCCTGTAAGGGGGACCCAACATGGATTTTGCCTTAAGCGACGATCAGCGCGCGATGGTGGACAGCGTGCGCCGGGTGGTGCGCGAACGTATCCGCCCGGACGCGCAGAAATATCTCGACGGCGTTTTCCCGTGGGAAAACCTGAAGGCGCTGGCGGAAATCGGCGTCCTCGGCATGGCGGTGCCGGAAAAGTATGGCGGGATGGAACTGCCGGTTCTCGATACCGCGCTCGTCCTGGAGGAAATCGCCAAGGGCTGCTACCCGACCGCGATGGCGGTATTGGGCGAGGTCGGCACACAAACCCGCATCATCGCGACCTACGCCCCCGACGGCATCAGGGAACGCATCCTGCCCCGGGTCGCGACCGGCGACTGCGTGCTGTCGATCTGCATGACAGAGCCGCAGGCCGGTACCGACGTCGCCGCCTATGAGACCAATACCGTGATCGACGGCGAAACCGCGCGCGTGAACGGCGTGAAAACCCTGATCAGCCGTGCCGAGGAGGCGGGCATGTTCGTCGTTTTCACCCGCGTGAACGGGAAAGAGGGACGCGAAGGCGTCGGCTGCGTGCTCGTCGATGGCGACGCGCCCGGCCTCACGATGATCGGCAAGTTCCATACGATGGGCGGCGAATATCTCCACGAGGTCCGCTTCGAGGATTGCAGGGTGCCGGCCGAAAACGTCGTCCTGCAGGAAGACGGGTTCCGCAAGCTGCTGTCGGCCTTCAACACCCAGCGCTGCCTCAATCCGGCGATTTCCCTCGGCCTGGCGGAAGGCGCGCTGGAGGAATCGCTGAAATACGCGAAGGAGCGCGAAGCGTTCGGACGGCCGATCGGCGCCTTTCAGGGTATGCGCTGGAAACTTGCCGAGATGTACCGCGACATCGAGGCCGCGCGCAGCATCCTCTATCGAGCCTGCGTCACCGCCGACCCGTTCCCCGATCCGCTGCTGGCGGCAACGGCGAAAACCGTCTGCAACGAGATGGCGATCCGGGTGACGAACGAGGCCGTGCAGATTCACGGCGGGTACGGCTATACCGACGAATGTCCTGCATCGCGCTATTATCGCGCGGCGCGCTATGGCTCGCTTGGTGGCGGGACAACCGAAACCCTGAAAGACCTGATCGGCCGCCGGCTGATGGCAAAGGACGGATCGCCGTTCGAATAGGCGGAAAAACATCCACCCCGCGTTTGACGTTCATGTTGCGTTCAGGAGGATAAGTGTATCAGGGTCCGGAGTATATGAGGTAGGCAGCCTGTTTGTTTTGGAGAACGTGAGTGAAAAAGATCAATAGTTTGCGTCTGTTTCGAATGGTTGCCCTCGCGCCCCTGGCGTTGACGGCCTTTGTGCTAACAGCGCCCCTGGCGCAGGCGGCGGAGCAGGTTTCACCTGTGGCCGCTTCCCATAGTGCCTTCATTTATCGCTCAGCCTGGGATTGCGGAAACAAGGCCGTTATGGTCGGCGTGATGGCCAACGAAGGGCACAACATCCACCGTTTAGGCGCCATTTGTCGCGAAATCAGGGCCAACGGTAATTTGGGCAAGCGTATTAATCGCCCTGTCAAAGGAGACACGCGTTATGCAATCAAAAATTTCGTCTGTCCCAAGGGGAACGTCATCGCCGGAGTCGATATGTATTCTGGGCTGCATCTCAAGGGTATAAGCATTTATTGCAAGAAGTGGTACGCGGCGAAGCGATTTGTTACCGGTGACTACACAACCAATATACTTGTCGGAAGTCTCACAAACGATATTGTCGCGTTTCGGTGTTCCGGGCCCCAATATATGGTTAAGGCTTTTCGGACGGGCGCCAAAGAAAAGATTGTCAGCCGCATAACAGCATTCGCTAATTTCAGGACGGTTTGCGACGTCCATAACAAATAGCCGTAACTGTCGGCGTTAAGCTTTGCGCGCGGCCCAGCGCGGCAGGATGTCGGCGATTGCCCCGGTGATCGCCGACAGTTCCGCCGATGTGATCGTAAAGGGCGGCATGGTGTAGATCACGTTGCCGAACGGGCGCAGCCAGATACCGGCGTCGATGAACTGCGCCTTGAGCCAGTCGAGATCGTGCAGGTTCGTCACTTCCACGGCACCGATGGCGCCCTTTACCCGGATATCGACGACCCCCGGAATATTGCCGAGCGGCGCAAGCTCGTGCTTCAGCTGCGCCTCGATCGCCGCGACCTGTTGCAGGCGGGGTTCGGTATCGAACAGGTCGAGCGAGGCATTGGCGGCGGCGCAGGCCAGCGGGCTCGCCATGTAGGTTGGCCCGTGCATCAGCGCCGCGTCGGCAGCGTCCGACAGGAACGCGTCGAACACGTCTGCGGTCGCCACGGTGGCGGCGAGGTTGATCGCCCCGCCGGTCAGCGCCTTGCCGAGGCAGATGATGTCCGGCGCAATCCCCGCCTGGGTGTGGGCGAACAGCGTACCCGTGCGGCCGAAATTGACCGCGATCTCGTCGCAGATCAGCAGCACGCCTGCTTCTTTCGCGGAATCGGCGATGGTTTTCAGCACCGCCGGGTCGTGCATTTTCATGCCGCCCGCGCCCTGGACCAGCGGCTCGACGATGATTGCTGCGATTTCGCGTTTATGCGCGTCGAGGAGCCGCCGGAATTCGCCGGCCGAGGCGTCGTCCCGCGGCAGCGGCGCGATGACCTGCTCGGGCAGGTAGCCCCGGAACAGGGCATGCATGCCTTCGTCCGGGTCGGTGACCGACATGGCCGCCATCGTGTCGCCGTGATAGCCGTCGCGGAAGCTGAGAAATCGCGTGCGGCCGGTCTCTCCCCGGTTGATGCGGTACTGGATGGCCATTTTCATCGCCACCTCGACCGCGACGGAACCGGAATCCGCGAAGAACACCCGGTTGAGCGGTCCGGGCAGCATCACCGCCAGCCGCGCGGCCAGCGTCTCGGCCGGTTCGTGCACCAGTCCGCCGAACATCACGTGCGGCATCGTGTGCAACTGGCGTTCCATCGCCATCACGATATGCGGGTGGTTATAGCCGTGGCATGCCGTCCACCAGGACGATACGGCATCGATCAGCTCGCGCCCGTCATCCAGGATGATCCGGGTACCTGCCGTCCGCGCCGCGCGCAGCGGCGCCGCCGCGGTCTGCATTTGTGTATAGGGCAGCCAGAGATGGGCCGTCATCGCAATGCCTATTCGGCGGCAGGCTGGTCCGCCTGTAATTCTGCCGGTGTATCGACCGGCATCGGCCGCACGCCGAGCTTGTCGAACAGGGCGCGGTCTGTGTGCTGGGCCGGGTTGCCGGTGGTCAGCAGCGTGTCGCCGTAGAAAATCGAATTGGCTCCCGCGAGGAAGCACAGCGCCTGGGTCGCCGCGTCCATTTCCAGCCGTCCCGCCGACAGCCGCACCATGGATTTCGGCATCATCAGCCGGGCGGCGGCGATGGCGCGGACCAGTTCCAGCGGGTCGAGCGGATCGACATCGGCCAGCGGCGTGCCGGGTACCGCGACCAGCATGTTCAGCGGCACGCTTTCCGGGTGGTCGGGGAGGGTCGCCAGGGCCTGGAGCATATCGGCGCGGTCGGCGCGCATTTCGCCCATGCCGACGATGCCGCCGCAGCACACGTTGATGCCCGCATCGCGGACCCGGGCCAGCGTGTCCAGCCGGTCCGCGAATGTCCGCGTCGAGATGATCTCTTCGTAGAACGTCTCGGATGTGTCGATATTGTGGTTGTAATAGTCGAGCCCGGCCTGTTTCAGCCGGTCGGCCTGTCCGTCATCGAGCAGGCCCAGCGTGACGCAGCTTTCCATGCCGAGCGATTTTACCTCGGCGATCATGTCGCAGACGGCGTCGAGATCGCGGTCCTTGGGGCCGCGCCAGGCGGCGCCCATGCAGAACCGGGTCGCACCGGCATCCTTGGCCCGCAACGCGGCGGCGCGCACGGCGTCCAGCGACATCAGCTTGTCGGCCCCGATATCGGCCTCGTTATGGGCGCTTTGCGAACAATAGGAACAGTCTTCCGGACAGCCGCCCGTCTTGATGCTGAGCAGGGTGGAAACCTGGACCTCGTTGGCGTCGAAATGCCGGCGGTGGACCGTCTGGGCCACGTGGATCAGGTCGTTGAAGGGCGCATCCATCAGCGCGCGCGCTTCTTCCCTGGTCCAGTCGTGACGGATACCGTCGGTATTTACGGGAAGAATCGCCGGGAGAATATTTTGAATCGTCATGTCGGCTATACTACGGGCCGGAAATGACACGACAAGCAGGATTCCGCATGTCCAACGAATCGCTCGACAGGTTTGCGCAGTCCAAACTGGACCGCCTGACCGCCCATGGCCTGCGCCGGACGGTTGTCGATACCAACCGGACCGATGCGGTGCATATCCGCCGGGGCGGTCGCGACCTGGTCTCGTTCTGCTGCAACGACTATCTCGGCCTGACCCATCATCCCGCCGTAAAGGCGGCGGCGCGGGACGCGGTCGGCGCATATGGCGCCGGCGCCGGGGCATCGCGGCTGATCACCGGCAATCACGACCTTTATGCCGGTCTCGAAGACCGGCTCGCCGCCCTGAAAGG
>TARA_R110002126_G_scaffold22446_7_pt1 | contig 18711 bp, 17 predicted proteins | sample TARA_R110002126 | Tara Oceans TARA_R110002126 (sample SAMEA4397536) | marine metagenome | biome: Polar Biome; feature: [DCM] deep chlorophyll maximum layer (ENVO:01000326); material: water (ENVO:00002006), including particulate matter (ENVO:01000060) such as... | depth 30 m
AGAGGCCAGCGACTTGCTGTGTGGTGGTGCGGACAGACGTTCCAGCCTGCACAATCTCAAGCTGCTCCGAGCCATTAAGGGCCGTAGCTGCGGGCAGATTTGGGATTTGTGCGTTTGCCACGTTTTAGTCTCCGACGCGCCAGAGCATGAAGGTCATCAGCGGCTCCTATTCGTACATGATGTTGATGGAGCCAGCGGCGAAGGTGTCGGTGCTGTTTGCTGTGGTGATGCGGACGCGGTCGAGAGCGCCGGACAAAGTTACGCCACCACTTACCGTGTAAGCATTGACATAAGTTCCGGTAACATCACCTAAAGTGCCGCAAGCGCCCCAAGTGTTCCCTGTAACTAAATTTAATATGGCACTTCCGTATATATTGTCGGCACCTTCAATTGAGTTGATAATGAATCCGGCAGTTGAGCTTGAGACATTAAATCCGGTTGCGCCAGAGATAATGCCGCCAGCAGAAATATATCCCGTAGAAGTTACGGAGCCAGACCCAATTTGAATCAGTTTTGCACTTGTCCCACTTGTGCTAACCCCATTAAACATCACCGTCACCCGCTTCACCCAAGACGGGATGCTCAGGAAGTCTACACCGACAACGGTGATGGTTCCGCTGACAGTGCCTGTTGATATGGGGCTGATCGTGTAGGTGCCCGCGCCGCCAGTGCCAGTACCAAGCGCCGTGATGGTTGTGCCAGCCGTGATGTTTGTCCCGGCGATCACTTGCCCAACTTGGATTGTGCCGGTGACGGACGAGGCCGTGAGCGTTGTACTGGCCCCCGAAGTTGCGCCTGTGAAGGAGGTTGTCGTAGTTGTGATTGCTGTGCCCTGCACGATCTTCTGAGTGGGCGTGAAGGTTGTCCCGTTGGTCGAAAACGGAACTTGCCCGATAGCTGTAGCTGTAAGAGCCGTGGCAACGGACGAACCAGCAACTGTAATCGAGCCAGCCGTAATCGTTGTGCTGGCAACGGTCTGAGACGCGCTGACAGTGTATGTGCCATTGCCGCCATTGCCGGTGCCGAAGACGGTAATTGTCGTTCCGGCAGTTACGCCTGTGCCACTGATAATTGAACCAATGGCAAGTGCGCCAGAAGTTGTCGCCGTGATTGTCAACGTAGTTGTTGAGATTGATCCGGTTCCAGAGAACCCAACAACAATGTCGTTAACTACAACCGCATCGTTTCCGATAGTGATGCTGCCAGCGGAGTCGTTGACGATGTTGTTGACCGTGCCGGAGGGGTGGAGGATGGTTACGACCTTGGCTGTGGACATGTCTCAACCCTTCACGATGTTGGCGCGTCAGTGACGGGCGGGACGGGCTTAACGGGGATCTTATCAATCGTGAATGTGGCGGGGTCGTAGTACCACTGGTCAGCCTGAACGTCGTCGTTGCAAGCAGTCCAGAACAGCGGAGGTGCCACTTCAAATGGCGTTGTGGTTGTCTCAGCCACGCGATCACCGATGAGAGTGCCATCGTAATTGTAGACCTTTTCGGTCGGAGAGATGAGAGCTTCTTTCATCTTAGTACTCCACGATCACAACGCCGTCAGCGCCAGCGCCGCCTGTTCCAGAACTAAAAACGCCAGCACCACCGCCACCGTAAGCTCCACCAGCCCCGCCTGTTGAAGTAACGCCGCCACGACCGCCGCCTCCATATATTGAAGACCCTCCTGCTCCAGCAAGAGAATAGCCAGCACCGCCGCCTCCAGCGATGTTCAAATCACCACTTGATCCCACTCCACCCGCGCCGCCAGCAGCATTTTGTGCACCGCCAGAACCTCCTGTTGCAGAACAAAAAGCGCCAAAAAATGATGTATTTCCAGCAGAACCAGCAGCGCCACCAGTTCCAACCGTGACTGAAACAGTACCGCCGGGAGTAAGACCGGAAACTATTTTAATAGAAGCGCCGCCACCGCCACCGCCAGAGCCATAGTCACCACTTCCGGCGCTACCACCGCCACCACCACCACCAACAACCGTGACCTTCACCTTCGTGATGCCAGTTGGAACAGTGAATGTTCCAGTAGAGGTAAACACTTGAAGGTTAGAGAAGCCGGAAGCAGCAGCAGCCGCGCTGGTCCAAGTCGTGCCATTGCTCGTCAACACATTCCCGGCAGTGCTGGGAGACGTGAGGCCCGTGCCCCCTTGGGCAGCCGTGACAGCCGTGCCGGACTGAAGGATTGTGCCGCTCGTATTGGGCAGCGTCAGAGTCGTGTCTGTGGAAGCAGCGCCAGCATCGAGGGTGACTGAGCCGCCACCAGAGTTGGCTTTGATTGTGACGGGCATGTTACGGCGTCCTCTTTACACAATGGTCCAAGAGCTTGCGGGAGAGATTATCACAGTGCTGTTCACCGTCACAGGTCCAAACGTGCCAGCGTTCTGGCCCGTGGGGATAGTATAATTCTCGGTGACTATCGTGTCATTAAGATAAAAGACTTTATTTGATCCCCCGCCAGTGGGGAGATTAACCGACTTCAGCAAGTCGCAGTTGGTTCCGTCAGACGCCACCGTAGCAATCAGGCTGCTCGCAACAGTCGCGATACGCCCGCCGCCAGTGATTGCCGTGACGTTGATAGAGTTGCCCGACAGGACCGTGCTGGCGACCGTCTGCGAGTTGTTGACCGTGTAGGTGCCAACCGTTCCAGCGCCAGTTCCAAGGGCCGTGATGTAGGTTCCTGCGGTGACAAGGCTGCCGCTATCTGTAATCACAGATCCAACTCGAAGTTGCCCGCTTGCCGCTGTAGCAATCGTCAACGTCGTCCCAGCAATTGAGCCGGTGCCGGAGAAGGCCACGGTGTTGTTAAGCGTGTAGGGGCCAGTGCCGCTAAGGATGAACGTGTTGGACGGGACGCCAGTGCCGTAGACATACGAGCCAATAGTTAGCGCGCCAGTAGTGGTCGTCGCGATTGTCAGTGTACTCCCGGAGATCGACCCGGTCCCGGAGAAAGCTACCGCTGTTTGGAAAATGACATTATAGCCGCCGCTGGTTAGATTCTGAACAACCCACTGACCTCCAACCCCAGACGGGATCGTGTAAGTCACATCCCCGGCAATTGTCCCTGTGACATTCAAGATCAGGGGCCGGTATTGCGTCGAGGTCAGCGTAGCATTGCCAGAAGTAGCGTTGAGGCTTGTTTTACCGCCAAACGCACTGTCAAGAATGGTCAAGTCACTGTTAAGGGGCTGATCCCATGTGCCAATGTACTCACCGTTGGCGGGGAGCGTCAGGGCCTTATTAGTGGAGGTCGTAGACATGGGCGATCCTCAAGAGTGCTGGTTAGCGATTGCCAGAGCGCGAGTGATCGCTTCGTCTGGTTGGTTCAGTAGAGGCTCCGTAGCCTTGCCGTGGCCCTTCTTGGCGCGTTCAGCAGCGGCCATGAGCATAGCGGCAGTGGTGATGCCTGTAAGGCGGCCTCCAGAGGCCCTGTGAGCCCTTCCGCCGCGAGCTTGTGGCTGCGGGCCTAAAACGTCTTCAGCGCGGCCAGCCTGCCTTGCGGCCTCTACAGCGGGGCTAACCGCGCTGTAAGCTCGTTCTGGCAAGCCGCCAGCACGGCCAAGGCCGTACATTGTGCCGCCTACGACTCTGGGAGAGATAAAAGCCGCATGACCGAGGGCCGCAGGGTTCACCGCAGCAGCCATACCAGTTATGCCAAGACCAGCCAAGGTTCCACGCAAGCCACCGGGGAACCAAGGTGACAGTTCAGCGCCAGCAATCATGTATGGGATGTCAGGGTTGATCTTGGAAAGCCTTTCCAGAAGTTCACCCTTTTTCCCGCCTGCCTGCCCCTTTACAATATTGGAAAGTTTTTTGTCAGTCGTCTTGGCATTAGTGAAAGCGTACTTCATTTCACCAAGGTCATCCAAAGCGCCGCCATAGCCCTCCATTATTTTTGCATAATCGGGTTGAGCGCCGTATTTTGGCAATTTGCTGCCCGGCAATTTTTCATCCGAAACGATTGTCTGTTTTGCGGAATTTGCGACCATAGTAGCTAACTTGCGGGACTGTGAATCGTAGCCCGCAGCATCAAAACCGTGCGAACGAAGCATGCGTTTCAGTTCATCAAAATTCTCAATGTTATGGGTTATGTTGCCAGCAGCTTTTTGGTCCGCAACAATCTTTTCAAGCGTATTATATGTTCTTTCCATTTGCGGCGACATAGGCTTGCCGCTTTTTGCATAAGCCATTTGCCTTGCTTCATTCAGCGCGTTGTCAACTAAGTCGTAAGGAAGAGCCCGCTGTGAATCAAGGCTCTTCATGCCTCTCATGTATTCAGCACTTGCGTCTTTACGAATTTGATCAATTGCGCCTTCGACAGCCTCAACAGCAGCCGCTGGGGGTGCTTTGCCCGTGTAATGTTCCCAGAAAACAGGGTTTGCGGTAGCCCCTGCTTCTCTAGCTTCCTTCAATGATTTAAAAGAAGCCCCCGATGTCATGGTTGCGGGCAAAGAAAGCACCTTGCCTGTAGCTTCAGCGGCTACCTTGGGAACTTGTGTCGCCAAAGAAATTGGGTCAATGGCTTTACCAACTGCTGTTACGGCCTTGCCTGCTGTCCCAAGGAGGCCGGGGGCGCGAGCAGCAAGGCTTCCGCCGCCTGTGAGAGGCGTGGAGACATCAGCAAGGAATCCGACAGGGTCTTCCGCAAAGGTCCGCTTGGCGGCCTCCACGCTGCCATAGCGCTCCTTCATAAGCTGGCCCATTTGATTCACGGCAGCTTCGTCTTCAGCTTTTTTCTTTGCGTCTTGGCTATAGCCCAACGCTCCTTGAGCTTTAGAGTACAAGCCTGTGCCAAGTTGACCAATAGCCTGCGCCGTCTCTTTGGGTTGCATAAATGGAGTCACAAGCGCGTGGCCGAAGGCCTTGGCGCTGGGCACAAAGTTTTGAGCGGCGGATGAGACTACATCGCCCCATGCCATATCTTTTGGCTCTTCGCGGCCAACTTGGTTAGGCGCAAAAGCCGATGGCTGATTAGGCATCTTTGCGGCAGCAGCAGGCTGTTGAGTTGTAACTTGCTGCTCCGCTGGCTTCTGGCCGCGAAATGACCGCATGAAATCTGTGTTAAGAAGATCGTCTTCTTCTTTAGCAGCAGGGGGTGCCTTGGCCGTAGCAGGCGCGGGCGCAGGCCGAGCGCTACCTTTCATGAAGTCGGTCTGGAGAAGATCATCATCTTCCATTATTGGACTCCACTGACGAAGTAGCGGCTAAGGCCCGGCGTATAGGGGACCCCTGTTGCTTTGGACAGGTTCCTAAAATACTGCTCAATCACTTGAGGAGATTTTGTTCCCGTTGTCAGTTTCTCAACTGCCTGCGGATCTTTCAAAATAAGGGCACCAAGAAGCCGCTCTTCACGCTCGTAACGGCCCCTTGTGTCATCTTCAAAAGCTTTGCCAGCAGTAGCAAAAGAACCGCCAGAAACATCGCCAAAAACCTCACGATGGGCATCGCGATCTTTAGCTTTCTGGGTCATGCTCATTATCTGAGCCGCAATCTTAGCTTGCGCTTGTGGAGGCATATCGCCCTGCGCCATAGAACCCAACAGGGTTCTAAGAGCGCCCAAATTATGCTGGCCTGCGGCCTCTGTAGCTTGAGAAGCGAGGAATGTATTCAGTTTATTTTGAATTGCAGCATTTGTGTCGCCAGCAAGAATGTCCTCGCCCTTATAGCCCATAGATCTTGCCAATGTGTTCACGCCATTAGCTATGTTGGCGCGGAACTCGTTGGTTTTGCCGGGGGCATCAAGACCCTGCGCGTTGACAATTTTAGATGTATTGCCAGCAAGAGAATTGATGATGGTTGTGTTGTTGTTCGCCGCAAGGGCCGCAGCCGCCGTTGAAGTCTCGTAGTCTTTCGAAACCTGAGCAGCGCCCGCAGGAGTAAGGCCCATAGTCCTATAGGCGTCCTTCTGCGCCAACTGGCGGGACGAGTTTCCAAAGATTCCGCGATCCGTCATGTTGGGGTCAATGCTCTGATCAATTGGCTTCGGGCCGAGATCAGGCACTTTTGGCTCAGGCTCTTTAAGATATTGCGTTGCCGCAGGGGCATTGATGCCAATCGACTGCAAATACTTGGACGCAGCAGAATTTTCAGCAAGGCCCGCAATCTTGCCGCCAAGAGGAATAAGGCCCTTTTTCATAGCCTCAACTGTCAGCATCAGCGAGCCATCGGGCATGCGGACCAGAGTTCCATCCCGAAGGAACGAAAGGTTGCTACCGCGCTGTGCAGATTCAAATGTCTGAGCCTTTGACTGCTCAATGTTAGCCTGACGGGTCTCTTCCTCGCCATAAGCCTTTGCGCCCGCGCCAAGCCCCTGCAATGCCGCAGCGAACGGGGAGATGCTCTTGGAGCTTGCCATAGCGCCAATGCCTTGAAGCACCGGGAGGATGATGCCCTTGTTGCGGTCGAAGAAGCCGGGCTCTTGGCCTGCGCCAAGGCCCTTTGCGTCAGCAGGACGGCCAACATCGGCAGGGGGACGCCCAGCGCCAAAACCTCCACCGCCCCCACCAGAACGGTTTAGGAGGCTATATACTTCACCGGCAGTGCGCGGAGAACCGTCACGGTTGAAGAAAACATTTTGGTTTGCGCGAACTTGGTCAGATCCAGCAAGAGAGTGGGCAGGCGCAGACGGATCTTCCTGCATCCGGCGAAGGAAAGCAGGGCCACCAGCCTCACCCAAAAACCAATTCATGCGGATATTTTGCGGAGTCGGTTCTATGCCCGTGCGAGCAAGGACAGCAGCTTGATCGCGGGCATGCGCATCAACCATTTTACGCTGCACATCTTCGGGCAAGGTTGCTGCAAAACCGCGAGCATTAGGATCGTAGTTGATGCCTTCAACAAATTGCGGGTTCTTTTGGAGAACTCCGCGCGCAGTTGCATCAGTAAATTGACCTAAACCAGCAGCGGAACTTGTTTTGGCGCGAGCGCGTGGATCACCGCCGCTTTCACGGTCGATTTGATACTGCCCTGCCTCGCGGCCATAACGGTCCAAATCTTCATTGCTATATGTGCGAACGGCAGGAGCATCCGATTCCGCGCGTTCTCCATCAGCATGGTGCTGGCGAGGGACAATGCCACCTTCATAGAAGTGCCCACGATTGGCTGCATGCCGTGTTGCCTCATCATAGTTTACGGTGAGGTACTTGCCGCGATGCCCTATAGCATCAGGATGCTTGGAACGGACTTCCTGCGCGATGAGGCCAAGCTGGGTCGGCTTGTCGCCAAGGTTGTAGCTGTAGATGTTCTGCCCGTCGAAGGTCTTGCCAACGGGGCGAACATTGTCCTTTAGGCGTTTATCCGACAGCGCAAACAGAGCGGTGCCCACATCAAGAGCCGTCTTCGCCATTCCAAGGCCCTTGGCAATATCGCCACCAAGGCCACCCCCGCCGCCACCGCCACCACCGCCACCCGCAGTCTTCAACTGCGGAGGCTTCTGGGAGCCAGCTTTCAGCACACCCTCCATCGGGTCTTTTGTGCCCATAACGTCGCTGGGGTCATACGGGACCGCCTCGTCGCCTTGGCTGTCTTCGCTACCGCCGTCAGCGTAACGATGACGAGGCATGACGCCCCCGCCATGCTCAAATCCAAAGAACCCTTTTGCCTTGTCAAGTAGGCCGGGCTCAACGGAACTTTCTGGCGCTGAAGACGAAGAGGGCTTTGCAAGATTTTTGAACTCGCTTTCCGTCAGATCCCGCGCTTGGCCCGCATCTTTAACATCAACGTCATTTGCGCCTTTAGGAGCGCCACGAAGCCCCATCTTCTCGCCAGCGCGCTCCGTCAGGCCCTTACCGCTAAGACCCTTTGTAGCTTCATCCGCAAGGCTATAAACCTTGCCAAGATCGGAACCCGCACCAGCTTGCTGCTTAGGGAGCGGGCCAGCCGTGACCAGCTTAGGCGTAGCCAACTGCTGCTGCGGCACGATCCCACCGGGGCCGTGGGGCGTTGCACCCGCAGCCTGACCGTAAGGGCCAGCGGAAGCAAATGGGCCGAAGGATTGACGCTGCTGGGCAAGGATGGCTGCAAGGTCCGTGGAGTCCACAACGGAGCCAGAAGTGGCATAGCCGCCCCTCTCAAAGGCTCCGGGCTGATAGACTGCCCCACCCATCGAGTTGGGGTCCAGACCGCCGCCGTAGGCCTTCCCAGCCCTATGCAGGCTCTCGCCGGTCTTGAAGCCGCCACGGTTCGAGAAGAACCCGCGAGGCTGCGTCGAGGTCGTCGTTGAGCCAGACAGCGCACCCGTGCCCATTGCAATGTTTGCGAGGAACTGAGCCACTTGGAAGTCGTAGCCGCGCTCTTGTAGGAACTGTTGGTATTGAGCCGTATCTTGCGCTTGCTGGGTCTGCTGCTGGAGGGTGCCAGCGCCAATCTGGGCCTGTGAGCCCTGCAACGCAGCCTGCTGCGCGCCAGTGCCAAGCCCAGCAATTTGCTGCCCAGCCTGCATACGGCGAGCGAGATCCGAGCCTACAACGCCCTGCTGTTGCTGCGCGGTCTGCACAGCCTGCTGATAGCCCTGTTGGTACAGAGGGGCGATGGCTTGCGCCATGCCCAGATTTTGCTGGCCCATAAGCTGCGCACGTTGAATCCCAGCACGGTCGCCACCGAAGGCCCCGCCCTTGATAGCTTCCGCCTGCTGTTGAGCAAGTTGCTGCCCCTGCTGCTGTTGAAGGGCTTGAACTGTCGGGTTAACCACTGACTGAGTAAACGGATTCTGATAGTAGCCGATCTGGTCCTGCGTAAGCGGCCCGACATCCCTTGCGCCAGACATCGTCAAGCCAGTAGCAGCCCCGTAATAAGGTTGCGCCAATTGCGAAGCAGCACTGGTGTTTTGGATGCCGGCGGTTTGCGTAGCAGTCAGCGGCGCTACAAACTCACCGCCGTATTGTTTAAATGGCTGCTCAGCAGTCTTCTCTGCGCGGGCGTTGACAGCATTGTACCGCGCCAAAACTTCGGGCGGGATGGATACTGTTTGGGAACTTGTGCTTGACTTTCCGCCGCCACCCATATTGATTACTCCGCAGCCGTCCGGTAAGCGCCGGTCGTAGCATTATACAGGAAAAACGCGCCACTTGGCTTCCCAAATTGACGCTCGTATAAACGAACTTTGGCTTCTGTGCGATGGTTCGACAAGACGCCGATAATCAAGGGAATCCCAAGCCCATCAGCGGTCCTCTTCGAAAACTCACACAAGCGCCGGGCCCGCCCCCCTTTTGCACTGCGGTAGTCAGGATGGATGAAGATCGCGCGCTCCTCAAGCACCTGTGCATCTGAATACCACATTGTTCCAACTCTGAGAAGGATTGCGCCTTCAAGACCCGCGCCTTCATCCTGAATGATTCCGACGATGCCGTTTTCTAGGTTGAGCGCAGGCCAGATCTCGGCCAGAAGTTTCTTTGGGTTTGGGTCAACAAACCCGTTTTCGTCACATGCCTGCATAGCCAGATCCATCATGGGATGGACATCGTCTGGCGTTCCAATCCTTACCCCGAAGTTGTCAAACATAGCTCCCCCTTAGTCCTTCTTCGGCCCCGGAAGCTTCCGCAGCGTCTGAACAGTCTTAGCCCTATACGATCTTACGAAGTCGTCCAGTTCCTTATGCCCACGGTCGATGTCCCCACCGCCCATGCGCGTCACATCATCAGGATGGATTACATATTCGCCGCCGGCGGCAACGATAGGGACGGGTGGTGAAGAGGGCTCAATTGAGCCCCCTCCTGCTTTACCCGGCAACCCTAATTGCGCATCCATGCCCGGCATGCCCTTCATCTCGGGGGCGGGCGTAAAGATCGTATTAGCAACCTTGAACCCGGCCTCCGTGTTTCCTTCGCCCATTGCAGAGATGATGTCTGCGGGGATAACATAGGAGCCAGAGTGAACATGCATCGGGAGATGGTCTGTGCGGCCAGCGACAGGGCTACGGATCGGCCCAACGTGGATCTTGTCCATCGAGACTTCGCTTGGGTTCCCAAAGAAGGATGCGCCGCCGGTAGCCCGACGCTTGCGTAACTCGCTGAGAGCAATTGCTACAGCCTGCTTCTGAGGACGGCCAGTATCCATCAATTCCTTGATGTTGGAGCCAATGACATTCTGGGATGAACCTCTTGCTAGTGGCATGGCATCCTCATGGATTTGGCGTGTAGCCGACGCAGAAATTTATGTTGGCGTCAGTCTTTAGGACTAGGCCATTCTTATACGGCAGCTTCACATCCTGATACGGCGTGAAAGATGCCGCATTGGACGGCAGAGATTTATAAATTAAATTTGTCGCTGATATGCCGCCAGTGGTCGCAGAATCATAAATATAAACTTGCGCTGCCCCAGAATGCACCGGAATTGACACGCTGAACATTTTGCCAGCGCCGACAACCTCTTGATGCTCAGTCGATGCTGCAACCGTATTGCTGACAGTTGACGGGTATGTGTTGCCAGCCACGCCATTGATGGCGGTGACGAGGAGCGCCAGATTGGTGCAGATGCACGGCAGATCCGCCTCAATCAGCTTCAACGTCTGGTTCAGGCCGTTGATGGCAACGACGCCGTTCTTCTGGGTAGTGAGAATATCATCGAGCGATGCTGGCATCAGAACCGTCCATCAGGTTGTAGACGATAACGGAAGTTTCCAAGCCGCCACCAAGACCCAGCATCCGTACTTTGAATGCGGATCGAAACCAAGCGGCCACGGAATCTTGGCGTTACATAGGTTGTTGCTTGGGTCAGCGTGTATGGGCCATAGATCAACGGCTGCTGTCCTGCATAGTCTGCCACATAAAACGTAAGCAGGATATTGGCACTTTGAGCGCCCCCAAAATAACCCCACTTCATGTCAGGCCAAACTTGATCAATGAACATTTTTACATCGGCTTCCGAAAGAACAAAATAACCTGTTTGAAAATAGCTATTCATTGCAGATCCAGCAGCATCAGGAGATGTCTCATGCTGATAAAGAAAGTTGTTTGACGCCGCGCCGATGGGTGGACCAAGGACAGATTCATTTGTCCAAGCCGTCCTTGCTACATAAGCATTGCTGCTATTGTTGAAGCTGTAGTCCCACTGGTCCAGAACAATGTTGTATTTGACGAAGCCATTGTTCTCAAGGCTGCCAGATATGAGGCCCCCGCTGACGTAAGGCGCAGTCTCTGTGCTTACAAAGGTCGCTGTGTTTCCAGATGTCGAAATAACGACATATGAACCATTGTAAGTAGCGGGGGTGACAGCAGACAAGGTCACCGTGCTGCCAACAGAGAACGTGCCAACTCCGCTATATGTGACCGTTACAGACGAGCCGTTACCAACGATGTTGGTGATGCCAAGATTTCCAACCATCGGGTAATGCCAAGCAATCTCGCCAAAACGGGAATTAGGCGCTACCCGGATCTTGTCAAGGTTGTCCGTGTCCAAATCTTGGAACACCACATCCCAAACTGGGCACCGAATAGGCTCGACGCCGCTGCCAGCCAACCGATAAAATTGGCTCTGGCCCATCCAGTAGACAACCCCGTTCATGGAGCCAGCAGCCTTGCGGCCTATGAGACCGCATCCGGTGCCAAGTTCATTGAACTGATAGACATACGGAGGGCCAACGTATTGCATTGCCCAAATGCCCAAGTCAGTCCAGAGCAGCGCCTGCTGACCGGCCTGAATGCCTTGTACAATGCGAGATCCCTTAGGAATGCGGTAGCTGCCAGCTTGGTTTGTTAAAGACAAAATCCACGAGTCGTAGTTGTTTACGTCGCACCACCGGACGAGCATGGGGTCAGCAACGCCATTGAATGTGGACCCCCATGCAACAATCTGTCGCTGCGGCATGGCGACGAAAACGCCCTGATTGATTGATGGCGCGTTGGCAATGCATCCCGCCGCAGCGTTCCCATCAATTGGGTTCCACGCGAAAACTGGACCACCAAGAGGGTTTGCAATGAGAGTTTCGCCCCAATTGTCGAGGGTCCAATCCACAGCATTTATAGGTACGCCGCGATCTGTTACGGGAACAATGCCGCCGTATCCATAAAACCCGTACCCGTCCTCACCATACCCCAAAGCGGGCAAAGCAGGCCCTACGCCGTTGTAGTAAACAAAACGGACTTGCCCACCATTCTCAGATACAGTGGCCACTGAGGATGCAGACGTGGGCGCATTGATCTTGAATACGTCTGTGCTTGTGACAGCGGAAACCGTCAGATTCCGAAAGATGGTTATGCCGCCGACAGTTGTAGCCACCAGAGCAGGGAACGTATCACCTTCAAAATAGCCATGATTTGGCAGCGTTACGGTGACTAAGCTCGACCCATTGGCGGTCGTATATTTAGGGACAACTCCGTTGTTGGAAATAGTTCCGGGGGCTCCCGAAGCCGCTCCTGTAGTGGCGTTGGCAAATGAGACGCTGCCCGCCGCCGAGGTTGTGACAACATAGGTTCCGTTATAGCCAATCGGTGTGACACCAGCGACAATGATCGTGCTTCCAGCGGGGAAAACATATGCCCCAGCATATGTGAGCGTCACATACCCAACTGAGGGAGAAGAGGCAGTGAGCCCCGTGATCGTGACCGGCGACGTTGTTGTGTAGGTTGCGTTCTGCGGCTGACCAAGCACATCAATTGCATAGATCGTGTATTGATCAGGGATCAGGCCGGGGTTGTAGACCTGATATTGCCCGAAAAGGATAAGCCCACCAACAGAGACCTGAGTCTGAATATCAACGACCCAAAAGTTGTTTGTGTCGCGCCCGGTTTCTGTGACAACAACGGCATTGCTGCCAGCCGTCGTGCTAAAGTTAACCGCCGCACTAGCCGTCAATTGTTCAGGAGTAATATCTGGATTTGAACCGTTAAGGATAACGCTCAATGAACGGCCACCACCATAGATCAGGCCGCCCGAAGTATATGCAGCCGGTGCAGAACCAAGGACATATGAAACAGTCGTCCCGGTAGTCGCAGTAATAGTAAAAGTGCCGTTATAAGTAGTTGGAGTTATTCCACTTACTGTAATGCTCTTGCCGACAAGGAAAGAAGCGCCACCAGTAAATGTAAGAGTGACAGTTGCCCCAACATTGCTGGCGCCCGTCACAATGCAAGGCGAAATGCCGTCAGCGCCCACGCCAAGGTACGAGTTGGAATTGGTGTCTTCCCATGCCCACAAAGCACGAACTGTCGAACCCAGATTGATGGTGTACCCATCGGGATATTGTGTCCAGCCACCAAGCTTTTGAACCAAGCCGCCCATCGTCCGGTCGGGGATGAACCGGATAAGCTGACTCTGTGAGATAGCTGCTTCGTTAAGGGCTGGCGTCTTGTTGACATCGACACCGGGCAGAAGCTTGAGGCTTTGATGGGGCATGTCTTATCCCCTTGTCGGCGTGGCGGCGGTCGAAGGCGACTGCGAAGACCAAGCCGCAGCCTCAAACTTCTTGCGGTTCTCTTCCATCATGGCCGACTTGAGAAGCGCCTGATACTGGCTTTCGTAGGTTATTGCCATCTGAGGGTCGTCGTTGGCGCGACCGAAATTGCGCTGATATGCGCTAATATAGATCATGCTCGCCATGATGAAGACATCCGGCAGATAGAGGCTGATGTAGCTGGTAGTGTTCGTTGAGGACAGGCTGTTGGGGCGATAAGTACCAACAATCTCACAGGTGTAGTTGGCGTCAGGGTATGGGCCAACAAGGAACGTGTAATCGTCAAAGGGCACAAAGTACTGAGGCACCCCACGGTTAGCCGTCGCGCCAGAGCCGTAAACGGAATCCAAAAACTCTTTGGTCGTTGGCAGTAGGGCAACCCTAGTTGCAGTATCTGGATTTGTAGAACCACTTGGTGTTAGAACATTGATCTGTTCGGGGACCACAAACGTGCCCGTTGGAACCGAAATTTGGCGGCTCCCAGCAGTCAAGCCGTAGGCGGTTGTCGAGATGGATGTGAAAAGAAAATCGAGATCGCGGTACATCCGGTTCTCGGCATAGGTGATCATCTGGGGCAGAATCGTGACGAACGCAGCATCAGTCTCCGCCACGACGGCCATCGTGGCGATTTGGGTGACGTACTGCGAATATGTGAGGCCTGTGGTCATGACTAACCCCGTGATCCGCCCTTTATACCATTGCCGGGCAGTTTACGCCATGCCAGAGGCTTTGTCCTTGACCTCGGCCACGCGGCGGCTCCAACCCTTGCCGAAGGTGTCGAAGGTCGGCAGGCGCTTGAGGAAGTCGAGGCGCATGTCGCAGAGGGCGTCAACCATCTGCTCGGGGTTGCACTCCCTGATGGCGCCCATGGACTTGGGGCCGAGGGCGCCGTCCGCCGTGACGCCAGCGATTGTCTGCAAGAACTTTGCCGCCCTGCCCACGCCCGAGTTCACCGCCAAGTCGTAGGCGGCGTAGTCCACGCCATTGGGGAGCTGGTCACCCTTGATCTTGTCCCAGTACATGGTCTTGTAGAAGGGCTTCACCACTTCAGGTGTAAGCTTGCGCATGAAAGCTTCGTCCACGGGCTTGCCGACGTAGCCCTCCCAAGCGGCCTTGGTAACGCCCAAGTTGGTCATGCCGCCCGGATCTTTCGGATGGTTCACAAATCCGCCCTCGTGCTTCAAAACGGCGGCGAAGCTGTTATCCCAGTTCTCTTGCATGTCACTTGTCCTTTGAAGCAAGTAGGTCATTCTTGGCCTTGGAGCCAGCGGACGAGCCGTAATAGAAGTTGACCACTCCGGTCCACGCCGTCCCCAGAGCGCCCAGCATCATCAGGAGCGCCTCCGTGCCAGTCTGCGGCATCCCATTGAGGAGCATCCAGATCAGGATGCCAAAGAACCCCAGCGTGATGACGATGGCAAGAACCTTGGGAACCCAGTCCTTCGTCTCGCGCTGCATCTGCCGGGCGCTGTCGCGGTCACCGGCAGCAATGCGCTCAAGGTCGATGTCCAAGCTCTTCATCTGCACCTTGAAGTCTGCGTCGATCTTCTTGATGGCGGCAAGCTGGTCAGGCGTTGCCGCAGCCATTGCCTCGGAGATCTGCTCCTCTGTGCCGTCCTCATGCCCAAAGAGGGCGCTGGACAGGGTCTTGACGGCAACGCCAGCCAGCGGGCCACCCAGCGCCGTGGCGATGGACGGGGCCAATTGACCAAGTAGGGGGCCAAATTGCTTCAATAAGTCCATTTTATTTCCCCTTCTCAAGCAGCGTGATGCGCTTATCAAGCGCCGCGATCAGTTGTGCTGTGTCAAACCGGATGGCCGCTCTGGCAGCAGCGGCGTCAGCCACCATGTCCATGCGGCTCTTCTCAATGGCTGCCATTGAGCGTTCGCGGTCGAGCGTCATGGCGGCACGGGCAAGGGCGCTTTCCTTCTCGACCTTGCCAATCTGGTCGCTCAAATTCTCACGGATCTGCGCCATGTCGATAGTTGTGCCCTGCGGCGGGATAGCCTTGTTGTCGGCATTGACGACCACAGCCACCTTAGACTTTAGTTGAATAATCTCGTTGTTGGCAGCAGAAAGCGAACTCATGAGGTAGACGACGCAAGAGAACAGGATCGGTATACCAGCAAAGGTAATCTTCTCGACCAGCGCGCCCTTGCTGGCGCTTGCCGCCATCTCAATGGCAAACTTTTCCTGCTTCTCTTCCGTTGTGCTCATTTGTCTGCCTTCCCATCAAGCTTGTCATAGATTCGCTGGAACATCGTTTCGATGTGATCCATGCGCTTGTCCATGTCGAACTTGCTAACGTATGTTTTTGGTAGGTCTACCTCTAGCGTGTGAAAGTCAATTTGAAGCTTCTGAACAGCTTCCCAAATCTGGCGGGCAAACCACCCAGAAGCGGCAAGTATAGCCCCGAAGACCATGTTAATGGTTGATTGATCCACGGGGCCAAACCTCATCATTCCGTTACGATTACAGGTTGCATTATGTATTTTTTAAATAATTTGGCAAACGGTGTTTTTTCAGCAAGCATATACGCTTCATCAATGACTCTTAGCCGCTCAAGCCACATTGAGTCCCACATATGGATGATTGAAGAATCGGCAATTTCAGACAAAATAGATTCCCCACCTTCCTCCAAAACACGGGTATCAAACCAGTCAAATGGCAAAAATTTTTTCATATCAATAAGCGTAATTAACTCAGGGTTTTCTTTGTAAATTTCAACCGGCAAGCAAACTACGTGCCAACCCCATACGTTTTTTTGCAAACCATCTGCCAATTTGTTTAACCACATTTTAATAAATTCAGATTTTGGTTTGGCTAAAATAGTAGCGGCACTGAACGAATGGTCCGGGTAACGGGATTGTGTTGAAATATCTCCAACAAATCCCGCCATAACGCAATCATTATTTAAAAATTCAGTGAGTGGCTTGGTAAGTATTGCATCTGTATCAAGATAGATACCGCCAAATTCAAGCAACACCCTGAGCCTAACAACATCAGCTTGATATTGTGGAACGTCATTAAGAGAAACACCTTCAAATTCAGTTGGAGCATTCATCTGTTTTAATGTAACATATGATTTAATTGCCTCCCAGTGCGGATTGTCAATTGGTTCTGCGTTGTAATAAAAATTTATAGCGTCGGGTTTTTGAATTTCATGTGCAGCCCTTACTGCAAGATAATTAATAAGGCTAAACTCTCTTGAATTGGCCCCTGTAAAATACATCATGTGAACAATGTTGGGAATGCCGTCATCCGGCTTGGAAGCTACAATAGGCTTATTAAGATAATAGGCAAGATTGGATTGTAAGCGGTCATCAAACGGCGCTAATTCTGCTGCAATCTTTCCCTGCTGGGCAGCAATGTCTTTCAAGCCAAGGTTCCAAGCAGAGATTGCCGCTAAATCATGGGCCTTGTGGCCCCACACTTCGGGGTCGCAAGTATATACTTTTTCCCGGTCAGTGATTCGCAAGGTTCTCATGGCATAGGCAAAGCATTCTTCCCAGCGGGACTGCCTGTACATAAGCATAGCAAGTTCACACCAAGGCTCCCGTGTGTTGGGGGCCTCAGATGCTGCCATTTGAAAAGCTTTTTCTGCTTCAAAGGGTTGCCCAACTTCATTGTAGCAACGCCCCATCACACGGTACGCATAGCACCGCTCATTCTGCCATGTTGCGCGGGGAAGTTTGAGATAGTTTTTGCAAGCTTCAATAGCCTCCAACCAGCGGGAGTGAAAGCTCAACTCACGGGCGTAGTAGAAGGCATTGCGGGGACAGTCGGGGTCTTCCTTTACAGAAAGCTCCAATAAATCCATGTACTGTCCGCGCGATTTGGTCGGGTCTGGCTTGTGGACCGCGATGAGGAAGTCGGTCTGCGCCCATTTCTCTTCAATGCGTCCGTCAGGAACAGGATATTCGTGGCATGGGTGATGCCAGTGATAGCCGTGTCTGGCGTGGATTTTCTCGTAGTAGAAGCTAATTCCGCAACCCCAGTCGAACATGTAGCGGAGGCGGGTGGTTTCTCCCTTGATCCAGACACGCTCAATCTCCTCACGCCATCCCGGTTGAAGAACCTCGTCAATGTCCAAGCTGATGCAGACATCCATGTCGCGCGGAACAAGCGCCAAGGCAGCGTTACGAGCCAGATCGAAGCGCCAAGGAGTGATAGCAATATGATGCACTGTAGCTCCACATGCTTCAGCTTGTTCCGGCAAACCATCGTCTGACCCCGTGTCGGCAATCATGATTATGTCTGCATCCGCTGCCGACTCGCAAAAACGCTGCACGAAGTGCGCCTCGTTCTTGCTGATGGCGTAAACTGCAATTTTGAGTTTGATTGAGTGCTTTGACCAAATGTAGACTCCAATTTCTCCGTCTATATGCGACAGAGTTGGCTCACCAAATACCCGGCGAACCTCTTCATCAGTCCAGTTGTCGGTGACGTGGGCCTCGTGCGGGTTCTCGTCAAACTCGCCCTGTGGGTAGTATCCAATTGGAATGCTGACCACAACGGTGTCAGCGCATCCTTTGAGATGACCCATCAATTTTTGAGCATCATCGACACTCATATGCTCCAGAACGTCGCCAGCAAAAGCTACGTCATAGTGATCATCGGAGGTCCATGTGGTTGCATCAGCAATGATCAGTTTGCCGTAAAGATTCTCAAGGCCATACTTCTCAACGTAGGGCTGCCAAATCTCTACGCCGGTCAAGTCAGCGTGGGGGAACATTTTGGCATAGGTGCCGCACCCACAACCAATGTCCAATATTTTCCCATGCGGGACGCGAGACACAATATCTTTGATGTATCGTTTACCATTCTCTGAACTAAATGGCATAAGAACCCCCTCTTTGCCTGTTGCGGATTAGATAACAGTCCAAGTGCTTCCAGATGGGACAGTGACTGTCGCGCCCGAATTGATCGTCACCGGCCCAGCCGTTTAAATGGCCGAAGAGCCATTCATGTCTTCCTGAGACATGACCCAAACATAACACTTGGCAAGGAAGTTGTCGCCAGCCATCGCCTCAATGTCGGACAGGGGCGTGTGGTAGCGCCGGAAATCCACGTCGCGGGTGTCGTCGTTCTGCGGAGCGGTAGCATACCCGGCAACGTCGATCATGACGTTGAAACGAGCTTCGGCATTGCGAGTGCGAGAGATCGACGCAGTGACAATGCGGAAGTAAGCGCCTGCAAAAGGGACGCCGTACTGAGATTGTTGGAGGTCAGCTTGGATAGCCATGATCGGTCCTTATGCGTAGATGACTTCGGATGTTTGAGCCGTTGCGACCCAGCGGATGTCTGTAGCTGCTGCGCCTGTG
>TARA_R110002126_G_scaffold3933_1_pt1 | contig 18671 bp, 30 predicted proteins | sample TARA_R110002126 | Tara Oceans TARA_R110002126 (sample SAMEA4397536) | marine metagenome | biome: Polar Biome; feature: [DCM] deep chlorophyll maximum layer (ENVO:01000326); material: water (ENVO:00002006), including particulate matter (ENVO:01000060) such as... | depth 30 m
CGGTGACGCGGTGATGCGGTGATGCGGTGACGCGGTGACGCGGTGACGCGGTGACGCGGTGATGCGGTGATGCGGTGATGCGGTGAGACGTGAGACGTGAGACGTGAGACGTGAGACGTGAGACGGGGCTTGAAGCGTGAGCCGAGACGCCGAGACGCCGAGACGCCGAGACGCCGAGGTGCGGGAGGTGCGACGCACGACGGCGTGGCAGAAAAGGCGATTGGCGATCAGCCATTCGTGGAGGCACGCAACGGGGGGGCGTGGCGCGGCGAAGACCGGGCATCGGGGTGTTTCGTCCGGTCGGCGGGGCGCGTACAACCTGGGCATGGCGGGCCCTCCTCACGTTCTGATCCTGCGCGACCCGCGGGAGTCCTGGAAGCGCTGCAGCTTGGCGCCGTTGCGCGGGATGGAGGACATCGAGTTTCGCGAGTACCGCATCGATCGCCAGGTCGACGCGACCGGGCGCATCCTGTTGAACCACGAGGCGCCGGTGCTTTCGGCGGCCGATGCGGGGGCCGACCTGATGCTCGTCGACAGTTCGTGGCGGCGTTTGCCGAAGTTGCTCGAGACCGTGGTGGGGGAACCGGTCTACCGGTCGCTGCCTGCGCTCGAGACCGCGTTCCCGCGCAAGAGTCGAATCTTCGAGGATCCGGAAGCCGGACTCGCGAGCGTCGAGGCGCTGTACGCGGCCTTGGCCCTGCTCGGGGCTCCTCGCCCGGAACTGCTGGACGCGTACCACTTCGCCGAGGCCTTCCTCGCGGCGAATCCGGACCTCCCGCGCTGAGGTTGGCGCGGAACGGGAGCCCGGTCCCTAGGATGGTCCTGCCATGGACCTCGCACGCCTCCGCAACCTCGGGATCGCCGCCCACATCGATGCGGGCAAGACGACGGTCACCGAGCGCATCCTGAACCTGTGCGGCGTCGAGCGCCGGGTCGGTCGCGTCGACGAGGGCACGGCCACGATGGACTGGATGGCCGAGGAGCGCGAACGCGGGATCACGATCACCGCCGCGGCGACGCGGGTGCGCTGGGCCGACCATGACCTGAACGTCATCGACACGCCGGGGCACGTGGACTTCACGGTCGAGGTCGAGCGCTGCATGCGGGTCCTCGACGGGGCCGTGCTGGTGCTCGATGCCGTCGCCGGAGTCCAAGCGCAGTCCGAGACGGTCTGGCGGCAGATGGCGCGCCACGGCGTGCCCTGCATCGCCTTCGTCAACAAGTGCGACAAGACCGGAGCCGATCCGCTCGCCGCGGCCGAGACCCTGGCGACGCGACTCGGCGCCCGGCCGCTGCCGATCCAGTACCCGATCTTCGAGGACGGCGTGTTCACAGGAGTCGTCGACCTCGTGTCCCGCAAGGCCCTGTTCTTCCACGCCGACGGCAGCCTGCGTGATGGTGAGGTCCCCGCGGGGCTGTGGGACGAGGCCGAGGTGTTGCGCGCCGAAATGGTGGACACGCTGGCCGAGGAGGACGAGGAGCTCCTGGGGGCGGTCCTGGACGACCTCGAGCCCGAGGTCGCGACCCTGCAAAGCGCTCTGCGTGCGCGGACCTTGACCGGCGAGCTCGTGCCGGTGCTCTTCGGCGCCGCCCTGCGCGGGATCGGCATTCAGCCCCTGCTCGATGCGATCTTGACCGCGCTGCCCTCGCCTCTGGATCGACCGCCGGTCGTGGGGCACGACCCGATCACCGGCGCGGAACTGCCTCCGCGCGGACCGGACCCTGGCGGCTCGCTGACCACCCTGGCCTTCAAGCTGCACGCCGGAGCTCACGGGGACCTGACGTTCGTGCGGATCTACGCCGGCACCTTGAAGTCGGGCATGAAGCTCTGGAATCCGCGCAGCCGGCGCATGGAGCGGCCGCCGACGTTGCGGCGCATCCACGCCGATCACGGGGTCGACCTGGACGAGGCCGTCGCGGGCGACATCGTCGCCTTGACCGGCTGCAAGCAGACCGTCACGGGCGACACGCTGTGCGATCGCGCCGAGCCGATCGCCCTGGAGCCGTTGACATTCCCCGAGCCCGTCGTGGCGCTCGTGGTCGAGCCGGTGTCCGCGGACGATCGCGACAAGTTGCGCGTGGCCCTGGACCGCCTGGCCCACGAGGATCCCTCCTTCCGCGTCCGCGAGAACACGAACACGGGGCAGTGGACGATCGAAGGCATGGGGGAGCTGCACCTCGAGGTCCAGCTCCACCGCCTCGAGCAGGAGTTCCGCTTGACGCCGCGCGTGGGCCAGCCGCGGGTCTCCTACCGCGAGTCGCTGGTGGGAGGCGGTCGTGGCGCGGCCGAGGTCGACCGCACGATGGGGGGCAGCCGGATCTTCGGCTCCGTCGAGGTCGAACTCGTGCCGGAGCCCGGGGAGCAGGCGCCCGCGATCGTCTGGGCGGAAGGTGGAGAGCGGATCCCGCCGGAATTCCGGCCCGCCGTCGAGGAGGCCCTCGCCACCGAATCGGGGAGCGGTCCGCGGTTCGGATTCCCGCTCGTCGGGGGCCAGATCCGGGTCGTGGGAGGCGGCAGCTCCGAGGGGGCCGATGCCGAGGCCGCCTTCGCCCAGGCGGCGACCCAGGCGCTTCGCATCGCGCTGGAATCCGCCGAGATCGCCCTCCTGGAGCCGCAGATGACCTTCGAGATCGAATCCCCGGAGGAGTTCTCGAGCGGGATCATCGCCGACCTGGGCAGTCGACGGGCCGAGGTCAGCGAGGTCCGCGCCGAGGGCCCCAAGCGCATCCTCGTGGGCACCGTGCCCTTGCTCGAGATGTTCGGTTACGCCACCGCCGTGCGTTCGCTCAGCCAGGGTCGCGCGGACCACGTGCTGAAGCCGGCGGGGTACACGAGGGTGCCCGAGGCGGAACTCGAGGCACGGGGCCTCATCTGGTCCTGAAGTCTGGGTCCTGGGTCCGAGTTCTACCCCTGGATCCTGAGTCGGCTCTTGGGTCTGGTTCTGGATCGACACCTGGTCACGGGGAGCTCCGTGGAGCACGGATTCGTACCACCTCTGGACTCGACCTCGATCCGGGGGGAGGGGCCGGACCTCGAAATGGCCTGGCGCGCGCTTCCCCTCCGAGAACGATTTGGCCTGAATCGGCCCATTCGACCGCGATGGCGGCCTTTGCGGAGTGTGCGCGACGTGGCTGTCCAGGGACGGGCGAAGGTCGGTGAGCGGCGCGGGCCGCGCGTTGGGGGTGGGGGCCGCGGCGCGCCCAGCCGGTCCTCGCGGTTCGCGTCCCCATTTTTTTTCGAGGTGAGACCCTCTCAGCGCCTGGAATCCAGGATTGTTGCGCCACTCTGTTGACCTTGCGTAGGGGGGCCGGTACCTTCCTCGGCCCTTTCCTCACGGAAGTCTCTTCAGAAGGCCGTGCGGAGGACCTGCTTTTTCCCCCCGACTCGGGATTCCGTGTGGCCTTGCCACGCGCTCCGAGGCCCCAAAGAACGGCCCCTACCCGGGCCTCTGACGTTCCCCCGAACGGTCAGAACCCCACACCGCATGAGCGACAAGATCCAGATCCGCATGGAGGCCTACGACCATGAAGCACTCGACCAGTCGAGTGCTGAAATCGTTGAGACTGCCAAGCGGACCGGCGCCAAAGTGGCGGGTCCGATCCCGCTTCCGACGCGGGTCGAGCGCTACACCGTCCTGCGGTCGCCGTTCATCGACAAGAAGTCGCGCGAGCAGTTCGAGATTCGAACGCACAAGCGACTCATCTACATCTCCGAGCCGACCCCCCAGACGGTCGACTCGCTCAGCAGCCTCAACATGCCCGCGGGCGTGGACATCCGTATCAAGGCCTGATCGCCTCGAGCGCTCGTCGCTCCTCGCAAGAGGACGGACGAACGTGGGATCCGGCGCCCTTCGGGACGCCACCACACCGCACCCAGCCCGAACCTGACCGCGCGACTCGCTCCCGAGTCGTTCGCCAAGTTCACCCCGCTCGCCGAACGGCAAGCTTCACCCTCGGGTGAGCGCTATGCCCACCGCGAACGGAACCTGAGCCCCAAAGCCCCATCGGCAGCGCGGCTCACGGACCACCCCGGTCCACCTCACAACCCAGCAACGCCGCGTGGCCAGGCGTCACCGCTCCCCAGGACTTTCACCTGGGGAAGCGCCCCTCTGGTCGAACCGGCAAACCCCCAAGGAGACTCCAGGATCATGACGCTGATTCTTGGTCGAAAAAAAGGCATGACGCAGCTCTTCGCTGACGACGGCACGGTGCATGGCTGCACGGTCGTCGAGGCGGGTCCGTGCATCGTCATGCAGGTCCGTACAACCGAGAAGGATGGCTACGACGCCATCCAACTCGGGTTCGAGGACGTTCGCGACAAGGTCGCCACCAAGCCCCTGCGCGGTCACGCGCAGAAGGCGGGCACGGCACCCAAGCGCATGCTGCGCGAAGAACGTCTCGCTTCCCCGGCCGAACAGGCCGTGGGGGACTCGATCACCGTCGAGGTCTTCGAGGTCGGCAACATCGTCGACGTCATCGGGACCACGAAGGGGCGCGGCTTCGCCGGCACCATCAAGCGCCACGGGTTCGCCCGTGGTCCGAAGACGCACGGTTCCATGAACTACCGCGCTCCGGGCTCGATCGGTTGCTCCGCCTACCCGTCGAGGGTCTTCAAGGGCAAGCGCATGTCGGGTCATTACGGCGCCAAGCGCCAGACCATGAAGAACCTCCAGGTTCTGCGCATCGACACCGAGCGCAACCTCATCTTCATCAAGGGCGCGATCCCGGGACCCAAGGGCGGCTACGTCCAGGTCCAGAACGCCAAGACCCCGGCCGTCAAAGGCCCTAAGAAGGGCTGATCGTCATGCAGGTCAAAAGCTACAAAGCTGGCAACGTCGGCCAGGTCGACTTCGACGAAGCACCGTTCGGCGGCAAGGTCCTGTACCGCACGCTGAAAGACGCCGTCGTCATGTTCCAAGCCAATCAGCGCTTGGGCACGGCGAAGACGAAGGAGCGGGGCGAGGTCAAGGGCACCGGCAAGAAGCCCTACAAGCAGAAGCACACCGGTCGCGCGCGCGCCGGCGACGTCAAGTCGCCCATCTGGCGTGGGGGCGGAACGGTCTTCGGGCCCCGTCCGCGTGATTACAGCTACCACATGCCGACCAAGGCGCGCCGCGTCGCGCTGCGTTCCGCCATCGCGGGCAAGCTGAGCGACAACGAAGTCGTGATCGCCGATCTCGGTGGCTTCGACACGCCCTCCTCCAAGGCCGCTCGCAAGGTCCTCACGGACCTGGGCAGCCCGCGCCGCGCGGTCGTCGTGATCGCCGAGCGCAACGAGTCCCTGTGGAAGTCCTTCCGGAACTTCCCGCTGGTCAAGGTCCGGACGGCCGCCGAGCTCTGTGCTCACGACGTCGTTGCTGGTGGCCTGATCATCACCGAGGCTGCTGCGCTCGAGCAACTGAGCTCGCGCGTCGGCACCACCAAGAAAGAAGGAGGCGCAGCATGACCTCGATGGACCGATTCTACGAGCTCACGCGTCGCCCGATCCTCACCGAGAAGGGCAGTGACGACATGTCGTCGCGCAACGCGTTCCACTTCCGTGTGCCGACCGACGCCAACAAGGTCGAGATCCGCCAGGCGGTCGAGAAGGTCTTCAGCGTGCGTGTCACCGCGGTGAACACCAGCAGTGTCATGGGCAAGACCCGCCGTCGTGGCTGGGTCGCCGGCAAGCGCCCGGATTGGAAGAAGGCCATGGTCACGCTTCACTCCGAGGACACCCTGGACGTCTTCTAGACGCAGACCAAGAAGGCAAACCCATGGGAATTCGCAAGTACAAGCCGACCTCGCCCGGACGCCGCCACGGCACCGTTCTGGACTACAGCGAGATCACACGCACCAAGCCCGAGAAGTCGCTCCTGCGACCGATCAAGAAGACCGGCGGCCGGAACAACACCGGACGCATCACGGTCCGTCACCGTGGCGGTGGCAACAAGCGCATGTACCGCATGATTGATTTCAAGCGGAACAAGGACGGCATTCCGGCCAAGGTCTTCTCGATCGAGTACGACCCGAACCGCAGTGTCTTCATCGCGCTTCTGCACTACGCCGACGGCCACAAGGCCTACATCCTCTGCCCGCTCGGCCTCACGGTCGGCCAGGTGGTGATGTCGGGAACCGGCGCCGAGCCGCTTCCGGGCAACGCGATGAAGCTCAAGGACATCCCGGTCGGCGTCACGATCCACAACGTCGAGATGATCCCCGGCAAGGGTGCCCAGATCGTCCGCTCCGCAGGTTGCGGCGCCCAGCTGCAGGCCCGTGAGGGCAAGTACGCGGTCGTCCTTCTGCCCTCCGGCGAGCTGCGCCGCGTGCACGTCGAGTGCCGCGCGACGATCGGCCGCCTCGGCAACACCGACCACCAGAACGTCAAGCTCGGCAAGGCCGGCCGCAAGCGCCACCGCGGACGTCGTCCGCACGTGCGCGGTACCGCGATGAACCCGGTCGACCACCCGATGGGTGGTGGTGAGGGTCGCACCGCGGGTGGTCGTCACCCCTGTTCGCCCAGCGCGGTGCTCGCCAAAGGCGGCCGTACGCGTCGCAAGAACCATCCCAACGACGCATTCATCATCCGTCGGCGCAAGAAGAGGTAATCCGACATGAGCCGCAGCATCAAGAAGGGTCCGTACATCGACCCCAAGTTGGCCAAGAAGGTCGACGCCCAGAACGCCGCCGGGAAGAAGAGCCCGATCCAGACGTGGGCGCGTGCCTCCATGATCGCCCCCGATTTCGTCGGGCACACGTTCCTGGTTCACGACGGTCGCAAGCACATCAAGGTCATCGCGACCGAGGACATGGTCGGGCACAAGCTGGGTGAGTTCGCTCCCACTCGCGTCTTCCGTGGTCACACCAACAAGAAGGAAGGGGCCAAGGCCGGCCGCTGAGGCGTTCCGGACCTCCTAGGATTTCATCATGACCGCACCGATCATCACCGACGGCTTCCACGCCAAGCACATGTACTGCCGCATGACGGCACGCAAGGCTCGCTTTGTGGCAGACCAGATCCGCGGGCGCTCCTGCAACGAAGCGCTCGAACTGCTCGAGTTCGCCCCGCACCGCGCGGCGTACTTCTTCAAGAAGGTTCTCATCTCCGCCATGGCCAACGCGAGCCAGGACGAGGACGTCAACGTCAACCGGCTCTACATCGCCGAGTGCCGTGCTGACGAGGGACCGATGCTGAACAACCGTTTGCGCTGGCGTCCGGGCCCCCAGGGTCGCGCCATGCCCTGGGCCAAGAAGACCAGCCACTTGATCGTCACCGTCAAGGAGCTCCAGGACGCCTAGGGCGCCTGAAACGAATTATGGGACAGAAAATCCACCCGACTGGTTTCCGCATCGGAACCATCGAGCCCTGGGCCTCGCGCTGGCACGGCAACAAGAAGAACTTCGGCAAGCTCCTGCTCCAGGACAAGCAGATCCGTGACTACGTGCGCAAGGAGTACGGCTCCGCCGGTATCCCGCGCATCGAGATCGAGCGGACGGGCGAAGCGGTCAACGTGATCATCTACACGGCGCGCCCCGGCGTGCTCGTGGGCCGCAAGGGCATCAAGATCGACCAGCTCAAGGCCGACCTGCAGAAGATCACGGACATGACGGTGCACCTCACCATCCACGAGGTGAAGCGTCCCGAGCTGTCCGCCGGCCTGGTGGCCGAAGTCGTCGCCGACCAACTGCGTCGTCGTATGGCCTTCCGCCGCGCGCTCAAGAAGAGCGTCCAGACCACGATTCAAGCTGGTGCCCAGGGCATCAAGATTCAGATCTCCGGTCGCCTCGGTGGCGCCGAGATGGCACGCGTCCTGGTGGAGCGAGAAGGCCGCGTGCCGCTCTCGACCCTGCAGGCGAACGTCGAGTACGGCTTCGCAGAGGCCCGCACCACGTACGGCATCGTCGGCGTCAAGTGCTGGATCTACAAAGGCGACATCGATCGCGGCCAGAAGATCAACTATCGCGTCACCTCCGCAGCCGGGGGTCGCTTCGAGCGTCCTGGCCGTCGTGGTGGTGGTGGACGTCGCCCTCGCGGTGACCGCAACTCGCGCTGACGAACACGGAGCTCAAGGAGAACTGTCATGGCTTACATGCCCAAACGGATCAAGCACCGCAAGGTGTTCAAGGGACGCATCAAGGGATATGCATCCCGAGGAAACCGTGTGTCCTTCGGTGAATTCGGCCTCCAGGCGCTCGACGCCGGACGGATCACCGGTCGTCAACTCGAAGCCAGCCGGATCGCGGCCAACCGTGCCACCCAGGGCGCGGCCAAGATCTGGATTCGTGTGTTCCCCGATCGCCCGATCAGCTCCAAGCCCGCCGAGACTCGGATGGGTAAGGGCAAGGGTGACCTGGACTACTGGGCCGCCATCGTGCGCCCCGGAACGATCCTGTTCGAACTCGGCAACGTGACCGAGGAAAAGGCGAAGCTCGCGTTCAAGCGCATCGCCCACAAGATGCCCATCAAGGTCCGCATGGTGCGGCGCGTGCCCACCGTCTGAGGCGGAGACCGTTATGAAGATCGAAGAAGTCCGCAGCAAGCCTGACGCAGAACTCGAGCACGACCTGGGTCTCCTGACCCGGGAGCTGTTCGACCTGCGCTTCAAGACCGCCACGAGTGGTGTGCAGAGCTCGGCGCGTATCAGCGTCGTGCGCCGCTCCGTCGCGCGTATCAAGACCATCCTGCACGAACGAGCCACAGGCCTTCGCGGCCAGGAGTCCATCTGATGACCGAAGCTGCCGCACCGCGCAACACGCGCCGCGTGATCCAGGGCATCGTTGCCTCGACCGGGATGAACAAATCCATCTCGGTCCGCATCGAGCGCCTCACGAAGCACGCCAAGTACAAGAAGTACATCCGCAAGCACACGACGGTGATTGCCCACGACGAGACCAACGATGCCCACATGGGTGACACGGTCGAAGTCATGGAGTGCCGTCCGCTTTCGAAGACCAAGCGCTGGCGCCTGGTCCAAATCGTCGAGCGCGCCGTCCTGGCCGATGGAGATGTCTGATGATTCAGATGCAAAGCTACCTGGACGTCGCCGACAACACCGGCGCCAAGCAAGTCCAGTGCATCAAGGTCCTCGGCGGAACGCATCGTCGTTACGCCGGCCTGGGGGACATCATCGTCGCCTCGGTCAAGAAGGCCATTCCCGGCTCCGAGCTCAAGACCGGAACCATCGTCAAGGGCGTCATCGTCCGAACCAAGAAGAGTTCCCGTCGTAACGACGGGACCTACGTCCGCTTCGACCGCAACGCGCTCGTGATCGTGGACGCCGACGGAAACCCCAAGGGCACGCGCATCTTCGGTGCGGTCGCACGCGAGCTTCGCGTCGGCTACATGAAGATCGTCTCGCTCGCACAGGAGGTCATCTGATGCACGTCAAACGAGGTGACAACGTCGTCGTCATTGCAGGCAACGACAAGGGCAAGCAGGGCGAGGTCGTGGACATCAACACCAAGAACGGTCGCGTGATCGTCACCGGTGTCAACATCCGCACCAAGCACGAGAAGCCCACCCAACAGAATCCGCAGGGCGAGCGCGTTCAGCGCGAGTTCCCGATCCACCACAGCAACGTGATGCTGATGGATCCTTCCACCGGCAAGGCGACGCGCAAGCGTCCCGTGACCGCCTGAGCCTCGGGCTCCGTTCCACAAGGCTCAGCTAGACCGTCATGACTACCGAGACCGCAACACCGCGCCTCAAAGAGAAGTACGAGGCCGAGATCCGCTCTGCTATCCAAGAGCAGTTCGGCATCAAGAACCACCTCGCCGTTCCCCGCCTCGAGAAAATCGTGGTGAACATGGGAGTGAAGGGTGCCGTCGAGAACAAAGGCAAGGTCGAGACCGCTGCGAAGGAGATGGGCATCATCACCGGACAGCGTCCTACGATCCGCAACGCGAAGACCTCCATCGCCGGCTTCAAGCTGCGCGAGGGCATGCCGATCGGCTGCGCCGTGACGCTGCGCCGCGAGCGCATGTGGGAATTCGCCGACCGCCTCATCTCGGTCGTCCTTCCGCGTATCCGCGACTTCCGCGGCGTGAAGGACAAATTGGACGGGCGTGGCAACTACAGCCTCGGCCTCTCCGAGCAATCGGTCTTCCCCGAGATCACCTTCGATCAGATGGAGTTCCAGCAAGGCATGGACATCACGTTCGTGACCACCGCCCACAACGATGAGCAGGCCTACGCGCTGCTCAAGGCGCTCGGCATGCCGTTCATCGACCGCAGCCAGCAGGCCTGATCCCCAGCGCTTGATCCAATACAGCCATGGCAAAGACATCCCTCATCGTTAAGGCCTCGCGGCCGGCCAAGTTTTCGACCCGCGCCTACACGCGCTGCACGTTCTGTGGGCGCTCCCGCGCCGTCTACCGCAAGTTCGGCATCTGCCGTATCTGCATGCGTGAACGCGCCCACCTGGGCGAGATTCCCGGCATGCGCAAGGCCTCCTGGTAGGAGCTTCTAGACATGATGACCGACCCCATCGCCGACCTTCTCACGCGCATCCGGAACGCCAACCGGATCGGGCGCAAGCAAGTGTCGATGCCCGCTTCCAAGCTCCGCGTAGGTATTTGTGAAGTCCTCAAGCAAGAGGGCTTCGTCAATGGCTACGACGTTCAGCCGGCCAGCCCCGGCAGCACCCTGACCATCGACCTGCGTTACGGCATCGACGGTGAGAAGGTGATCCGTGCGATCGACCGCATCAGCAAGCCCGGCCGCCGGGTGTACGCCAAGGTCGAAGACCTCAAGCCCATCCTGCGGGGGCAAGGCATCCAGGTGCTGTCCACTCCCCGCGGCGTTCTCTCCGACCGCAAAGCCCGCGAACTGAACGTGGGCGGCGAGATTCTCGCCAAGGTCTATTGAGCCACTAAGAACTGGATCCCCAAGGAACCAACGAGCCATGTCCCGTATCGGAAAAGCCCCCGTCCCGGTCCCCGCCGGCGTCACGGTCGACGTCAAGTCGAACCAAGTCGCCGTCAAAGGTCCCAAGGGCAACCTCAACATCACCATTCGCCCCGAGGTGAAGGTGAAGGTCGAGGGCAACGAAGCCATCGTCGAGCTCTCCGGAGCCGGTGGTGCGCGCGAAGCCCGCGCCTATCACGGACTCACCCGTGCCTTGATCAACAACATGGTCGTCGGCGTGACACAGGGCTTCGAGAAGAAGCTCGAGATCGTCGGTGTCGGTTGGAACGCCAAGGCTCAGGGTCAGAAGGTCACGCTCAACATCGGCTTCTGCCATCCGGTCGACGTGACCATGGTGGCGGGAGTCACGGTCGAGACGCCCGGTCCCAACCAGATCGTTCTCACGGGTGCTGATCGCCAGGCCGTCGGCCAAATGGCGGCCCAGATCCGCGCTGTCCGCAAGCCTGAGCCGTACAAGGGCAAGGGTATCCGCTACAAGGACGAAGTCGTTCGTCGCAAGTCTGGCAAGTCCTTCGGAGCCTAGGCCCGAGGCCCCTTGTCACGAGGCACACCATCATGAAGTCGCGCACCCTCCTCAAGAACTCTCGCATCAAGCGTCGGCGGAACCACGTCCGTCGCCTGATCGCGAAGAACTCCGATCGCCAACGCCTCTCGATCAACCGATCGAGCAAGCACATGTCGGCGCAGATCATCGACGACGTCCAGGGCAAGACCCTGTGCGCCATCTCGAGCACCTCCAAGGCGCTCGCCGATGCGCTGAACGGCAAGACCAAGACCCAGAAGGCCGCCGTCATCGGCGCCGAGATCGCCAAGCTCGCGAAGGAGGCCGGTGTGGACACCGTCGTCTTCGATCGCGGCCCTTTCCTGTACCACGGCCGGGTCAAAGCACTCGCCGACGCAGCCCGCGAGGGCGGCCTCAACTTCTGATCCGATCATGAAGCACCAACTGATGTATCTCGACCACGGTGAAGTCGAGGGGATTACGAACCTCAACGAGCAGTTGATCACGGTCAACCGCTGCGCCGCGGTCGTGAAGGGTGGACGTCGTTTCTCCTTCTCCGCCCTCGTCGTCATGGGGGACCGCGAAGGCGTGGTCGGCTATGGCTTCGGCAAGGCTCGCCAGGTTCCGAACTCCGTCGAGAAGGCCAACAAGGACGGGCGCAAGCACCTCCTGCGTGTGCCGATCACGGCGTGGGGCAGCATCCCGCACGAAGTCATCGGCGAGTTCTGCGCCGCGCGCGTCAAGCTCATCCCGGCCTCGTCCGGTACGGGCATCATCGCAGGCACCTCGGTGCGAGCCGTGGCCGAGATGGCGGGGATCAAGAACCTGCTGTCCAAGTCGATGGGCTCCACCAACCCGATCAACCTGGTCAAGGCGACCCTGGACGCCCTGGCCCAACTCCGCACCCCTGAAGAGGTCAAGGAACTCCGCGGCGTCGAGCTCTAGGCTCACCCCCGCGAACCTTCAACGACCTCACGAACGTGGCTCTTTCGGGAGCCCAACAGCCGGAACAGAATCATGGACCTCAAGACGATCCTCTCGAAGGGCACCCCGCACGAAAAGCGGTTCCGCGTCGGACGCGGTATCGGTAGCGGCAATGGCAAGACCTGTGGCCGTGGCCACAAAGGTCGTGGCCAGCGCTCCGGTGCTTCGCGCCGTCCGGGCTACGAAGGCGGCCAGATGCCGATCTATCGTCGCCTGCCCAAGCGCGGTTTCACGAACGCCCGCTTCCGCACGGACTACACGATCATCAACGTCGACAAGCTGAACGAGCTCGCCGAAGGTGCGACCGTCGACCTGCAGATGATCCTCGACGCCGGCCTGGTCTCGATGAACACCAAGCTCCTGAAGGTGCTCGGCAACGGCGACATCACCAAGAAGCTCACCTTGCGCACCCAGAAGTGCAGCAAGTCGGCCCGCGAGAAGATCGAAGCTGCCGGCGGCAGCGTCGTGATCCTCGACGAGCGTGGACGGGAAGAGGGTGCCACCGATGGCATGCTCAAGTACGGCGCCAAGCCCCCGCGCGAGCGTGGTGGCAAGGCCAAGTCGGCGCCGAAGGCGGCTCCGGCTCCCCAGGCTGATTCCTCGTCCGATAGCGCCCCCGCCCCGAGCGGCGACGACGCCTGAGCCCAAGGGCTTCCACCGTGGAGAACAACTTCCTCAAGCTCTTCAAGATTCCCGAGACCCGGAAACGGATCTCGGTCACCTTGATGCTCCTGGTCGCCTACCGGGTCGGATTCCAAATTCCGATTCCCGGTATGAGCTCCGAGTTCCTGAAGTCCACGGGTGACCAAGGACTCTTCGGGATGCTTTCGGCGCTGTCCGGCGGCGCCATTGGACAGACCACGATCTTCGCGCTGGGCATCATGCCCTTCATCTCGGCGTCCATCATCTTCTCGATGCTGACGAAGGTGTCGCCGACCCTCGAGGCCGTCGCCAAAGAGGGCGCAGCCGGTCACAAGAAGATCAACCAGTGGACCCGCCTCGTGGCCGTGGTCATCGCGCTGGTCCAGTCGCTCTTCATCTACTCGGGCATTTTCCTGCAGACCGAGGGGATGGTCGACGAGTCGATGGCGAACCAGAAGCTGGGACTCATGTTCCTGGTCGTCTGCTCCCTGGTGGGGGGCGCGATGCTCGTCATGTGGATCAGCGAGCTGATCACCGAGTACGGGGTCGGCAACGGCGCCTCGCTCATCATCATGGCCGGCATCATCGCGGTGATGCCGTCGAACCTGGTCGCCATCCGCACCAGCCCCGACTTCTGGCAGATCATCCTGTTCCTGTCCGCGGTCTGGATCGGAACGATCTTCGTCGTCGTCTTCATGCACAAGGGTGCGCGCCGCGTCCCGATCCAGTACGCCCGCCTCACGCGCGGTCGTCGGGTCTACGGGGGCCAACGCCACTACCTGCCGATCAAGGTGAACATGGCCGGCGTCATGCCGATCATCTTCGCGTCGGTCCTGTTCGTCATCCCGGGCATCATCTTCGACTGGTTCAAGTGGCAGTCGGTCGCGCGGATGTTCCAGGACCAGACGGGCTTCATCTACGTCTCGACCTACCTGGTCCTGATCTTCTCGTTCTGCTTCTTCTGGAACCGCCTGATGTTCCAGCCGGAAGAGATCGCGAACAACCTTCGCGAATCCGGTTCCTTCATCCCTGGCATCCGCCCGGGTCAGAAGACGGCCGAGTTCCTGTCCAACGTGCTGACGCGCATCACGCTCGCGGGCGCCGCCTTCCTGGCCGCCATCGCCGTGTTGCCCGCCTTCATCACCAAGGACTCCGGCATGACCATGTCGATGCAGTACTTCGTCACCGGCACGTCCGTGCTGATCGTGGTGGGGGTGGCCCTCGAGCTTGTCGACAAGCTCAACGCCCAGCTCGCCATGAAGACGTTCGATCCCGCAGGCGGCGACGGCAAGGCCGGCGCTGGTTGGACCCAAGCCAAAGCGGATCGTCAGAACTGATGCAGCACGTGGTCATTTTGCTCGGTGCCCCCGGAGCGGGGAAAGGCACCCAGGCACAGCGTCTCACCGAGGCGTTGTCGCTGCCCCACATCTCCACCGGAGATCTGTTCCGCGAGAATCTCTCGCAGGGCACCGATCTCGGGTCGAAGGCCAAGGTCTTCATGGAGCGCGGGGACCTGGTGCCGGACGAGCTCGTGATCGACATGTTGTTCGACCGCGTCTCACGTGAGGACTGCAAGTCGGGCTACCTGCTCGACGGCTTCCCGCGCACCATCGCCCAGGCCGAGAGCCTCGGCGCCCGCCTCGATGGAGCGGACGCGACGATCCAGGTCGTCGACATCCAGGTCCCGGACGCGATCATCACGAAACGCATCACGGGTCGCTGGAGCTGCCCGGACTGCAACGCGGTCTATCACGCGACCTTCTCGCCGCCCAAGACCGCTGGCACGTGCGATGCGTGCTCCGGCACCCTCACCCAGCGCAAGGACGACACCGCCCAGGTCGTCGTTCAGCGTTTGGCGAACTACCACGAGCTGACCGCTCCCCTCGCCGCCTGGTATCAGGAGCGAGGTGCGTTCTGCTCGGTCGATGGCAACACGGACACGGACTCCGTCTTCGAAGCTTGCTTGGCCTGCGTACAGTTGGAGGCCAGCTGATGAAGGAAGAGCCGATTACCGTCGAGGCCGTCGTGACCGAGGCCCTCCCCAACGCTCGCTTCCGGGCGAAGTTGGAGTCGGGTCACGAGATCCTCGCTCACGTCAGCGGGAAGATGCGGATGCACTACATCCGCATTCTGCCCGGTGACAAGATCACTGTTGAGATGTCCCCCTACGACCTCACGAAGGGACGTATTGTTTGCCGTGGTGAACGGCGACGTGGCGGCGGTCGCCGTCGAAGAAGGAGAAGGCGATGAAAGTTCGAAGCAGCGTTCGTCGGATGTGCGCCCAGTGCAAAATCGTCCGCCGTCGTGGAGTCCTCCGCGTGATCTGCAAATCAGATCCGCGCCACAAGCAGAAGCAGGGCAAGTGACCGGTCCCCTGACCGCGTAAGGAAAAGCTATGGCACGTATCGTCGGAGTCGACATCCCCACTAACAAGCGTCTCGAGATCGCGTTGACCTACGTCTATGGCGTCGGTCGCACGACTTCGCTGAAAGTCTGCGCAGCACTTGGTCTGGACCCGGGAATGAAATCCCGTGACCTCACCGAGGAGCAGACCACCACGCTCGCCAACCACCTGAACAAGGAATACACGGTCGAGGGTGAATTGCGCCGCCAGCTGGCGCAAGACATCGGCCGCCTGCGCGACATCGGCTGCTATCGCGGCCTGCGTCACCGCCGGGGCCTTCCGGTCCGTGGTCAGCGCACTCGCACCAACGCCCGTGGTCGCAAAGGTCCCAAGAAGACCGTGGCCGGCAAGAAGTCCGTCAAGGGCATGAAGTGATCCTTAGGATCCAAACGGAAACACCACCATGGCCAAGACGACCAAGCGCAAGGCGCGCAAGAACATCCCCAAGGGCGTCGCTCACATCAAAGCGACGTTCAACAACACCCACGTGACGCTCACCGGTCCGACCGGCGATACGATCTCGTGGGGCACCGCTGGAGCCGTCGGCTTCAAAGGCACGCGCAAGAGCACGCCGTTCGCGGCTCAACGCGCCGCCGAAACGGCCGCCCAGGCGGCCATGCGACACGGTCTGAAAGAGATCGAAGTGCGTGTCAAGGGCGCCGGCTCCGGCCGTGAGTCCGCGATCCGTGCCCTGTCGAACGCAGGCCTTCGTATCTCGTTGATCGAAGACGTCACCCCGCTTCCCCACAACGGCTGCCGCGCGAAGAAGCGGCGCCGCGTTTGATCCCTTAGGGACAGCCCAGAGAATCCAATGGCCCGCTATACCGGACCCAAGATCAAGCAGTGTCGCCGAGAGGGAATGAACCTCTTCTTCCTCGGTCAGAACACGTCGAGCGGCAAAGTTGCCGTACTTCAGCGTCGGGACTACCCGCCGGGAGTGCACGCCCAGAGCCGTCGGAAGGTCACCGAATACGGTGTCCGACTGCGCGAGAAGCAGAAGCTCAAGCGCGTCTTCGGCGTCTTCGAGCGGCAGTTCCGCCTGTACTTCCTCGAGGCCGAGCGCCTCAAGGGCAACACCGGTGAGAACCTGCTCATGCTGCTCAACCGTCGCATGGACAACGTGATCCTGGCCTCCGGCTTCGCGATCACCTTGGCTCAAGCGCGGCAGATGGTGAACCACGGTCACTTCACCGTGAACGGTCGCCGCTGCGGGATCCCGTCCTACAACGTGAAGCCGGGCGACGTCCTGGCCCCGCGTGCCAAGGACAACACCAAGAAGCTCGTCGCGGACGCGATCGAACTGAACAAGGCCGGCACCACGCCGAACTGGGTCGAGGTCAACGCGGACACGATGGCGGTCACGGTGACCGGCATTCCGAAGCGCGAAGACTTCCTCTTCCCCATCCAAGAGCAGCTGATCGTCGAGCTCTGCTCGAAGTGATCCTTGGGCCACCCGTGACGTCCAGATCACGGTTGGCCTGATTCAGCTTCCTCCACAGTCACCTCGGACCCGCAGACGCGGGTCACCCCGAACAAACACCTCTCGCCAGAGCCACCAGGAGCCCTGACACCCATGAGAATCCGCTGGCGCAATTTCGAGCTTCCGAGCAAAGTCCAACCCGATCAGGACACCCTGACCGGTGAGTACGGTCGTTTCGTGATCGAGCCCTTCGAACGGGGTTTCGGACACACGATCGGCAACGGTCTTCGCCGTGTGCTCCTGTCGTCGATCGAGGGTGCGGCCGTGACCGCGATCCGGATCAACGGTGCCTCCCACGAATTCGACAGCCTCGAGGGCGTCTACGAAGACGTCACCGACATCATCCTGAACCTCAAGCGCTTGCGCGTGGAGTACGACGGGGACGAGGCGATCACCTGCAAGATCAGCAAGAACTCCGAAGGTGTCGTGACCGGCGCCGACGTTCAGGTTCCCGGTGACGGCCAGGTCGCGAACAAGGACCTGCACATCTGCACCTTGACGATGGAGCGCGATCTCGAGATCGAGCTCGATCTGGCCAAGGGCCGTGGCTACATCCCGGCGGACGAGAACCGTGGGGAGGAGCAGGAGCTCGGAACCATCCCGGTCGACTCGATCTACTCGCCGGTCCAGCGCGTGCGGTACTCGATCGAGGCCACCCGCGTCGGCAAGTTCACGAACTACGACCGCCTCGTGCTCGAGATCTGGACGGACGGAACGGTGACGCCCGAGTTGGCGCTCGTCGAGTCGGCCAAGATCTACCGCAAGCACTTGAACCCCTTCGTCCTGTACGACACCGGGGTCGACGACACGCCGCTGCCGGAAACGCCGGCCTCGAGCGAGTTCAACCAGTACAACCGCGAGACGTCCGAGCTCTCCACGATGCTCTCCCGTCCGCTGACCGACCTGGAGCTCTCCGTGCGGGCCCGCAACTGTCTGGACGGTGCCAACCTCCACACGCTGTACGACCTCGTCTCGATGGCCGAGAACGACGTCATCAACCTCAAGAACCTCGGGAAGACCAGCCTTACCGAGATCAAGACCAAGCTGGCCGAGCGCGGACTTTCGCTCGGCATGACCATCGAGTGATCCCTCCGGATCCCTCTCCAGAGACCAGTAGGACTATCCCATGCGCCACCGCGTAGCAGGCTTCAAGCTCGGCCGTACGACCGCCCACCGGATCGCAATGACCCGGAACATGACGGCGTCGTTGATCGAGCACGAGCGCATCATCACCACCATCCAGAAAGCCAAAGCGGTCAAGCCCTTCGTCGAGAAGATGATCACGCTGGCCAAGGATTCCTCGCAGCACAACCGCCGCCAGGCGTTCAGCAAGCTCCGCAACAAGGACGCGACGATCAAGTTGTTCGACGTCCTGGGCCCGCGCTTCGCCGACCGCCCCGGAGGCTACTGCCGCATCATCAAGCTGGCCAAGCGCCGCTTGGGCGACGGCGGCGAGCGCGCGATCCTCGAGTTCGTCGAGCGCACGCCCAAGGAAGCCGACGCCCCGATGGACGTCGACACCGAAGCTACCGCCAGCTGAGCCACGGTCGATCCACAAGCCCCCTGTCGCAACGATGCGACGGGGGGCTTCTTCGTATCCACTTCGCCTGATACGGAGCCAGGTACCCCTCACTTCGATTCCTCATTTGCCTGGGCGCCTCGGCGCCCAAGCAAAGGAGGAATCGAAGTGGGGGGTACCTGGCTCCGTATCTGTGCGATGATCGGTCCCCGCTCGCCCCGTTGAGGCTCGAGG
>TARA_R110002126_G_scaffold151295_3_pt1 | contig 18615 bp, 18 predicted proteins | sample TARA_R110002126 | Tara Oceans TARA_R110002126 (sample SAMEA4397536) | marine metagenome | biome: Polar Biome; feature: [DCM] deep chlorophyll maximum layer (ENVO:01000326); material: water (ENVO:00002006), including particulate matter (ENVO:01000060) such as... | depth 30 m
AAGGCTGAAGCTGTACAGGCCGCCACTGAGCGAGCTGAAAAAGCAGAGAAAGCACTATCTGATTCTCAAGCATCAACCCGTCAAGCAGCTATTGATAAGTTAGCTGCTGATACTGGTCGCACGTTTACTGACGAGCAAGTTACTGCGTTTAAAGCGATGGACGACGCGCAATTTGCTGTCGCTGAATTTATGGCAAAACCAGTCGAAAAGAAAGCGCCTGATTTGCCAGGTGGTTTGGACAAGGCTCAAGCGACCAATGGCCGTGAAGGTGGCGAAAGTAAAATTCTAGCAGCTGTTGAAGCAGCTAAAGCACAAGGAGCTAAATAATGGTTGATTTCAACTATACAACTGAGCAGCCGTTAACGGTCGATGTCGCACCTATCACTGATAGCGTCGTACCTACAGCTGCTACAGCATATAAACGCGGTGACCTATTGGTGATTGCTGCTGGCACCAACGTAGCGACTCACAGCAATACTGAGTCAGGCGCACAAGCTGATTGGCATGTCATCTGTCTTGCTGACGTCACCGCTGAGCAGGCAACCGCCAAGATTGCGGCAGGTGTGGAAATGCCTGTCTATGTTGCAGGTAAGTTTGATGTTGCAGCAGTCAAGCTGAGCGGCGTGGCACTCGATGCAACTCAGAAACTAGCGGCGCGTGCATACGCTAATCGCTCAACTAAAATCACGCTTAGCGTAGTTAAATAAGGATAAATATTTATGGCTACTTTTAATATTGAAGGCGCTGAAATTGAAACAGCATCTTTTGAAGAACTTGGCGCAGTTTATGATCTAAGCAAGCCGGTCGACACTTTTTTCCGTGACCGCTACTTTGGCAACCCAATTTATCTAAACAATGAAGACAAGGTGCCTGTAGGTGATATTAAGACCTACATCCCACTCGCACCTGCTGTATTGCCAACAGCGCAAGGCCGTGTGATTAAAGATAAGGTCGAATTAAACATTCGCCACATTCCAGCGCCTTACTTCAAGCCATCTGTAGTAGTTGAGCCATTAAGCAAAATTGATGCTAAGTTGCAAAAACTATTGCAAGCAATGAAGGTGGTTGCAACTAATGGCATTGGTGTAGCACCTACCATGCAAGATGAATGGGATATGGCTGCTGCCAATGCTTATTGGTTAATTCGTCAGTCATTGGCTGCACGTGTCACTATGATGTGTCGTGACGCACTGTTGTACGGCAAGGTTGTTGTAGAAGGTGATGATAATGCAGGTGTGACCGTTGATTTTGGGCGCCATAGTGACTTGACGTTTAGCCCTACTATTGCATGGGACCAAGCAGGTGCTACGCCTTATGAAGATATCCGCATGATGGTTAAAGACTTGGTAAAACATGGTAAGCGCCGCCCAACTGATGCTCAAATGTCTAGCCGTGTGTTTGATACGATTGCTGATAATGATAAATTCAACGAAAAATTCACTGCATCAAAAGACACCAATGCAACTCGTGTGTTTGATGGCACTTTTGGTGGTGAAACTGAAGCAACATTACGTGGAACAGCAGACGGCATTAACTTCTGGACGTATGACGTTGAGTTTGAAAAAGAAGACGGTACAAGCGAGCTAATGATTCCTGAAGATGGATTTTGGTTAATCTCTGAATTAAATAACCCGCTTTACTACTGCATGATTAAGCATCGCAAGAACCCTGCCAAGTTAGCGATGGAAATGATGCCGTACCATGTATCCAGCGACAATCCGCCAGTTGATGAATTTATTGCTGACTCTAGCCCATTGCCTGTAATTATCAATAAAAACGGTGCCTGTGGTGGTACTGGTTTTATCACTCTTTAATACCAACTAACTTTAATTGCCCTGTTTAATCGCAGGGCTTTTTTTTGGAGCAAATTATGTCTAAGTATATTGCAAAACAATCGGTAGGTCGCTTTAAGACTGGCGAAATGGTCGAAGGCTTAACCGAAGATCGTGCCAAATTCTTATTAAGTAAAGGCGCCATTGTGGAAGCTGAAGCCACTAAAGGCGAAGATGTTAATACTGGCGAAGGTGGCGAAGTGGTTGAGTTGGAAAAGCTCACCAAAGCCGAGCTAACAGCTTTACTCGATGATGAAGAAATCGAATACAACGACTCAGACACCAAAGCTGAGCTAATCGCACGCTTTCCAAAGGACTGATTATGTATGCGACTCATGACGATTTAATAAGCCGCTTTGGTGCGCTTGCTATAGCTGAGCTTGAGTCGATGCATAACGACGGCTTGCTTGCAGTCACTAATGCGCTAAGTGACGCATCAGAGAAGATGAACAGCTACTTATCGATACGCTATCAAACGCCATTGAATAAAACTGAGCATTTGAAACTGGTGTGCGCTGATATTGCTCGCTATTTGCTCTATATGAACGAGCCAACCGATGAGGTTGAGTCACGTTATAAAGAGGCGCTTAAGTGGCTGCAAGATGTTGGTGCAGGTCGTGCCAACGTCACTTTTGCTGAGCCATTAACCGCCGATGAGCAGCAAAGCACTTACGTTAAGCCTGCTGTGCCAATCGGTAGTAGTTATCCTGGTCAAATCTTTGGTGATGACGTTTTCGCTAAGATGCCTAGCATTAAGTGAGGTGAGTCATGTTTGATGCTGAATTATCAGGTGGTGACGAGATTATCAGACGGCTAGGTGACTTGTATTTTGACAGTAAAAAAATGCAAAAGTTTAGCCGATTGGTTGGCGCTGAGATGGTCAATCAAACTGAGGAACGCTTTTACAATCAGCATGGGCCAGACCGTCAACCGTGGCTGCCCTCTCAACGTGCAATCATAGAGCGCGGTCAGACTTTGCGTGATACTGGTCGCTTAATGGCATCACTGACCTATGTTGCGCTACCTGACGGTGTGAAGTGGGGCACAAACGTGGTGTACGCACGCATGATGCACTATGGCGGTAAAAAGGCGTTATTCCCTCACTTATGGGGCGATATACCTGCTAGACCTTTCCTTGGTATGAATGACGACGACCGCGCTAGTGTGCTTAATATCATCAATCGAATTATGGACGTGGACTTATGAGTGATAATTATTTTGCAGTAGGTCTTGGCCTAATCGAACATCTGGAAGCTAGGGCTGACGAGTGGGGTGTTAAGCACATTGGCACCGTTGCAGATATCAGTAAGATTAATAAGCAGATTACACCTGCGCTCTATGTCGTCAATACAAGCAACAATCCAAATGCTAATGGCTCAATAGACAGCGTGGACGTGCAGCAATGGACGGTTGTTATTGCAGTCAGCAACCAAGCATCACAGACAGACACAGCAGCTCTTATGCGCGATGCAGGAGAGCTTATCGGCAAGGTAGTCAATCATGTGCAGGGTTATCAACTAGACGACTGGCACAGCGCGTTACAGCGTACTAGCACATCAGGCAGACCGGACTATTTCAGCACGTTTGCGCTTTACCCTTTCACTTTTAGTACACAATTCAAGCCTTAATTGAGGGGAATTAACTCATGGCAGATAATTTAAACCAGTCCCACGCCTTTATTGGTAAGGGTAAAATCTATATGACACCAGTTAAAGATGGTGTTAAGCAGTCAGCGTTTTGGGTGGGCGTAGCGTCAGCAATGTCGTTTAGTCACTCAGTCGAGGACAAACAAGAGCTGTTTGAGCATCATTCGGGCAACTCGCAGCTTTGGGATGTGAGTGAGGGCAAGAAAAAAACCTCTGTCTCGCTGACCATTCAAGAGCGCCGTGATGATGCAATGCGCGCAGCACTGCAAGCAACTGTTGAAACTGTGGCAGCCGCTACCGTAACAGGTGAAAGTCATAATGTCGGTGAAATTGGCGATATGACATTCTTAAAACATGGCAACGTGTCAGACGTGGCAATTACTGATGCAGCAGACGGCCCATTAGTCGAAGGCACTGATTATACAGTTGATGCTGACTATGGACGTATTGAGCTGCTAACAGGTGGTCATACAGCGCCACTAGCAATCGATTACGGTTACGGTGAGTCCAAAGTAACCAAGCCAATGACCGACGATGTTGACTATTACGAAGTCCGTCTTGATGGTATTAACACAGTTGGTCAGCAAGGCCGTCAGATTACGACTGCTTACCGCGTCAAACTTGATCCAGCCGATACTTATGACCTCATCAATGAGAACTTTGCAGAGATGAGCATTGAGGGTGAGTGCTTGTTTGATGAAGATGCAGGTGCAACGTATCAGGTTGTGAATCTGTAGTTCGATAGGTCTATGTGAAATAGCATAGACCTATTTTTGTTTAATTAAGTCATTGCGTGTCGATGGCTTACTCAAATAAAAAGGATAAATTATGCGTACTAACTCACAAACCAAGCTGACAAATACAGCGACCAATGATGTTATCGTCTTATCTGACAGCCTTTACCCAGAGGGCGAACACGATTGGTCAGCTATCGTATCAAATACCAAGTATGCGCTAGACGGTACGATGATAGTTGAGCAGTCAGTAAGACAAGCGGGCAGACCGTACACAATGCAAGCCCCTGATGGTCATGGCGTACTCAGTCGAGCAACGGTTAATGCGCTCAAATCTGAGCGTGACAAGCTAGGGGCGACCTTTTGGCTAGACTATCTAGCAGATGGGGCGGTAAAGCGTGTAAAGGTCATATTTGATACGACAGGTGAAGCGATTGAGGCCAAGCCAGTAAAGAACACGACAAGTCCAGAATTGACCGATTATTACAACGTAACGCTTAGGTTTTTAGAGATACCGAGCGTGTAAAATGGTATAATTGGCTATAATTTACAAGGAGTTATTATGAAAACCGTATCATTCGATGAATACATGGCATCACTACCTATCGAGCGTCAAAAGCGCATTAACGATAGAGCAGCAAAGTTGATTGCCGAGATTAAAAAATAAACCAGATAAGCAAACCACAGCCCACTCTCGTAGTGGGTTTTTTAATGCCTAAAATTTGACGGATGACGACATGGCGATTACTCAAAACGATTTAGAAATCCTCAAATCTGAGGTAATGAACGACACAGACGAGGGTGGCGGCTTGCCAACAGCCGAGGCAGTAGTCGATGGCGTGTCGAATAACTTATTCCCTGATGTATCTGATATTGACCGCTTACTTGGTCGTGTACGTCTGCGTAAAGTATCACTGGCAGTTAAGACGGCTAATGCTGAGCTATTGCAAGCGACTCGTATGCTATTCACTGAGCTGCCAGATAATCCAAATATCAGCGTCTTTGCATTTAAAGCAACGAGTTTTGCTGATAGACGCTCAGATGCTCAGAACAAGATTGAAAGCTACTTAGCGTTTGGCACCAAATGGGCGGGTCACTTATTAGAGACACAGCTTGCAGGGCAGCGCGTTATTCAAATCTCATTAGATGCAAAAGACCCAGTGCCAGCAGTCGGTCAACCACTCGTACTTGTACAAAATGAAGGGCAGTCTGACGAGTTTTATCAATATATCCGTCCGCTTAAAGTTGATACGGTAGAGCGACGTTTTCAAAAGTCAGCAAGTGAAACAGTAACACGTACAGTTGCAACGATTGAGTTTGGCGACACATTAAACAAGTCATTTAACGGATTGACGGTACAAGAGTTTTATCAGAATACATCGACGACTAGACGCGCTATCTTGCGTGAGGCTCGCATTGCTGATGCTGCTAAGTATTACAGCGCATCACGCTTGGCTGAGCCAGTGGTTGCCATGCAATCAAATCAAGTGAGATTAAATAGCATCTATACGCAAGTTGTGCCAAGTACGCAAGTAGAAACGCCAATACTACAGCGTGACCCCGCTAATCAGGTGGCAACACAGGTTCGAGGAGGCGGCGCAGTTGTTATTAGCCAATCTGTAAATATTGCACCTAACACAGCATTTAGTCTGCCAAGTGGTATCGCAGCAGGTTCGTTAAGTCTTGCGTTCGCAGGTCTAAGTTTGATTGATCGCAATGGTGAGTTAGTTGATAGCGCAAGCACTGCGTATGCATCAATCAAATACAGCTCAGGTCAGATTACTTGGTACAGCACGTTAAACTTAGGTCAAACCACTATATCAGGCTCTTATACACCGGCATTAGAATTTAATCGCGTAGCACAAACTGACTACCAAATTGTAGGTGACAATGCGGGTTATAACTATGTGCGTGAGCTAATGGCTGAGCCGGTAACCAGTAGCTTAAAGATTAGCTACTCAGTAGGCGGCGATGCTTATTATGTTCACGACGATGGGCGCGGCAACTTGGTTGATGATGACGGTAATGGACGAGGTACGTTATCAGGAAAAACGGTTTTATTAACGACAGCAGCCATTCCTGATGCAGGTAGTTTTATTCTGTACTCGTTTGGTGTGGATTTAAGCTCAGTTAAATATGGCCAGAAAATACTTACTAAGCCTAGTCACTCTATCGTTATTGATGACGAGGTGGTAGGTGATATTACAGCGACATGGGGCGCGGATAAGACCGCCACCATAAACAATACTGCGATCACAGGTGACGCTACAGGCAGTTACAGTAATGGGCAGCTTGACCTTGCCCCTAACATTACCTTAGCGCCGCTTGATAACATCGAATTATCGTATCAACGCCTAACAGCAGACAACGTGATTAAGCAGGAGTTTAAGAACTCAGGCGCAATTACGTCACAAGACATAGGTCAGACTACTCACGGTGATAGCAAGGGCTTTAAGACAGTTTATACAGGCAGTCAGCAATTAGGGCAAACCGTATCCGATATGGATATTGAAGTCGCTTTTTATGATGGGTTGGGCGCGGCGCTTAAAGTGGTTTTATCCACACTTGGCACTAACAAGCTAGTTGTTACCAAAATGTACCATGGCACAACAAAAGATGATGCGACAGTTTGGATTAATTACAGAGAGGGCGGCGCAGCTAATGCGTGGAAAGTCGATGTAGCATCAAGTGCTGTTGATAAGAGTATCGGAAAGGCTGACTTTGTTCTTGAGGTTTACAGAGACTATGAAGCAAAAGGTGTTTATGTTGGACAGGAGTCAGGGTTTAATTTTGCGAACGGGTTGTTTGGCTCGAAATTAGTAACGGTGACAGGCACTTATCCGTACAACAAGTCTTACGGACTAAATGCAACTTACGCGGATGTTACGTTGAAAGCTAATACTGGAGGCGTGACTGAGCTGGCAACTAAAACAGTTAGCGCAAGGTCGCTTAATATATTGCTAGGTCAAGATGATGTTTCACCCATCGTACGAAATTCAGTTTTCTTTAAAGCTATAGGTGACAATCTAAAGGATTCCGACGGCAGTATTTTTAATGGCTCAGTCAAGGTCGGCACTATTGACTATCGCTCAGGCATTGTCAGTCTAAACTCTTGGACTGTGGGCGTGGCAAATAGTGCTGAATTACTAAGCATGGTTCGTGAAAATGACCCTGCGCCACTTGCTAATATTGTATTTAGAACACCAAGCTCACCACTTAAAAATGCGTCTTTGCAGATTAGTTGTGAGTTAGCAGACGGCGCTAAATTACTGTTAGCGACTGACAATCAAGGCAATATAACCGGTAGTAAATACGCGCATGGTGTAGTCGATTTTAAAGCGGGCATAGTGCTGCTTTATTTCTATGAAAAACTAGGAGTAACAGCCAATCCTAGTATCGTAAATGAAAGCTGGTATGACGCTGCCAATATTTACATGGAGAGTGGCACAAACTATATCAATAAACCGATTTACGTTAAGCCGGACTCTATACGCTATAACGCCATTGCTTATAGTTATTTGCCATTAGATAAAGAGCTTATCGGACTTGATCCGGTGCGCCTGCCTACCGATGGTCGTGTTCCATTTGTACGCAAAGGCGATAGCATTGCGATTACTGAGCTAAAAGCGATGGAGCTACCGACCAATGCGCCTAATGATACGTTTGATTTGGGCTTTGAGCGATTGTCTGACGTGAATGTAGTCGATAGCACAGGTAAGAAAGTTAGCTTTGATTATCTTGATGTTGACCTTGACGCAGGTACGCTACAGCTTAACGGCTTGCTTGATATGTCGTTTTATACCGCGCCACTTACTGCTAAATATCGCATTATGGATATTGCGCTAGTCATTGAAACTGATATATCAGGTCGTGTGACGCTATCAACGCCTATCACGCACGACTACAGCACAGCAGCGGTCTTTAGCTCGATGTTATTGGCAGGTGATATGCAAGCGCGAGCGTTTAACGTGTTTGGTCAAAAGTCATGGGGCGGCGTTTGGAGTGATATTTTAATCGGCGATGCTACAACGTCGCAGCTACAGGTTACTAACAATCCTATCGTGGTGACAAACCGTGATGCGATTGAGGAGCGATGGGCGCTAGTGTTTACCAGTGCCACAGCCTTCAATATTATCGGTGAGACAGTCGGTCAAATCGGTACAGGCGCGACAAGCACACTAACAGCGCCCATTAACCCAATGACAGGATATGCTTACTTTACGATACCGGCAGCCGCATGGGGCGCAGGTTGGTCAGCTAATAACGTGGTACGCATTAATACCGCAGCCGCTAAGTATCCAGTTTGGATTGGTAACGCTATTCAACAGCATCAAGGCAGCAGTCAAGATAATTACGACTTTACGATTGGTTATCACGCCAACATTGATAGAGAGAGGGCTGTGTAATGGAGTTATCAGTTGATGCAAAAAACGCAGCATTACAAGGGATTGCCGATAAGCTAAATGTCGGCACTAACTCTGTCTTATCAATCTATGTGGGTGCTACGCTTGCTGCTGAGATTGCACTACTAAATCCAGTGCAAGCGTCGATTGCCAATAGCGTTATGACCTTTAAGATACCGCCAAAGGTGCTTGCTATCGCGTCAGGCGTACCAACAGCGGCAAAGATACTAGACGCAAGCGGTACGCTACAGGCAACGCTTGATGTAGCGACTGAGCTTGCGCTAGATAAGCCTCAAATCTATCAAGGCGGCTATGTGACACTAACGGTGCTAACAATGGGCGTGTGATATGGCAACGATAAATGGCAGAGCAAAACGCTATGACGGATTGCCGATTGATTACGTGTTGTTGTTTGCGTGGAAAACAGGCAAGTGCTTGGGTAAGTCAATACCAGGCGCAGCCGGTAATTGGTCGTTTGATTATAACACTAACTTAATAGTTGGCATTACTTACGTTGCTGACGGGTGCGAGCCTATTACACATGGTCCGTATGAATTTGTATTAAATAAATAAGGATGTAAAGATGAGTTTATTAATGCCAGAGCGCCTACCTGCTAAAGTTTACAAGTGGGATGATGCCGGAGCGCCCGTTTTAAACAAGACCGCTAATTGCATGGAGGATATATTCAAAGCCTGTCTTGTCACAGGTTATGGCACGAAAGAGGGGGCTGGGTGGTCGATAGCTTTTGAGGCACCCGGTGTCAAGGTCTTGCGGCCAAGCATTAGTCCTGATACTGATTTTTACTTGCGTATGTCTGCTGACACAGGGACAGAGGTGGCTGCTCAAGTTTACCTAAATATGACAGACGCTAGTACCGGTGATTTGAAGTTACAGTGTGCGACACCCTTTAAGTATGCAAAAGGGGTGAGTAGCGGCAAATGGCTATTGGTTGCTACCTCACGTGGGGTCTGGTTTTTTTGCGAGCAAATGTATGGTCAAAAAAATGCGAGCAAGACAGGGGCTTGGTTTTTTTGCGGTGATACAACAGCCTCATCAGTTGGCGATAAGCTGGTTTATCTACACCACAGCGGCGGCACTTTTAATGACGGCGACTTTGCTAACATGATGGCTATGAGGCAGACCTTTGTGAATGTAAACGACTCAGGCGCTTATGTTTCAGCTAAGGTGTTAAGCCCGTCTGCGGATGTTAATACCATAGATTTAAAAGGTGTAGCTAATGGTTTAAATGCGTACTCAGTTGACGATATTACGATGCCTCCATTAATACTAACTAACGGTAAAGTGTATATGCTACCTGCACTCTTTTTACCTCTCAGCGGAAGTGTTTATAACAACTTCCATACCAAGCAAATAAATCTAAATACGCAAGCGTCTACCGCCATCGTTTTTGGCGCAACAGGCAATATGGATAGTAATGTATATATATCAACAGACTGGTGGTATTACTAATGCTAATTACTATAGGGGTTAGTGGTGACGGCAGCGCGTATATAGCTGGCGCAAATGACGGTATAGTCACCGCAAAAGGAAAGCCTGTATCGCGCAAGATTTGGTTATTAGATACAAGCTCCATGACGGTTATTCAGGCAGTAATGTCGCTAACGAATGGACATTATTTATTTATGGGCCTAGACCATACCAAGGAATTTTTGGTGATGGTTAGGGATTATAAAAAAGAGTACGAGCCGTTTGTTTGGGATTATGTTAAACCTGCCAACGATTTAACGATTGCTGAGCAAAAAGCACTACTAGCATCTTGGCAAACTTAAATTAAAATGGGGGTGATTATGTCTAGCAAGTTACCTCTTTTGCTTGCGCGTTATATTGCGGTACAACCAAAAGCTAATAAGCTGTCATTGCCGCTTGATCGTAATTTAGGTGATATAACGCGATATAAGTATGTTTTAGCTCATACGCTACCGTTGCGCTTAGAGCGTGTGACTAGCGACCAATCGAGCGCCAGTGCTTTAAAGCTTGGAATGTATCAGCCGTTAGGCGCGATAGCGCCGCCTATTTACTTTGTCGCTAGTGGTTTGCCGTTGCCGTTGACGGTAGCAGTGAGTACGCAGCCATTATCTAGCGCATTGCCGCTTAACATGAGCCGTAATCTTGGCACGGCGATTGGTGTGCCATTTACGCCGCCTGACAATAACGATGTAAATATCGGCGTTGTTGCTACAGCAGTATTAACACTAACGGCTAACGCTAGTGTATCAGTCAGTGACGATGAGAAGGTTGGCATATCAGTTACCGCAATAGCAAATATAACACCAGTTGCTAGTGCTGCGCTGTCCACTGAATCGCTTGATGTAGCTGTTACAATCACTGCTACAGCTACACTAAATCCAACAGCAAACGCCACGGCAAGCTATGACGCTAATAATCCACGACTTACTATGCTCGATGTGTCCAGCGATATGCAAGATGCTAAGTTGCAAGCTATCGATAAGCGGTCAGGCTTTGAAGCTAACGATAGTTTAAAGCATGACGTTAATGCTAACTGGCAGCAATCGAAGCTCGTAGGTACTGACAATCAAGCGCGGTTTGAGGCTAACGAGCAGCTAACATCAAGCAGTCAAGTATCGTTTGAGCAATCAAAACTGATAGGCGATAGCAACAAACAAGGCGCTGAATATCAAACGTTTATCGCTAGTAAGTCGCAGCTACAATATGAGCAATCAAAGCGTATTAGTTATAGCAACTGGTACAGCTTTGAGGCAATGGCTAAGCGTCAAATTGAGCGAGCCATAAAAAGCGAAAACGGTAAGTTATTAACGGATAAAATTAGCTCATATAACGAGTATGGCTATCTGCTAAATACTCGTACTGATTTTTTAATCGAAACAGCAAGGCTGCCATTTAGCAAACTGCGCTATGTACCGCCGCCATTATCACAAACCGTTATCCTCAAAGAGCAAATTATTGAGGGATGGGAATGTGGTAGCGGCGCGTTACGTCACTATATTTATTACAATAGCGAACTGCCTTTGCCTATGACGAGGCGTATTGCGGATAGAGGTGCAAGCGGCTTAGCGTTAACAATGCCTCGCAGTACCTTGGTGCTATCAGCTATTGAGGCTGACGCTTTACCAAACAGGCCATGCAAGCGCAAAACACTAGCGGTTAATCCTACGCTCGATGTTGTTACGTGTCAGCCAAAAGTATTTGGCAAGTCGTCAGGCATGGCGGTAACCGGTCAAGCAACACTTAACGCTATCGCATGGCTATCACTACTCATTGATGAAAAAGCAGACTTTGACGTACAAGGAGTTATATTTGTGACAAATAGTGTGTCATTAGTGCGCTCAGATGATGGGCGTGAGATTAAGCTGCTGGGCTTTAGCGTGGGCATTGATAATAACAGTTACGCATGGTCATTTAGTGCGACTGTGCCGCTATCAGAGCTATCAAAAGTCGATACAGCACATGAGCAGCGCATAGGCGTAGATTTCACTTGTAACGGCAATCTATGGCGATTTATCTTAGATGATTGCAGTGATAGCGTGTCGTTTGGTGAAAGCTCATTAACAATTAAAGGTAAGTCACGCGCTATGTTGTTAGCGCATCCATACGCACAGCAGCGAGGCTTTAAGTACGACACGGCTATGTCAGCGCGTCAGATTGCAGAGGATGAATTAAACCGCTTTGGCGTACCGTCAGGCTTTACGCTTGACTGGCAGCTCGCAGGGGTCAATGGGTGGCAGGTGCCAGCTAATACTTACAGCTATTCAAACAAGACGCCTGTCAATTCGCTTCAATGGATTGCCGAGGCAGCAGGTGGCTTTATCAATGCTGATATGAGTGCTGATATTCTGCACGTACTAGCACATTATCCAGTGCCATCGTGGGAATGGGCAGCACAAACGCCTAGTATTAACTTGCCAATATCGCTTATTACCAGTCGCAGCCGTGGACGTATAAATAAACCTGCATACAATGGCGTGACTATCTACGGTGAGAATGATAATGGTATCGGCGCTCTAATCAAGCGCACAGGAACGAGTGGAGGTTATCAGCCGCCTATGGTCACAAGCGACTTAATGACGGACACAGCAGCTGCTATTAGCCGAGGTAAAATGATATTAAGCGACACAGGTGATATTGGCAACATCGGTATCTCAATGCCCTTAGTTGCTAATGTTGGCGTATTGAAACCATCTACCTTAATCGGTGTTAATGATGGTGAGCAATGGGTTGGCATGGTCAGAGGTACGACTATCACAGGTCGCCTATCGAGCAATCGAGCGTTAGAGATTGACCAGTCTATTGATGTTGAAAGGCATTTTGATAAGGAGATTGTGTGATGGCTAGTGGTAACCTATGGCAGCTATTTAAAAACGTCACTGAGCAGGGGGCTAAGCAATTAGCAACCGTCATTGACAGGCAAGGCTCAAACTATACCGTCACCATGCAAGGTGGTGGTAATACGATTGTACAATCAAGTGCAGCATATGAGCTGCAATCAAAGGTATTTATCAGAGATGGGCAGATAGTCAGCGAAGCACCTGATTTGCCCTTTGTTGAAATAGAGGTTTAGCATGACAGACAAAATAGATAAAGTGATCCGCGTTGCTGATACTGATATTACTATCAAGCGCGTGAAAGTTAAAAACTTAAACGAAGTGACACGGGCATTTACACCTTTTGTCGCTGAGTTCGAGCGTATCGTAAAAGCAAACAAGGGGCTGCCTGAGAGTGAGCTGCTAGCGCTGATTGGCAGTTATACAGATGAAACGGTCATATTGGCATCGGTACTGACAGACCAGCCGCCTACCTTTTACCGAGAGCTTGAGCCATTAGAGATGCTGCAAGTGATGCAGGAGGTTGTCGCCCATAGTGGCGATTTTTTTATGCGTCAGATTTTCATGCCCCTAAAAAGTCTGGGGGCACAGTTAGCGTTACTTGGTTCGACAGCTTACTACCATTCTACAAAATCGGACTTAGAGAAGCCGATGTCTTAAACATGGCGTTTTGCGAATGGTGGGAACTGTCTAAAGCAATGGCTAAAGATAAGCAGCAAAGCATTAAAGATATGGCTATTGCAATGCGAGTATCACAAGCAGATGCGAAAGGCTGGAAAGACTTTATGAAAAGCTAATATTGCTCAAAAGTAAACAATCGGTTAGAGTTAGTTATTAACTAACTTATATCGGATATCCAGCAATGGACATTAAAAAACTACTCATTATTGCAGCGATAGCTTTTTTAGCTATTATTGGTTTTAATTATTACAGTAGCGCTCAGTCTGAGAAAGCTAGGGCTGCAAGGGCTGCTGAAGTTGATGCTTTGAAAGCTAGTATTCCACAGCCGTCAATTCAACCGCTTGTAGCAACTAAAGCATCAGAACCAACAAAGCAACCAGAAACTATAGCTCAAGCCACGCCAGTTGCGTCAGATGATGAGTTGTTTGGTGCTCCAAAAGCAGTAATAGCTAAGGTCGATACAGCTAAAAAGGACAAATTAATAGCAGATAAAGCAAAGCTAGATAATGCTTTATTGCGCTGGAATGACGCTATGAAAATTGCATTGACTACGCCCAGAATACACCTAGGGGATAAAATAGAAAATCTACAGGCTATAAAGCTTGAGGTGCTATCAATGAGCCTTAACCCTTGCATGAATGAACCAAGAAATAGGCTTGCCAATGCTATGAGCATATTTATTGACGGTCTTTTAGAGTTCAAGTCTAATACGAGTATCGGTGTATTTTTATTCGAGGATTATGCTAAAAAGGCAAATAAAGATATGGGGTTGTACCAAGTCATATCTAACCAGTGTATATCTTTAGTGTAATATTTATTTAGCAATAAAAACCCATTATTTATTCAACAGCTCACCTAATTGGTGGGCTTTTTTTATGTCCATAATTTGAGGTGCGCCATATGGCAGGTGATTTAGATTTTAGCGTACAGTTGCGTGTGCTCAATGAGCAGTTTAACGCAGGCATTAACCAAGCGCGTGATAAGTTTACGCAATATGCTCAGTCAGTACAGCGCAACGTGCAGCAGATGAATACTGACACAGAGCGAGCTTCTACAATGCTAGCAGGGCTTGCTAGTGTTGATGCCAGTCGTTTAACAAGCGAGATACGCGCCACGGCTGATCAGTTAAGACAGATGGGCGCAGGTGCCAACATATCAGGCGATCAGATAGAACAGGCAATGCAAGCATCAGCACTACAAGTGACGCGCCTTGGCAGGCAATTAGAAGTTGCAAGGTCGGAGGCGTTACGACTAAGCCAAACCAATGCAAGCCCTGCTGATATTGAGGCCGCAGCTAATAACGTCAATCGATTAGAGCAAGAGCTTGGACAGGCCAGAAGTGCTAGTGTCAGCCTAGCGAATGAGCTGTCAGGCGCAATGAACAGAGCGAGCACGACCGCTGATAATGCGCGTAATGCTCTCTATCGTATGGCTAATATACGAGTACCTGAAACCATAAGAGGTGAGATTGATAGTATCAGTCGAGCATTAGTAGATTTTCAGAACAATAGTGGTCGCCCCGCTGCTGAGATTGAACGAGCAACACGCGCCGCCGAGGAACAGATCAGACGGCTTGAGAATGAGCTTAACGGCGTTGATGACACGATAAGAAGGACAGATGCCAGCACAAACAGCTTTAGCGGCAACGTTGGTAAGCTCAGAACAGCCATGAGCGGATTAACAGGGCTATTGGCGGCAGCTGGCATTGGTATTGGTGCGGCTGAAATTATCGAGATGTCAGATGCTTTCGTCACGTTAGAAGCTAAAGTAAAACTGGCAACAGGTGAAGGCGCAGCATTCGTCACAGGCTTTCAAGGTGTGACCGATATCGCAAAAGAAACCTTCACCAGTATCGAAAACACAGGCGAGCTTTTCGCACGTATCACACAAGCTTCTGAGTCGTTAGGCTTGGCACAAGGCGAAATACTAAGTGTTACTAAAACCATCAACCAAGCCATTCAGTTATCTGGTGGTAGTGCTGCCAGTGCTGACGCTGCTATCGTCCAGCTCGTGCAAGGGCTCCAAAGCGGTCAATTACGCGGAGAAGAATTCAATAGCATAATGGAGCAGTCGCCACGCTTGGCTCAAGCAATGGCAGATGGTTTGGGTGTAACTCGTGGTGAATTGCGAGCAATGGCGGCTGATGGAAAGCTGACAAGTGAAGTGGTCATTGAGGCTGTTAGATCACAAACGCAAACCATTAATGATGAATTTGCGACACTACCAACGACTTTTGCAAACTCTGTCCAGAATATGAAAACGACTGTGTTTGAACTCGTTGGCAGCTTAAATGAAACGGTCAATCAATCTGGTCGACTGGCTGAAGGCATACAGTACATTAGCGACGCTATTGATAATATCGACCCCGCGACAATGGCAGCCCTTGGCCAGTCGTTTGATTTTGTATTAGAGCAGTCCGCCGCGTTATTTACTCTCGTTAAAGACATTTACGGCGCGTTTAATGAGTTGACCGCTATCATTGACGGTACTGTAGCGGCTGGTAATGATGTTGGTTTTATTACTAAATCAATGCAGCAGTTTGCTGTAGTAACAGGCGTGGCGATTGACGGCATGCGCGGCCTATCCATCGTAGCTGATAGCGTTTTTGGCACAATCAGTGGCATTGTTGGCAGCGTGTTGATCGGTATTGCCAAGCTCAACGGTGAAACCTCGACAATGGGCGAAGCATTAATCGCCAAGCAAGAAGAGCTATACGCACGCTCAGAACAAAAGATGATGGACTTTAAGTCTAAGTCTGGCGAAGCATGGGCTGAGATGAATAAGACAGCCCAAGACAGACTTGATGAAACCGTGGTCGAAGTCGTTAAAAACTACGATGAAATGGTTGCTAAAGGTGATATATCAGCAGGGGCGATGGAAGAGCAATATATTAAAGTCGCCAAAGCTAAGATTGCCGCTAATGATATGATTATCACTGATGACATGCGGCTTGAATTAGCAGGGCAGGAGCTGCAAGCATCAATCAGTGAGACAGGCGAGGTGATTGTTGAGTCATCCAAAGGCGTACAGGCTGCTTATCTTGGCGTTGGTCAGAGCTTTGCGGAAGTAGCACTTAAAGCGCAAGTTTCTGGTACATCAATGCGTGAATCGCTGACGGACGCAGTACCAAAAGCACAAACCATTGGCGCAGTTGATGACATTATATCGTCTCTTAGTGCGTTAAGCTCACAAGGTAAAATATCAGGTGAGGATTTAGCTTATGGCATCAATTTAGCCAATGAGCGCTATAAGGAGATTGAAGAAAACTTTGCCCGTTATGCAGCTAAGAGTATTAAAGACAATAATGGTATCATCACAAGCGAGTTAGAGAAGGCAGCAGCCTTGCAGGGATTGGCAGTACAAGCCAATGATACTGGCGGTGTGATAGTGACACAAGCTGATAGGTCAACATTAGCAAGTAAACGCACCAAAGAACAGATTGACGAATTAGCCGGTGCGGTTGGTATTGGTTTATCTAAAGAGTTTGTAAAGTCTAGCGCCAGTCTTGACGAACTGGTCAGTGGCTTTGACGATTTAACCGATGCAGGTTATGACGCAGGTGATGCGCTCGTTGACTCGCTTACTGCAATGTCCGATAAGGCTAGCAATACGGTTGAAATTGAAGCTTTGATCGTTAAATGGAACGAGCTATACAAAGAAGGCAAGATAACTGGGCAAGAGCTTGCAGACGGCTTGGAGGGTGTTAAAAATCGAGCTGACATACTCAAGGATGGCATTAATGGCGTGACTGAAGCATACGGCTTCTTAGGTTTAAAGACCCGTGAGGAGCTAGCAAAAGACGCTCAAGCCTACACAGAGTCTTATAGACTCGTTATGAAACAAGGTGAACTGACAGCGCAGCAGCAAGAAGAAGTCTTCACTAAAACAGCTAAGGCCAACATCGCAGCTAATGGCGGTGTTATTGATAGCTTTACTCGCGCACAAGCAGCAGCCAAAGGGTACACGGTTGAGGTTGACGAGAACGGGCGCGTAGTGGTTGAAAAGGCAGGTCAGGCAGTTAGTGCAAACGATAATGTCACACGCTCAGTCAATAACATCCGCACAGCCTATGACGGCATATCGAGCAGTGCAGGTAGTGCGGGAAATAGCATGGTACGCGCCGCTAATGATGCGTCATCCGCTTATGATAAGTTGCAAGCTAAGATTAAAGCGGTCAAAGAAGCTCAAGCGGTCGAGAATGAGCGCACGACGATGCAAAACTTGCGGATTTACGGCAAAGAAGAAGCGCCGGCTATTGGTGATCAGTTTGGCACCAGGTTAGGCGTTGAAAACTTTTTGAAATCGCAAGGATTATCAGAAGCTCAAGCTATTGAGGAAGCGCGTAAGCTGTACGCAAAACAAGGCACATCTAGTGGCAAGCTCGACTTTGGCACGCTGCAAGGCTTCCAAGAAGGTCAAATAATGACAACAGCTGATCTGGACAAATTCAAATCAGCGACAGTTTATCTTGCCGAAATTGCAGAGAAAGCGCGTCAAAATGACAGGCAACGTGATAACTATGAAGCAGCGAGAACAGCAACAGCTCAGATCACAACGCAAGAATATGGCCGCTTTGATAGTCAGCCGCGGTCAACGAAAACCATTGATGTTAATTTAAGGCTTGGCGGTACGTCAGTACCGGTACAGGTCGCAGAAAACCAAGAAGCGTCTTTGATGTCATTATTGCAACAACTACAAGACAGTAAAGCAATCGCAGGTTACTAACAGCCACTCACTCGAGTGGTTTTTTTACGACTAAATTTTGAGGGGGCGTTATGCCACAGAACACACCGTTTTTAGAACTAATCATACTAAAGCTGATGGTATTTCTACCTAAAGTTTTCGCGGCAGTGATTGGTGCAATATTTGGTTTGATGTTGTCGGGCGACATCGGGAAAGACGGTAAGATCCAAGTCAATATGTCAGTGATAGTCAAGTTTACTATCGCTGTCACAATCTCGCTGTTTGGTGGGGCCGCGCATATTGAATTTATGGG
>TARA_R110002126_G_C10489365_1_pt1 | contig 18612 bp, 10 predicted proteins | sample TARA_R110002126 | Tara Oceans TARA_R110002126 (sample SAMEA4397536) | marine metagenome | biome: Polar Biome; feature: [DCM] deep chlorophyll maximum layer (ENVO:01000326); material: water (ENVO:00002006), including particulate matter (ENVO:01000060) such as... | depth 30 m
TTCTTCTCCTTTTATTTAATAATTATACTTTTTCAGTAGCCTCCTGAAAAGGCAGTCTTTTTTTATAACCCGTAAATAGACAAAACATCTTCATTATTACTTTTTAAAGAAAGCATTTGGTTTGTTTTGATAAAACTAATTCAATTTGTGCAATTTTTACGATTAGAATAAGTAAAATTTGAGGATTCAAGAAGTTCTCTTTACAATTTTCATTATATAAAAACCACGCGAATTTATATTTTTGCAAAATCTAAAATGCACAACAAGTGTTAATTATATATTGATCGATGTTGGATTTTTTAAAGGTTTTTATAATATAATAGAAAGATTCTATAACGTTTACATTTGCCATTTTTATAGCAACTAATACAGAGTCCTTTTTGTTCTATATAATTGTGTTAAAAGTATTTTAGTCCTTTGTAAAACTCCAAACTTGACCAATAGCTTCTCCTCCTTTATCATCTTTAGCAACTACTTTCCAATAATAAGTTGTTGTCGCAGTTAAATTTACTGTCAAAGATTTTTCGCTTTGATTATCACTAACTTTGGTTACAGGCGGATTTACAGTGTCAAAAAATACATCGTAAGTTAGTACATCATTATCAACATCGCTACAATTCCATTGTAAACTCATGGAAGTATTAGATGTTGTAGAACTATTAACAGGTGCTATTAATTCTGGTGCAAATGGTATATGATTTATTTCTCCTTCTGCTTCTGTATAAAACTGATATGTTTCAGAATAATCAGAACTTAAATTATTGCTATCTGTGGCTTTAACTCTCCAATAATATGCAATGCCTTTTTCTAAAGTTAATGATTTAAAAGTATCTATAGTCTCTATAGATTCATCTATTGTATTAAATTGATTGTCTTTAGAAATTTCGAGTAAATAAGATAGTGTGTCTCTATCTGGATCTGTAGAGGCTTCCCATTCAAATCTCAAAAAATTAGTAGTGCATAGCAAATTATTTGTAGGAAATATTAAAGAATTTACTTTTGTAGGTGCCTGATTTTCTTTTGGAGGAGCAATAGGATCATCTCCTTTAGAACATGCACCTAATAAGACTCCTACTGCTATTATTAATACATTTATTTTTTTCATATCTTACTTCTTAATCAATTTAACAAATACAGGTTTTTCACTCATAACTTTAGCAAAATAAATTCCTGTAGGTTTATTTTTTAAGCTTAATTTTATTTTTCCAGATTCAATATTATATTGCTTAGATGATATCAATCGTGAATTAACATCATATATTTCTATAGAAATCATTCCTTCATTAATAGGTAATAAAAATTGAAAATCACTAGTTATTGGGTTTGGATAAGTAATTATCTTTTTATAGAAATCAATCTTTTCAATGATTTCACCTTCACAATCTTTACTCGATTTTATTTTTACTTCATCACCTTGTTTTACATCAACTGAAAACAAATGATTATTGGTTTCATAAACTTTCTTTTCATTTATAAAAACCATAAAAGGACCCGTTCCTTGTTCTATTTTCATCACAATTTTATTATTGCCTAGCGAAGTTTTACCTGAAATTTCAACAGCTTCTTTAATTTCTATATTAAAACACTTGCTATCTGAACCCCCTTTTATGGAAATACATAATTCATAAACTCCAGGAGTAATATCTGTTAATGATACGTCTTTTGTAAATTCTGTGTTATTACCATTAAAACCGACTATAAATTCTGCTTCATCACCAGCTGAGATAGAAATATTACCATTGTTTTTATCTGTACAAGTTTCTGAAGTTGTGGCAATAGTAAATTTAGTACCTAATAATGATACAGGTTCACCTTCACCAGTATCTATAATTGCGTTTACTCCTGCTGTCCATTTTGTTCCTAATCGTTCGTAAGCACCAATATCTGGGGAGCTACCCTTATAAGGCTTTGTAAAACCAGAGATTACTCTACCTGCATCTACAATAGCACTTCCAGACTTTGGTATGAAATTTTGGTTATTGGCATCTTCAAAAGGAGATTCTGAAAAAATGGGACTATTCTGTATATCAAAATCGGTAGTAGTTTTCGTAAACCAATTTCCTGTATTGGCAAAATTGTTGTAAATTTTATTATTCTCTTGAGGACCATTTATATCCCAAGAATCCATGGCGCGTTCAGCATTCCAAATCGTATTGTGGTAAAAATCTAAACGAGTGTTATTCCAATTTACTTGGTAACCACTCCAAGAGACATTCCAAACCACATTATGATGCACAGTATACCCTTTGCTATCATTATCTAAATAAATACCTGCTGCTTTACCAGGTTCACTTTGATTGTGAGAATATGCAGGTGCAGTCGCATCATGAAACCAATTATGATGGATTTCATTATTTTTTAAATTGGCATTTCCTACAGTATAAAACACCCCAGAATCGCTATTTATTTTTTGTGATGCTGAAACATCATTATAAGCTACTTCACTATTTGAACCAGCAACATACATACCATCTCTACCTGCATTGGTTATGGTGTTTTTTAGTATTTTCATGTTGTTTGCACTCGTTCTAATTGGTGATGCATGAATACCTACATAATCTGTATTTCTTATATAATTTTCTTCAATAGTACAATTTGAGGCTGCCCAACCAGCAATTAATATCCCACTAACTGAACTATGGTTTATAGTACAACCCTTTACAAGGGTGTTATCTCCCAAAATTTCAAGAGAAGCTTCACCAACTTGAGCAGATGTATTTGTTAAACTATCATGTCCTTCACTTCCATGGATTATTTTACAATTTAAAATTTGATTATTATCAGCATTATTATGGATTTTTACACTACCTCCAAAAAAGTTTAAACCATTAAGATTTATATAATCACCTTTTAATTCTGCAGCATACTTAGTTGTTGCATATTCTACAGAATCATCATTTGGTTTAGATCCATTTGCAGTTTGAAAATAAAGTGTATTTGTAGCACTATCATAATACCATTCACGAGCGTAATCAAGTGCTTCTAGTTTATTAAAAAGGTATAATTGACCTCTTGAATTCCCAGTATTATTTCTCGTAATTGTTGGATTATGAGGTGTAAAAGGCCATTTGTTAATATCAACACCTGTATGATTAATTCTTGAAGTAGTACTACTTGTTATTGTTCTTGTCCAACTAGCCCCAGAATGTGCACCAAGATAATAAACCAGACCACCAGTCCAATCTATATTTGGGATGTTATTAGCTGTAAAATGAGATCCATCTCCTCCAGTTACAGGTGTGCAATCAACAGTCCATCTATCATTGTCCGTATTATTTGGCCATCTTGCCAAATCCATATACTCATCATTATGATAAATAGCTCTAAAACGACTATCAATAGACATATTTACATTGGCTTTGTAGATGTTTCCACTATGTAATTGCCAACCATTTATTTTAGATGTAGCTCTAATTTCTACGTTTTCACCATCTGCAGCTTTAAAAGTAATAGGATTAGAATTAGTACCGTTTTTATTAACGATAAGTACTTCCTCATAAACACCACCTCTAATAATGCAAACATCTCCTGCAGACATTACAGAAACTGCTTTGTTAAATGTTTTATAAGGATTGCTTATTGTTCCGTTTCCTGAAGTATCATTTCCATTTGTAGCAACATAAATGTCGTTTCCAAAAACAATTGAACTACTTAAAATATAGCACAAGAAAAAAGAAAGCATAGTTATTTTATTCATAATCAATATTTATTTTAATTAAGAAACAAAGTACTTAAAATCATAATCGAAAATATATAACGTTTCGTTATTAATATAGAACTGATGGTTAACAATAGATTTTTTTAATAATTATTGGTTCTTATTCATAAGAAAAACTGGAAATTAGTCAACTAACTTCCATGAGCGAACCCAATTATAGGTTGTAGTTCTTTCTTCTACTGAACCAGACATTCCACCATCTTCAGGAGCTTTATTCCAGTTATACGTTTCTACTACCAATCTTAAAAACATTTCTATATCATAATCTGCAGGTGGCTTTACTTTTGCTTGAAATTTGCCATCTAAAAAGAATAGAACTTCGTCTTTAGATTTCCACCAAACACCATAAACATGAAAATCGTCATAGACTTTTCCGTTCGTTAATGCTCCAGCTTTGTTAGATCCTTTTTCATAATCACAACCTTCAGGAATATTTCTACTGTGTGTATTCGAGTTCATTGCTTGGTCAAAATTAACCATCCATTTTGCAGGATTTGTAATTTGCCCAACACATTCTTGAATGTCTAATTCTGTAGTTCGTTTATCGCAGCCCTTTAAATCTTTGCCTTCATTTATTAACCAAAATGTAGAAGACATAAAGGTTTTGTTGGCTTTCATTTCGCACTCATAATAACCATAAGTCATGCCTTTTCTTGAGCCAACATAACCACCTCCATACGTAAATTCTTTACCTTGTTTAATAATTGGTTTTGGTAATTTTTTTACAGTTATTTTTAAACTTCCATCTTCAACTTTTATGTTTTCTGATTGAAATAAACCAGGAGCACGCCCAATCCAACCTTGACCAGAAATTTGCCATTTTCTTTCGTTTACCTTTTTTCCATTAAATTCATCAGACATGTTTTTAACGAGTTTCCATTTTGCGTTAGCAGGCGTAGGGTCTTCGCCAGCTTTAAATGTTGGTGTTTTTTGCGCAAATAAAGAACTTGTAACTAATATAATTACTAGCGAAAATTGTTTTGATTTTTTTAAAATATTTTTCATTTTTTTAATTGAATATGTTTATAAATTTAAATAAGTTAGCCTTTCTTTTATAAGTTTGTTTTTTTTGACATTGGCATCTATTTTAGAAGCATCAATTGTGAAATTTCTTTTTTGATAATAGTCTTTTAACAAAATAATACTGTTTAAAATAAGTAATGCTTCTGTTTCATTTTTAGATTCATAAAAAATAGAAAGCAACTCTTCAGAAGTATTTTTTGCACCTGAAATTTCTAAAAACTCTGCAGCTCTCATTTTGTTTAATAAATAAGAATCTGAAGTTAATATCTGTTGAATTTCATCAGAAAAAACAGTTGCTTTTTTTCCAAAACTTGTATAAACTATCAACGCCCAATAGCGTGTAAATTTATCTGATGATTTTAAAAATTTTACCAATTTTAGTTTTGCTTTAGAAAATGGTACTAATTGTAAGTGGCTAATTTTTAAATAAAATTCAATATCTTTTTTATGAGTTGTTCCAAACTCAATAGGTTCTTTAAATGCGTAATCAATCAAATAGTTTTCAGGATAAAATGATAAATCTGGCATTTTCTTCATCCAAGAATACAAGCTCTTTCTTAGTTTTTTTAACTCTTTCTGATAAGCTGGATGGTTAGCAAGGTTATTAGTTTCATAAGGATCTTTTTCAAGGTCATAGATTTCTTCTGGAAGTTTAGGTTCAAAAAAACGAGATTGAATTTTGTTTAGTTTATTATCATCATATAGTTGTTTCCATTCTTGATATGCAAGTTGTCTGTATCTATATGCATTCATTAAACCATCAATATTAAAAGGCTCAAAGTTTCTAATATATTTTAGATTTCCTTTTCTGATGCTTCTAACCATATCGTACTTTTCATCAAACCTATCTGCATAACCAAAAGTTACATTGTTTTTAGAAATTGAATTCGATGTATTTTTTCCTAAAAAAGGTTTTCCATCCATCGTTTTAGGAACTTTTATTCCTGCTAAATTTAGAACAGTAGCACTAAAATCTACAAAACTTACAAATTTTTCTGTTGATGAACCAATAGGGAATGGTGATAAATTTTTAAACTGCTGAGGTATATATACTACTAAAGGAACGTGTAAACCAGTTTCTTTTAAATACCCTTTACTATTGGGTAAAACACCTCCATGATCTCCATAATAAAAGATAATGGTGTTCTCTAACAAACCATCTTTTTCTAATTCCTTTACCAAGTTTCCAACTTGAGTATCCATTTTCTGAATACGATCTCTGTAAAACGCATTTGTATATCTAAACGTTTCTGTATTCGGGTGATTAGGTTCTATAAAGATGCCTTCTGTTGAGGTTTTTGTTGGGTTTGTATCCATTTCTTCTTTGGTAAAATGCAAACTACCTTCGTGAGTTGTTTGTATATTATATACATGAAAAAATGCTTGTCCTTTTTTTCTGTTTTTCCAAGTTGCTTTAGTTGAAGAATCATCCCAAACATTTTCGCCTTTATAAATATTGTAATCTTCTTTTGCGTTATTGGTTGTGTAATATCCTGCATTTTTTAAGTATTCAGGAAACATTTTAATATTGTTTGGTACAGTTATTTTTTGTTCTGCCCTGTGATAATGCGTACCTAGTTTTGGACCATAAACACCTGTAATAAGGCTAGATCTTGCAGCGCTACAAACAGCAGCATTAGAAAAGGCTCTGTTAAATTGGATACCTTGTTTTGATAATTTTTCGATATTAGGAGTTTCAATACCATGCTCATTAAACATTTTCATATAATGCATTGAGTTGTCTTCAGAAACGATCCAAACAATATTTGGTTGTTGTGCTTTTAAAGAAGCAAAAGCGTAAATAAATACGATGGAAAAAAAATATTTATAACTCATTAATTGATTTTTGGTCTTAAAAATATTGTTTGTAAATCGCAGATAAATCTGTTTCATCACCTGTTTTTTCTTGCCAAGCCTTTAATTCCTTTAAAAGTTTAAGGATGGTTGATTTCGTTTTTTGATTAGAAATCATATTATTAGTTTCCCAAGGATCTTTTTCTAAATCGTATAATTCTAAATCACCTGTTTTTGGATAAATAATCAATTTTTTATCCTCAGAAATAATACCTCGTTGGTCATCAAACATTGCCAAATAAATAGAATTTCTTGCTTTTCCTGTTTTTGTGATGAGTGGAAATAAACTCTCAAAATCTGTAGAATCTTCGTTTTTTAAGTTTAACATATCAAACAAAGTTGGCACAATATCTTGTAAATACACACGCTCAGAAATTTTGATATTTGCTTTAATATTTGCTGCCTTTATTATAAGTGGAGCAGTAACACTTGGTTCATACAAACAAACTTTGCCTGCAACACCATTTTCTCCAAAATTTATTCCGTGATCAGAAGTAAAGACAATTAAGGTGTTATTATAAATACCTTTTTCTTTTAAAGCATTGATAATGTCACCAATTCTTGCATCCATATGAGAAACCATTGCATTGTTTTGTTGCACACGATTTTGCATTGTTTTTTTTCTTAACGGATTAGGGGCATATTGATATTTTACATTAGTATTCAATGGCATTTTGTCAGAAAAACTTGGAGGTAATTTTATTTGGTCTGAAGGATATAAATCGTAATAATTTTGTGTAGTTTGTCTTGGTACATGAGGCGCATTAAAGGCAACATAGGCAAAAAACGGTTTTTCTTTGTTGTAGTTTTTAATGAAATTTACAGCTTCTTTTCCTGTAATATCAGTAATATGGCCAGCAGCAGCATTGTAAGTTTTTAACTGCCCTGGTTGAATACTACCAGTTTCATCAAATATTTCTTGTGCTTTGTTTCCCATCACATGCCATTTACCGGTTATATACGTGTAATAACCTTTTTCGCTCAATTTTTTTGGCAAAGATTTAGGTGCATTTTTTTTGCTTATTCTTTTAGAATCCCATAAATATTTGCCATAAATCAACATCGTTCTGCTTGGAATACAAACTGCAGGAGACCAACAACCCATGTTGTAAGCTGCAGTAAATGATAATCCTTCTGAAGCTAACTTGTCAATATTTGGAGTTACCATCGCTTTATTACCATAGGCTCCAAGTGCTTGGTTACTTTGATCATCGGATTCTATAAACAAGATGTTTGTTTGCGAAAAACTAGCAACTATAAATCCAAAACTTAGTACAAAAAAGAATACCCTTTTCTTCATATTTAAAACCTAAAAACGGTGCTTATTATTAGAGAAATAAAAGTATTTAAGTAATTATAGTTAGAAGGAAATGAATAGGTAAAAAACTATCTTATATGATTTTAAAATCAATAATTATCAATTATAGAAAGAATGTTTAGTGTTTATGTTATCATTGATAAAAAATTATTCAACTACTTTAAATTCTATAGCCTGTCCTCCACCAGGAGCTAAAATAATTTCTAATACATCTTTAGAAGAAACTTCTCTTTTAGAAATTTCAAATCCTTCTGGATTTGTTTCCCAATCTGCATCTTTTGAATCAGCATAAATAATAGCTTTATATTTTTTCCCTTTAGAAAGGAAAGACAAGTCAATATCAAAATCTCTAGGGTTTTCATCACTAATACTACCTAAATACCAATTCTCTGTTCCTCTTTCTTTTCTTACAACTGTATAATAATCGCCTATTTTACTATTTAACACTTTACTTTCAGACCAATTTGTTGGCACATCTTTAATAAATTGAAATGCCGGATTACCTTCATAATTCTCTGGTAAATCTGCTGCCATTTGAATAGGACTAAACATTGTTAAATAATATGCTAACTGCTTACAAATTGTTGACCGAACTCTAAAACTTTCTTTTCTCCAAGGTTTATCTGGTAAAAACACATTAAAAATACCAGGAGTATAATCAATTGGTCCACCCAAAATTCTTGTAAATGGTAAAACAACGCCATGTTCTGGCGAATTCCCTTCGCTCCAAGCATTGTATTCTTGTCCTCTTGCTCCTTCTCTTGCCATTAAATTAGGATAGGTACGTTGTTCTCCAGTAAATTTAATTGGCTCGTGGTTTACAATTAACAATTTATGTTTCGCTGCCGCTTGTACCATTTTTTTATAATGACGAACCATATATTGACCGTGATGATGTTGACGATATGTTTTTTTATCGTAGTCATAATTTACATCACCAGTATAACCCACTTTAACGGTTTTTATACCTAAATCTGCACACATTTTATAGAGTTCATCCATTGCAGGTTCGTAATGATCTATATCTGAAATTGTTTCGTGATACATCATCATTCTAACACCTTTTTCTTTTCCGTATCTGCAAACTTCTTCAATATCAAAATCATCGGTTGAAGTTTTCCAGTCGAAAATATTGTAACCAGTCCAAGAACCTTCCATATCATCCCAACCTTTATCCCAGCCTTCAATTAACACATCAGGAATACCGTGTTTTGCTGCAAAATCTATATGATATTTTGCGTTTTTTGTATTGGCGCCGTGCGGTCTATTAATTGGTCTTCCAAATTGAGTTTTTTCTGCCCAAGCAGATTTCCCAATATGTAATTCCCACCAAATACCGATGTATTTATAGGTTTCAATCCAATCTGTAGTTTCGTATGCACAAGGCGGATTTAAATTCATAATTAAATCAGACTCTACTAAATCACCTGCAGTTTTACCAATTTGAATAGTTCTCCAAGGTGATTGAAACGGTGTTGAAGCTCTCACTAAATCTCCGTTAAACCAAGGTGTTAAATGTGCTTTTAGTTTTGTTTCTTCTAACGTATTTAGCAAATTCATTCCGGCATAATCTGTTAAATCTGCTTCGTGAATACTTACCACCAAATTATCATTAACCTCAATAGTTGTAGGTGTATTTGCCATATTTGCACGCTCTTCTTTACCTGGTCTTCGAGCAAAATTTATAGAATCACCTATTTTACTTATTGGTGAATTGTAATATACTTTTTCGTAATTATCATAATCGGCAAAATTCCACCAAGCTTTGTAATCTCCATTAAAATTAAACTCTGTTAATTCATCGGTAATTACAAAATCTTTCAAGTTTTCTTGCTTTGGGAAAACATATCTAAATGCAACACCATCGTTATAAGAACGTGCAACAACATCAATTAAAACATCAGATTTTTTTTGTTTTAAATGAAGTGTTAATTCATTAAAATTATTAGTAACTGTTTCTCGTTGTCCCCAAACTGTTTTCCATTGTGAATTTTCAGTAGTTTCTTCAGAAGAAATAATTTCAAAACCATTTTTTAACGATTGATTTTTTAATTCAAATCCTAAAGCTGAAGGTTGTAAAAACTCCAAGTTATTAGCGCTTATGCTATATACTAATTGTTCTGCATCATTAAGTTTAAAAGTAATTTTATTTTTTGAATCTGGAGAGGAGACTTCTTTAACAATATTATTTTGAGCACAACTTGCCATAAAAAAAGACAATAGAAGTAGTAGAATATGTTTCATTGTTACAAGTTTTAAAGTAGTTAATGGCGTATAATTTTAAAGGTGTAATAAAACAGGCAAGGCTTATTATTCAACTTCCTTGCCTGTTGGAAAATAGACTTGTAATATTATTTTGAGCTCGAAACAATTTTTGAAATAACAAACGGCTCTTTATCCCCGGGAGGCATAATTTTAATTGATTCGTGCTTAACCTCACCATTAACGGTTTTTATTCTTAGGCGAACTGGTTTTCCGTATTCTGGAGGAATAGGGATTTTGATTTGAACCTTGTGCTGATTGGCTAAAAGGGTGTACGAACCAATATCTACGCCTTCCATAGAAGCCACAACGATGGCCTCTTTGCTTGTATCCGAAAAGTTTAACTCTGCATCCCAGGTACTTACATAAACTCCAGGGTCATTAAATAGAATTTCATACTCAACCCATTCAAATCCATCATCACCATTCTTCTTTATATCTGTCGAAAAAGCACCTTTTTCATATAGATGATCCCAAGTTTTAGTGCGATTTTCATCTTTAGCATTAAAGTATCCGCTCTTTTGTCCAACACTAATTTTTGGGATGGATCCGCCATCCACATGCAGACTTGTCGTGGCTACTATTTTTTCACTCGATTGACCAATCATAATTTCAAAATGACCTTCTTCTACCTGAAATTCTTTAGATGATACATTGTAGTAAGAAAAAGCCTCGTAAGGTAGTCTGATGGAAACAGTTCTGCTTTCGCCTGCTGGAACATAAACTCGTTTAAATCCTTTTAAAGCTTTAGCAGGAACAATATGTTCGGCTTCAACATCTCGTATATAAACCTGTATAATTTCATCACCGTCCATATCTCCTATATTCGAAACCTTCGCATTTACTATTAGGTCTTTCATCGCCTTCACTTTTTTGTCGCTCAGCTTCATGTCAGAAATTTCGAATTGGGTGTAGCTTAAACCAAAACCGAATGGATATAAAGGTTCTGCTTTGTCATACATATAGGTACGTCCAACTTCAGGACCGTAATCATCTTTCCATGTTTTTACGTTATAATCGTGGAGGTGTGGCAATTGCTTTTCTGATTTTACCCAAGTTGTACTCAGTTTTCCACCTGGATTTACATCTCCAAACAATATATTCGCTAATGCAGTACCCTGTTCTTGTCCGTTAGGCCAGGCACAGATAATTCCAGGAATATTTTCTTGTTCCCAACCAATAGAAGTAGATCCACTTGGAACCAAAACTAAGATGACATTTTTGTTGACAGCTTGTACTGCTTTTATAAGTTGATGTTGTTTACCAGGTAAATTTAAGCTAAGACGATCGAGTGTTTCAGTAGCGGTCGATTCATCATTTCCAACAACCAGAACTACGGTGTTTGATTTTTTGGCCAATGCCACTGCTTCATCGATCTTTTTCTGATCGTCATCAGCTCCTGTAACAGAACAACCTTCAGCAAAGCTTACATTTCCTTTAGCACTTTTTTTAATACCATCAAGAGGTGTAATCTTACTTTTTGGGTTGCCTGAATAAATACCTAACCAGCAACGATCGGCAAATGGTCCGATAACAGCCAATTGATCAATATCCTTTTTTAACGGCAGAGCATTATCATTCTTTAATAGAACAATAGATTGCTCAGCAGCTTTTAGTGCCAATTTTTTATGCGTGTCAGATTCAAGAACACTGTTGGGTATTTTTGAATATGGGTTTAGCGAAGGATCGTCAAAGTCACCTGTCATAAATCGTAGGCGTAATAATCGTCGTACCGAAACATCCAATTCATCCTCTGTCAATAAGCCTTGTTCTATGGCAGGTTTTAACGCCGTTACAAAAGGTGCAGGTTTAACACTATGCCTAAAACACTCCTGATCAACACCGGCTTTTATCGCCATGGCTGCGGCTTCCTCCTGTGATTTTGCAAAGCGCATACGTTTTTCCAGTCCTTGAACAGCAGCCCAATCCGCTATTACATATCCTTTAAATCCCCACTCGTTACGCAATACATCATTCACTAACCAATTATTAGCAGAAGATGGCGTTCCGTTTACCCCGTTTAGCCCTGTCATTATACCTGTAGCTTCTTCATCGATAATACAGGTCTTGTAGGCGGGAAAATAATATTCGTACAAATCAACGTCTCTTACCAGTGAATGACTAAACTCTCTGCGTTTTTCTACATTGTTGGCCGCGTAATGTTTAACGGTGGTTACCGTTTTCATGTATTTTGGATCGTTACCCTGCATACCACGAACGTACATACGAGCAATTTCCGACATTAAAAAAGGGTCTTCACTATAGCATTCCTCATTTCTTCCCCAGCGAGGGTCGCGCGCCATGTTTACCGTGGGAGCAAACATCATTACTTCACTTTGCCCCTTATTTTTCAACGCACGAGCTTCGTTTGAAATGGCCGTAGCCACATCAAACATCAAATCAGGATTCCATGTAGAACCCAAGGCAATGTTTTGAGGAAATTGCGTACAGTTCCAAGCTTTTAGTCCGTGAAGGGCTTCGCCATACCATTCGAAATGCGGGATACCTAATCGTTCGATAGCCGGGATCCGGGAACCGCAATAACTGATTTTCTCTTCAAGCGTCATTTTCGACAGCAAATCTTCAACGCGCTCATCAACTGAGGCATTGGGATCTTTCCAAGTTTGGGCGTTCATTCCAAATACGCTAATAAGTAAAAGGAATATTGAAATGTTTTTTACTGTTTTCATAATTTCTATTGGCTTTCTTTTAATTAAAATTTATTCTACACCTTGATACATAAACCAATCAAAAAGTGCGGTTTTCTTACTTTTTTTTCCTGACGATGTAACATACATGCCCACGTAAACCCCATTAAATTTTTGTGTAATCTCGTCAGCAACAATCGTATAATCTTGTGCTTTGCCTATGGGTTTCAGATCAAGCTTATTTTCACCATAATAGAATTGTGCATTAATGCCATCAACTTTTACACTAAAAACAACACTTTCTTTATTATATGGAATACTTACTACTACTTGCGGTTCAAACTCACCCTTATTTTCTTCTTGCAATGTTTTTAAAAGTACGAGTTTATCCTTCGTTTTCAACAGTTGATAGTGATTTCCGTGACGGCGATAAATCACCAACCCAGCTTTTTCATTTTCTTTTTTAGTTTTAAACGAAAGCGATGTGCTGGCTTCATAATTTAAATGTCGGGTACGTTGGGCAATAAAGGAAGGGTTAACAAATTCAGCAACCGTTTCTCGTCGTCCCTGAATCTGTATTTGTCCATCTTTTTGCTTGTACCAGATTTCTTTGAGGGATCGTAAGAAGTTCCATTCAAGCCCCAACCCTTCACCTTCAAACTCATCCAACTCATTGATTTTAGGTACTGGGCTCCAAGGTAATTCAGGTCGTTTTTGCTCAAATTGCAATAACCCTTTTCCAGGATTAAAAATAGGAGTTACACCAGATTCCTGATTCGTCATTTCAACTTTTGCTAAAAATGTTTCACGAGCTAATGTGGTAAATCCATCTACTTGTCTTTTGGCAAGCATTACGCTCCACCATTCGCCTTTTTGGGTTTGCACCAAATCTGCATGTCCTGTTTGTTGTATAGGATAATCTTTTCCCAAATGACGATGCGTCATTACTGGATTCGCATGATTAGGAATGTAAGGTCCCCAAATATTAACACTATTAAATACAGTTACAGCATGATATTCTCCAGTCCCTCCTTCTCCAATCAACAATATATATTCATTTTCAATTTTATATATATGTGGTCCTTCTGCCCAACGTGCATTTGAAGCATGTCCATAGGTAAGTTGTTTTTTCTTTCCAATTAGCTCGCCTTTATCTGGATTTATTTCTTGCATCCAAACACCATTTTTTCCTGGCCATTTGTTTTGTGAGTTGTCAACAATTCCAGCTCCAGTATAATAACATTTACCATCATCATCCCAAAACAGAGAAGGGTCTATTCCAGGAGCATCTTCTATCCATATTGGATCTGACCAAGAATTGGAAGGGTCTTTTGCTGTGATTATAAAATTCCCATCGCCTCCAACCATTGTGCAGATAATATAAAACGTTCCATTGTGATGTCTAATTGTTGGCGCAAAAATACCTTGAGAATTACCTAATCCATCAGGATAATTAATTTGTGTTGATTTAGATAATCCATATCCAATTAATTTCCAATTAACCAAATCTTTACTTTTATGAATTGGTAGTCCTGGAAACCACTCGAAGCTAGAATTAACCATATAGTACGTATCTCCTACACGACAAATGGAAGGGTCTGGATAAAAACCAGACAAGATTGGGTTCTTAAAATTGTCTGGAGCTGTTTGTCCTGAAACATTAAAACAAATTAATGCAAGAAAGAAAATCTTAATTATCCTTAATTTCATTTTCAAATCAACTAAAATTTAATTCTTTCTGGTTTTATCTTTGATTGAAAAGGCACTAAATAAAATGAATAATTATAATTTCCTGGAGAGTTTAAATATTCTTTATGAGGTTCTGCACTTGGCGACCAAGTGTCATCTCCACCAACACCTGTTTGTTTTAAGTCTATATTTACAGTTAACACATCTCTAGTTATTAACTCATTTGTATGATTCGCTTCTTGTAAGTTTATAGTACTATAAGGTACCACGCTAAAACTTAATTTATCTTCACCTTTTACTAAAACTCCTCTTCCTCTTAAATTTTCAACTTTAAACCAACGAGTTTCTGTATGATTACCAAATTCTTCAGGATACACATATTCATAACTCATAGTTTTAGCTTTACCTGAATATAAACCTACGTGAGATCCATAATTTCTATCAGCATAATTTGGGTGTGGTCCTTTTCCAAAGTAAGTAAGTTTTCCGTATGTGTCTGCAATATCGAACTGCATTCCAATTCTTGGTGCATTTGGCTCTCCTTCAGCAATTTTAACATTGTAATCTACTTTTACTTCACCACTACCTAAAATGGTATACACTAAATTTATTTTTGTACTTGGTTTTAATATTTCACCTGAAACATTCACAATTACTTTTCCTTTTTCTTCAGCACTTACAGAAACGTTTGTTGCTTTAAAGTTATCTCCAGCATCCATCCAATCAAGTTCGTTTTGTTTCTTTAAACTTTTTCTATACGCTTCATCATTTTCAGTTTCAGCTCTCCAGAAATTTAATTTTAAGGGAGTAGAAACTACATTTATTCCTTTTGCTTTGAATGAAGTTATATATCCTGAAGTTTTATCAACCGTCAATAAAACTGATTTGTTTTTCACAATAACTTCTTTAGTGTTTTCCACAACAGTTAAGCTTGAGTTACTTTTTAAATTTACCGCTTTTTTTACTGAATAGTTTAATTGAAACTGTTCTTCAAAAACTAAATACCCTTTATTTTCCCAAAGCTCATTTTCTTTTAATTTCCCTTGAATGTTTATAAAATATTCAGCTTCCGTTTTAAGTTTAGGTTTTTTGAAATCTACTCTTACTTTATCTGTTTGAAATGGTTTCGTACTTAATGAGAATAAGTTTCCTTGTTGAATAATTTTACCATTTTCAGTAATATTCCAAAACAAATCATATTTAGATAAATCTACCGCGTGATGACGATTCAATATCTCAAATTCACCATTTAATGCATTTACTGCCGAAATTACAACTGGTTGATTCACTTTTTTACACTCATACGTTGCTGGTTTTGGCGTTCTATCTGAAGCTATCACTCCATTAATACAGAACGTTCCATCGTTTGGAGTATCTCCAAAATCTCCTCCATATGCTAAATATTCTTTTCCATTCTTGTCTTTTTTCAATATTCCTTGATCAATCCAATCCCAAATATAACCACCTAAAGCTCTGTCGTTTTTATAAATAACATCCCAATATTTTTTCATATTCCCTGTTGAATTCCCCATTGAATGTGCATACTCACACATTACAACTGGTCTATTATCAATAGCACTTGTATCGTCTATTAAATCTTGTAATTCCCAAGGCTGTGGATACATTCTACTCAACATATCTACCCAAAATGGGTCTGTTGGATTTCCTTTGTCTTGTGTATAAAACTTCTGTTTATAATCTGGATGTGTTGGATCGCCTTGCGCACCTTCATAGTGTACAAATCTTGTTGGGTCAAAAACTTTAATCCACGTTGCCATTGCTGCGTGATTTGGTCCCATTCCAGACTCGTTTCCTAAACTCCACATCACAATACTTGGATGATTTTTATCGCGCTCAACCATTCTAACTGCACGCTCTAAATATGTATTACTCCATTCTGAAACATTAGACAATTGCCCACGTACACCGTGCGACTCTAAATTTGCTTCATCCATTACATAAATTCCATACTCATCACATAAATCGTAGAAATAAGGGTCGTTTGGATAATGTGAAGTTCTTACAGCGTTAAAGTTAAACTGTTTCATTAATTTAACATCGGCTTCCATATCTGCTCTTGAAAGTGCTTTACCATTAGTCATATGATGATCGTGACGATTCACACCAATCATTTTTACTGGATTTCCGTTTACTAAAAAACGACCTCTATCATCAATTTTAACTTCTCTAAAACCAACTTTAGTACTTGAAAACTGAATTGAATTTCCTTTATCATCTTTCACTTCAAGTAAAAGGGTGTATAAATAAGGATCGTCTGAAGACCATTGTTTTGGTGCTTTTACTTCAGTTTCAATCATTCCGAAATAAACATTGTCTCTTTGAGGGTATAATTCCCCAAAATACTTGCTTAGTTTTGTTACTGCTTCTTTTCCTAAAGAATTGCCGTTAGCATCAACAAGTTTAGTTGTTAATGTCCAATTATCAACTGTAGTTTTTAAAGGAGCTGTTCCAAAATGACCAACTTTTTTAACATACTTATTCGCAACATTTGCAATAAATTCTGGTCTAATTTGAAGTTTTGCATTCTCATAATTATCATCAAAATCTGTTCTTACAAAAAAGTTAGACAATCTAACTTTTGGAACCGCTTTTAAATAAACTTCACGCTCAATCCCACTCATTCTCCAATGATCTTGCGCTTCTAAATAACTTCCATCACTCCATCTATACACTTTAACGGCAACTTTATTTTCGCCTTCAATTAAATGTTCCGTTATATCAAACTCTGCAGATAAGCGCGTATCTTCACTATACCCAACAAACTCACCATTTACCCAAATATAATATGCCGATGAAACTCCTCCAAAATGAAGAATTACATCTTTATCACTCCAAGAAGCATCAATTTTAAAAGATTTTATATAATGTCCAACAGGATTATCGTGATGATTTATATTAGGAAAATCACTAAAAAACGGATAGGTAGCATTTGTATAAATTGGTGTTCCGTAACCTCTCATTTCCCAGTTTGAAGGAACATCAATAACATCCCAACCTGAAGCATCAAAACTTGCATCTTGAAATGTTTTAGAAGCATCAGCTGGTTTAGCAACCCAATTAAATTTCCAATCACCATTTAATGATTTGTAATATTTTGAAGCCTCTCTTTCTCCAGAAATAGCTTGAGATTCATTTTCGAAATTGTAGAAAGTCGCTACAGATGGTAATCTGTTTATTTGATTTACATTTGGGTTTTCCCAATCGTTTTGTTGGGCTGAAGTACTAAAAGTTAAACCAATTAAAATCAGTGTAAGAATAAATTTCATAGTTTCATATTTTTTATTTAGTTGTTATTTTTATGACACCACTTGCACCTCTAGAACCATAAAAAGAAATTTCATTTGCAGTTTTTAAAACCTCTATATATTTGATATCTCTTGGATCTATTAAATTAACGATAGCAGCATAGCCTCCATCAACTATTTGATCGTTTACAAAAAACAAGGGTTTTGAACTCATATTTATTGAAGATTTGCCTCTAATATAAATAGACGCATCTGAACCACTTCCTTGAACACATACACCTGAAATTTTTCTTAACTGGTTGAGGAGAGTTAAATCTACGTTTGTAGCGTTAATATGTTTTTTATTTCCTTTAATATCATTATTCTCAACCTCTTTAAGATTTTTTGTTGAAACCGTATCTTTTGTTGAATTACAACTAAAAGTTAAACTCAAAATAATTAATATTACAAAGAAGATTTTTTTCATGATAATTTTTAAAAAAAATTGATAATGTAGAACTGCAAATATGTATCTTTTTAAGTGCAAACTTTAGTACAAATGAGCATATATATAAAACATATGTTTTGTTAAAACTTATTAATCTAATTTAATAACAGTAAAGAATTAAAAGATTAGATTAAAATAGTGCATATGTTATAAAGTATAAAACATATGAGAATCTCATATTAAAATATCATAAATAAATTTGATACAGTATTCATTGCAATTATTAACGAAAAAAAATACAGCTTTTTTAAAAATCATTTTTTATGTTTTTCCTAATCAAAAATGATATTAAAAAAATAAAATACTTCACTAGTGTCCACTAAAAACTAAAAAAAGTTCATTGAAAT
>TARA_R110002126_G_scaffold290356_1_pt1 | contig 18596 bp, 16 predicted proteins | sample TARA_R110002126 | Tara Oceans TARA_R110002126 (sample SAMEA4397536) | marine metagenome | biome: Polar Biome; feature: [DCM] deep chlorophyll maximum layer (ENVO:01000326); material: water (ENVO:00002006), including particulate matter (ENVO:01000060) such as... | depth 30 m
AGATTTAAAAACCTATGGACTTCTAGTCCATAGTGGTTTAGTTTATTGTTGATTTCTATTTTTAATGAAATGTTTTCTAAGACATTAACTAAATTCCTTTGAGTTTCAAGTGATTTTGGTAATGTAATTGGTAGTCCTTTTAAAACACTTAAATTTATTAAAGGAACTGTACTTCCAACATTTCGTTGAAGAATTAACTTCTGTATCCAATAAGATGAAAACCAATAGTAGGCAAAAAGAGGCATTATTTTACTAGTATCAAATCTTACACGTAATTGTTTGTTTGAAATTACATATTCATCAAATTTCAGTTTTTCATCTATAATACCAACTTGACCAATAGTACCAACAGCGGTAAAAATTAAATCATTTTTAATAGCATAACAATTTAATTCATCTGCTTTTTCTCTTGTTAAAAAGACGAACCCCTCATCTTTGAACTTCTCTTCACCTTTACTTAAATTATTTCCTCTAATAAGTGGTATTCCTTCTTTTTGAAAAAACCTTTTTCCAACATTTGAATCAAAAGGTCCTGAAATAATTGATTTTTTTTCTTTTGAAACTAATTCTCCTAAAGTAGTTTTTATTAATTTGTTTTTATCAAACTTAATCATACTTCAAACTCTTTAAATTCTCCTGAATCTCTTTCTCCAAACTTCTAGATTCCGCAAATAAACTTTCTAAATTACTTTCAAAGTCCTTCATTTTAGTTGCAAACTCATCCGCAGAAATATCTATATATTCAATCTTTACTTCAAAATATTGTCCTGCACTTAAACTGTAGTTTTTGGCTTTGATATCCTCATAAGAAACGACCACAGAGAAATCTTCTTTTACTGTTTTGGCATTAAAAACATCTACAATTTGTTGTTCTTCAGCTTCACTCAACACTGTTTTTTGGTTTTTACCTTCTTTTACTTTTGTCCCCAAATTAGAAGCATCAATCAATACCACATCTTTAGTATTAGTTTTGTCTAAAAACAGAATACTAACGTTAGTACCTGTAGTTGCAAAGATGTTAGAGGGCATAGAAACCACACCTGCCAACATTTTACTTTCCACTAATTTTTGACGTATCTTTTTATCAATACCAGATTGTGCTGTAATAAAACCTGTGGGCACTACAATGGCTGCTTTTCCTTTGGCAGATAAGGTGTGCATAATATGTTGTATAAACAACAAATAAATTGCCATAGATTCTTTCTTTTTGGCAGGTACTTTTGGGATGCCTGCAAAAAAGCGTTGCTTGTTGGCATTGGTTTCTAAATTGGCACTATAGTCTGAAAAGTCTAATTTAAAAGGCGGATTGGAAACAATATAATCGAAGGTTTCTAAATTGCCATCTTCCTTTTTATGATAGGGATTAGAAATGGTGTTTCCTTGTATGATATTCTGAATAGAATGCACCAAATTGTTTAAAATTAAATTTAAACGCAACAAACCCGAAGATTTTTCTGAAATGTCTTGCGAGTATATGGTACATTTATCTTCGCCAATGGCGTGTGCTAAATTCATAAGTAAAGTTCCAGAACCTGCACTAGGATCGTAACAGGTTGCATTTTTCACTTCCTTATCAGTTACCAAACAAGCTGCCATAATTTTAGCGACTGCGTGAGGTGTAAAATATTCTGCGTATTTACCACCAGAATTACTGTTGTAATCTTGAATTAAGTACTCAAAAATAGTGGCAAAAAAATCGAATTTCTGATTGAAAATATGCTCAAAACTAAACGACACTAATTTGTTAATTAAGGCTTTGCAAAAGTTGTCTTTAGATTCAGATACTTTGTTACCTATGCTTTCAAAGAGTACTATTTTTTCTCCACCTTGGGTTAATACCGAGAAAATATCGCTGTTTTTAGCTGCCGTTTTTAATAAGGCATCGTCAAATATTTCAGCAAAATTCGGTTCGTTTTGTTGTTTAAATAAGTTGCTTAGTAAATGTTCAGCTTCAATAGTTGCAGTACTTTCATTGAGTTGCATATTAATCAACTCTAATTCATCCGCAGGAAAATTTAATAGCGTTTCCTCAAAATTTTCAGCTTCTTTTAGTGATGGTTCTATTTGTTTAACTTCATAAACATATTTATCATTTAAAAATTTGTATAAAAAGATTTGAGATATTACCGTAAACTCTTTTGCACTATTACCCAAACCGTAATTGGCACAGACACTTTTTAAATCGTCTATTAATGCTTTGGTTTGTGTTTCAAATTGTATAGTTTGTGTCATATATTTTTAGTAGGCTATTAGTTGTTGCTATTGTTTCTGTTTAATACGCTAATTACTAAGCGTGTTACTGTTTGCATTTCTTCTGGTTTACTAGAAGCTATAAAAAGTGTTAAACTTGCTAAGGTATCGTTACTAATTATCGTTTCTTTTTGGGTATTAAAAAGCATATTGTTGTGTTCTAAAAATTTTAAGAAACAAGCCGCTGCAATACGTTTATTACCATCTACAAACGAATGGTTTTTTACGATAAAATATAAAAGCATTGTTGCTTTTTCTTCTAGTGTTGGGTAAAAATCTTTTGTATCGAATCCTTTTTCTATTTGAGCCACAGAACTTTCAAAACTTTTGTCTTTTTCTTTTCCAAAAACGTCAGAATCAAATTCGGTAAGCATTTGATTTATTAAGGCTTGATATTCCTTTAAACTTGGGTATTTTGCTTTTATTGTTGTTAAACCTTTCTGGTCTAGTTGTTCGTGATCGTAATCATCTAACAAACTCAACCCTTTAGAAAACACTTTTAACCAATTATTATCTACTGTTTTTTCTTCAATAGCCCTGTTTAAAATTTGTATTCCGTTTTTTAATAGTTGTACTTCTTGTTCTTTTTGCGCTAAACGTTTTTCGTTAATGGTATATCCTTTTACTAAATGATCTTTTAAAATTCTATTTGCCCATATTCTAAATTGTGTTCCTCTTAATGAGTTTACACGATAACCAACAGAGATAATTACATCTAAATTATAATGAACTCTGTTTCTAGTTACTGACCTATTACCCTCTTGTTGAACTGTTCGGAATTTCCGAACAGTTGCTAATTCTGATAATTCTCCTGAAGAAAAAATATGTTTTATATGCTCGCTAATATTCGCTTTACTTGAATTAAAAATATCCACAATTTGAGACTGTGTTAACCAAATGGTATCATCTTGAAGATTAACTTGTAGTTGAGTTGTACCATCTTCAGATTGATATATAACTATTTGATTTTGTTCTTTCATTTAATCTTTTACTTTTCAACTATCGCATATTTTGCGACTGTTGCTTATAATTTTTTAGAAACCAGCTACGAATCTATGCAACATTGCCATTATATTCATTAATATATTCTTTTACTAAAATGTTATTAATGCGTTTTACATCGGTTGCATTGATATTTATTTTTTGTTTGTTTTTAAATTGATTGATGACCAAACGCATCATCATTTTTTCTACATAACGCTCATTTTCTAACACTTTAGCGTTTTGTAAAATTTCTTGATCTACTTCTTCTTTTAATCCTTTTAAGGCTTCAAATAATTTACGCTCATTATCGGTTAGCGGATTCTTTTCTGATAATCGTTTGTGAATACGTGCATATTTTTCATCATAATCATATTTAGCCCGTAACAATTGGTTTTCTCTTTCTAATTTTTTAGCTTGATCATAAATAGCATTCAATGCCTTAATATTGGCTTCCATTTCTTCTTTAGAAACTTCACTTAAATTTTTCTTTTTAAACAAACGTTCTAATTCTTCTTTTAAGGATACAAAAGTTGGGTCTTTTGGATCGAAATTACCACCTAACATTTCTCTGGTTCTTTGCAAGGTGTCTTTCAATTTGTCTGCCAAAACCATTTCTTCTTCTTTTACTTTGGTAAATGCAAAAATGACATCTTCTAAAGCGGTGTTTAAAATGTTGTTGGTTTCTAGATTAGTTTCTAATGCAATTTTTGTATTGATTAAAGCCAATCGATCATTAGTTATTCTTGATAATGATGAAAGCGTTCTAAAATCTAATTGTTCTAGCAATTCAAAATTACCCGACAAACGAATTAAGTTATACAACTCTTTAGAATTGTTTAATGCTTTTGCAATTTCTCTGATTTCTGTACGATCATTAATTTCAGAAATTTGCTGACTAAAGACTTCTTTGTTTGTCGTATTGAATCTAAAGATGATGTCCTTAATTTCTTCTATCTCTTTTTCAATTTCCTCAGCAGATTTAAACAAGTTAGAGTAGTGTTGCATTTCATCTCCTAACTCTCCTTGTAACTCGTTAAAATAATCTTGATTGGTTTTATCAAACTCTTTTTGAATATCTGCAAAATCGACTACAAAACCATATTTATGGTCTTTATAGGTTCTGTTAACCCTAGTTAGCGTTTGTAATAAATTGTGTGATTTTATTTTACGACCTATGTATAATTTCTTTAAACGTTTGGCATCAAAACCAGTTAACAACATATTGTACACAAATAGTACATCTATATTACCTGCTTTAAAATCGGCAACCCAATCTTTACGATCTTGCTTTGAGCCAATATCGTGTAAAATTACTTTAGCAGTATTTACTTTACTGTCTTTCAATTTCTTTTTGCCATAACTTTCAGCATCTTCTGCCGCTAATCTTAAATACGATTCTTCTTTTTGAGCATAGGTATTGTCAAAAATTTCCGCCATCATTTTTGCCTGTTCAGAAGAATCACAAACCACCATTCCGCCAATGGTATTGTCTCCCATAGAAATTCTTGCTTGCTCTAAATCTCTCACAATGTATTGCAACATAGGTTCTACAAATCTATGATGCGCATAAACTTCTTTTTTGTCTGCATCACCTTCTAAAACTTTAATTTTATCTAATGCTTCTTGTAAGGTTAGTTTGTATTTGGTTTCTATTTCTTCACGAATTAAACGTAACGTATAGCCATCTTTTATGGATAAATTGTAATAATATTTATGAATATAATCGCCAAATAAGGTTTTAGAATTGTATTCTGAACCTAATAAAGGCGTTCCTGTTAATCCTATTTTGATGGAATTTTTATCTGCTAATTCTAAATTGGCTAAAAAACTACCTTTAGGATTGTAACTTCTATGCACTTCATCTAAAAAGAAAATACGTTGCACACCTAAATTGTAGTCGTTGTTTTTAATTACATCAGGATCATCTTTAAACTTTTGAATATTAACCACTGTAATTTCTGCTTTCCCAGCACTGTTATGAATTACTTTGGTTGATTTTATATCTCTTGTAAAAGCATCTCTGCTATTTACTTTATGCACAATTAATCCACGAGCACTAAACTCTTTAGCAGCTTGGGTTAATAAATCCAATCGATCTACAATAAAGTAAAACTTAGGAATTACATTTTTGGTTTGAAAATAATGCGTAAGATGTTTTACGTTAAAAAATGTTAGGGCAGTTTTACCTGAGCCTTGTGTATGCCAAATGATCCCTTTTTTAACACCGTTTTCCAATTTATTCTCAATGGCTTTAGTTGCAAATAATTGAGGATAACGCATTACGTGTTTTTGTAATCCGTTTTCTTCTTCTACATAAGCAAATGCATATTGTAAAATAAATTGAAGTCTATCTTTTTGAAATAAAGAAGTATTGATTTGATTGGTAGGTGTATTTGGGTTTTTATTGGTTGTAAATTCTTCTGAATTTTTAATACTGATGAGATTATTATCTTTCAACACAAAGTTTTCTACTTCTTCTGAAACTGGAGATAATAATTTGTTTAAATCAAAATTCTCTTCTTCTCTAAAATAATTGAATATTGGTTTTCTGTAATTGGTTGTGCTGTAAAAAGCACCTTCTAGCATCTGTGTATCACTATCACTATAAGGCATATTATTAGAAAAAACCATTAATTGTGTTAGGTTGATAAACTTTCTGAACTTTTTATTTTGAAAACGAGTTTGCATTCGTTTGTGTTCTGCTAAAATTCCATCTCTATTGTTTGGTTTTTTAACTTCAATAAATACTAAAGGCATTCCATTGATTAACAAAATGATATCTGGTCTAAAGTTGTCATCATCTTTTTCATAAGGTAGTTCTGTAACTACGTGAAAAGAATTATTATCAAAATTTTTAAAGTCAATGAGTTTAACTCCTGACTGATCTATTAACTTCTTATAAAAAGCTCTACCTAAATCTTCATTTTCTAGAGATAATGAAATTTCACTAAAGATTTTATCAGCTTCCTTTTCGGATAAGTTTGAATTGAGTTTTTGTAATTGACTGTAGAAGATATCTGTAAAAATATTCGTTTCTAAATCCCAGTTATTTTCTTTCAAAGAAAGATAGTTGTAACCTAATTTAATTAAGTGTAGAATTGAAGGAATTTTTACTCTAGAATCTTCGTTGAATTTCATTCTTAGCAATCAGTTTTCATTAGCAGATTTAAATATAGAGAATTTTATTAAAATGATATGTTTTAAATATTGATTTCTGTAATAATAGTTTTGATTATTATAGGGTTCATATTTTAGACACATTTATTTAACGTAAAGTATTTCCTGTTTATTTGATTTTATAGCGAATCCACGTTAAAACCTTGTTTGTTTTGATGCGCCACCAAGTGCCACCAACTGCCACCGAGTGCCACCGAGAGTCACCACCAACTGCCACTTCTAGTGCCACCAACAGCCACCAGGTGCCACCAATCTTAATTTTTTAGCCCCACCAAGTGCCACCAACAGCCCATACCCCCATATTTCACAAGGGATAGAGAGTGCCACCCAAAAACCACCAAGTGCCACCATCCTTACATCTCTAGTGCCACCAATTGCCACAACTTGTGGTAATTTCCGATACAGATTAAAACAAAAAACAAACAAAAAGTCAACAAAAAACCACCAAGCTATTTTATTTGGTGGCAACCTTAATGTCATTAAAAAAGACAATTTGTAGTACGTTTTGTGGTATTTTTTTATTGAAACGTAAAAACAGTAGTTTTCTTGTTGATTGTTGAAAATGATCAAGAATCTGAATACTGGCTTGGCTTATAGCAAACAACAATAATTCAACAACCTGTCAACACAAATTTTAGGTTTTTTTAATGTTGACAGGTTGTTGAATGGTTGTTTTGCGATGCAACCCTTAATAGTATTGAGTTTTGCTGTCAATTGTCAACTGTCAACAACATTTTCAATAAAATCTTTTTTCAAAAACTCAAAGTACCTTCCTTTTTTGGTTTTTATATGAGGTAAATTTAATATCCAATAATCATTCAAAAATTAATCTATTCTTGGTGCTACTTTCTTGTCATTCTTTTATTTCCTTTTGACGTTTAAGTATTTTGTTATACCGATTTTTCCTGAATGTTTGATGTATAGGAAGTACGATAGGTATCATTAAGTAGCTCAGACTCCAATATATAAAACTTGTGCTGCCTAAACCTAAAACAAAAATTATTGAGAGCACTGTTATAGATAAAAGAATGGCGTATTCTTGTATTGATGTTTTAGTTATAAAGGTTTCTAGATGATTTAGCTTTAATTCCTTTTTCTTGATGAGAGCAGTTATATGCAATAACAAAAAAATTAAGTATATTAGAAAAAGACCAAACCCAAAGCGAAGCATAATGTCTGACCATTGTTCTAAATTCAAGTTCGCTTTTTTTAATTCATTTACTGCCAATTGGATACCTTTAGAGGAGTCTCCAAAGTATAATTTGATATTAACATAAATAGCTGTTCCTAAATATGAAAATAGATATTTCATAGGATAGATATAAAACAGTAGCACAAACAAAAGTATAAAATTTAGTAAGTTGGTTCTTTTATTTTGAAGACCATAGCGCAAAAAATAGGTTTTGTGATCATGCCAAATACTAAACAATAATAAGGCACAAAAAACAAACCCAATAAAGCTATACATCGACGCTTGAAGCTGAATATATGTCTTTGGTACTTCTGATGAAATGACTAAAAGCGTTATAGAGAAACCAAAAATAGTATCGGTTAAGGTTTCAAATCTATCGCCTTTTAGACCACGATACCTAAAACCACTGGAAGATTTCTTTTTATTTATTTTCATTTTGAATACGAGATTAATTTTTTAAGATTCTTTATTTTTTTTGGACAAATCTGATAATTTAGTGTTCTGTTTTTTTTAAAATTGATTTATTGCTTCCTCTAAAACTTCATCTTTATTAAGATTGTTCCAATCTATTTGAACTTCTATATCTGGAGTTACTCCATTTTCTTGATTAGGACTTTGTTGTAAGTCTAAAGTTTGTGTTACAGAAAAACGATAATACCATCCATTAGGCAATTGACCGCCATTTGGCATGCCTAAACCTCCACCTGTTTTATTACCTAAAAGTGTAATGTTCGAAAATGCTTTTGTGTTTAAAGCAAATAATGAAGCAGCACTAAAAGTTCCTGCATCAATTAATACCACCACCTTTTTTGTGTATTTTATTCCATTGTAGGGTTTAAGGCTTACAGATTTAGGATTTGAAAAGTTATTATGTTCGGCACCCGTTTTTATTCTTGTGTATTGCACAATTGTTTCCTCTCCAATAAACCTTCTTAAAAGTTTATATGCATTTTCAATTTTTCCACCACCATTTTCTCGTAAGTCTAGAATTATACCTTTGGTGTTTTTATATTTTGATAAAATGTAATTAAGTTGGTTTTCATTGATAACTTCTGAAAATGTTGCTAAGCGTATATAACCTAATTGATTGCTATCTAAAAAATTATGTTTAAACGCTCCTGTTATCATATAATTGGGAGAAATATAATTATCTACTATAGATCGCCAATTAAAATTTTGCTGATATTGGTATTTATTACCATAGAAAGAAGTTTTAAAATTTGACACTAAATTTACATGATCGTCTTTTAGTTCGTTAAGCATCGCTGACAAAACATTAAAAAGTGAATCTTGACTCATTCCTACAAAGAGTTTTGACTCATATTTAGATTTTACCCCGATCCAATCAACATTCTTTAGTGTGAAATAGGAATATTTTTTGTCACATTCACTCCATAAATACTCAAAATTTGTAAACGGGTCTGTGCTCTGCAGTTCTGCTTCGAAATATTCTTTTTCACAAGAGCTAAAAAGCACTGCAAGCGCGATAAAAAATAAGTATTTTTTCATAGTATCTATTTTAAATTAAAAAGAAAGGTTAGCCTTAAAGTGTGATATGCCATTTGAAAATTATTAATATCATTTGATGTGCGATAAGCATCCCATAAGTAGGAAATTCGTATGGAATTATGATTTTTTAAATGACTTGTATAGCCTAATTGTGTGCTAAAACGTGCACCTGAAAAAACCGAAAACTGGTAACCATCAAAAAAATCGTCATTATTTAAAACTGCACCTTGCCCTACATAAGCATAACCGTTTCTGAAAGCTGAATTAATAAGGCCTATATCTGCATTAAAAAACAACTCTTTTATAGGTAAGCTATTTTTATTGATAATGAAGGTTGCATTTATTGAACCAAATAAGGTTCCTATAATCTCAATACCCTTGCTACCGTTAAATAATTGCTCATTTTCTCTAAAATTTGCAGAAGTATTTAAATGGGGTCCTATTTTAATATTCAATCTGTTAGAATTTAAAAAACCAATTGCATACAATTCTGCATAACTAAGTATTAAGGATTTAAATTGACTTACTGAGTTTTGATTATTAAAGTCATTCGAGAAATTTCCGAATGCATAATTCACACCAAACCTTGATAAACGTTGAGTATCTACATCTGTATGAGCAAGCATTAAATTTAAGGGATTGCCTCTATATACTAAGGGTGAAGTTGCAAAATCTGAAAAACTAGCTTTACTGAAGCCAATTGAAAACTCTAAAAAGGTTTTTTTACTATGAACATTATAGAGAGTTGAATTTTCTAACTCCTTATTTTGAGCATTTAAAAAGAGAGTTGAAGTTAATACTGAAATGATTAATAGTTGACTAATAATCTTCATTATTTTAATGTATTATTGTGCTTTTAACTAGCTTATTGAACTCAATAAATATTGTTTACACATTAGAGTTTAAGATGTTCTAGTACTGTCCGGTTAAACAAATCAGGTTTTATTAAATAAGATTCGTGCGTGCAATCTGGTAGAATAACTAATTCTGAATATTTCAAAATTGTGTGCGCTTCTTTTTGTTCTTCTGGAGTAGCAATAGCATCATATCTGCCCGTAATCAGTAAAATAGGATGTTCTATTTTTGGAAGTAGCTCCCAAAGTGTTGTCTGTTTACCTGCATCCCATAGGGCTTTTTCTTTAAACCATAGCTTATCTGCAATGAGCTTATTATCTTTATTATTAAGGTATTTTATTGGATTGTAAGGTCTCGCGAAAATAGTATTTAAAATCATCCCTAAACCAATTTTACGTTCTTTAACTTTTATTGCGGCATCAACATAAGCATTCCATTTTCTCGAATCTTCAATTGTAGATATGGAATCCTTTTGATCCATCCAATCATAGGCTTCTTGCCAAAACACTTTATTTTTCTCTTGTTCAATAAACTCTTTTGCCAGATTTTTAAGATAGAGCGGTCTGTAGTAATTATATCGCTTTGGCGAAAAATCTGTTGTTATGGGTGCGTTAAAGACTATACCTAACTTAATAAAAGCAGTTTCTTCTGGAAATTTTGCTAAGCATTCTAAAACTTTTACACCCCCAAAACTATGGCCAAACAGATAAATATCCGCATTGTATTTGTCTTTTAAAGATTCGGCAATAGCAATGATGTCTTTTGATATCTGTCTTCTATTAATTTTAGACGTGTCGATTTTTTTTGCACTTCGGTTGAGTCCTCTTTGGTCGAAATATGCAATAGCAACTTCCGTTTCTAGAGTGTTTTTCCATTTTGGATAATCGGAACGTGCAAAATCGATTCCATTGTCTGCGCCACCTCCTTGTATGTAAAGTAATATTTTGTTAGATTCCAAGTTGCCTCTTAAAAAGACTGGTAGATTTTTTGTTTCAGGTTCTACATAATAAAAGTCTTTAACTTTTTGTGCTTCGGAAAATTGAAATGCTATTAACATTAAAATTAGTGCGATTGTTTTTCTCATTAGCATTATTTTATTTTTTTGATAATTATTCTTCTAGATTTTTGTTCCTTTTATTTTGCGAGGCTTCCAATATTCATCTTTTTCAGGAATCCCTTTTACGTTAAAATCGTGTAACCATTCCCCTTTAAACTCATTACCATCAACTTCTAAATAGAAGTCAATGAACATTGGCGAAACCGCTATACAATGAACTATATTATTTTCTGCACTTGCAATAACTATAGGGCAAGAGATTTTTTTTCTACTTCTTTTAAAGTTTATAGTACCGCTTAAAATGCCATCATTCTTCAAGCTAATGTTGAGTGTGCCTTTTGTTTTTTTATCCCTTAAAGATGTAGTTGTGATGTCCCATATACCTACTATATTTTTAGTCTGGTTATCTGTAAGTTGTTTATCTTGAATGAATAATTCTGCTATGGTTTGTGCTTCTCGGGCATTAAAAAACACATTGTCTCCTGTATTTGCGAGATATGCGAAAACTACATCTTCATCTGGATAAATTATTAAGTGGGCTACACTCGTAGGCAAAGAGCCACTGTGATAAATCACTTTGGTTTTTAATCTACTAACGCCTGTTTCCCAGCCTAAGCCGTAAAAAGTTGGTGTACCATCCTTGAGTTTATGTGAGTTTGTTAATGTTTTTTCTGTTTCTTTTGTGAGAAAATCTGAGTTGATGAGGTGATTTCCCATTTGTATTAAGTCTTCAGCAGTCGATAAATATCCTCCTCCAGCATACATATAACTTCGATTTTCATAAGGGGCGAGTTTTCGTTGTTGCTTTTTATCATAGATATAAAACTTACTTTTTTGTTCGATAGGTTTGTTAGGAAGATCGAAAGTGGTGTTTGTCATACCTAAATCATCCCAAGTATTTTGCATTACATCAAAAAAAGAAGTTTTTGACGCTTTTTCCATAACAGCACTTAAAAGCACCCATCCGAAGCTAGAATACAAATACGCTGTTTCAGGTTCAAATAATAATTCATCATTTTGAAAACGTTCTAAAGCCTCAAAAACGTTTTTGTAATTGTGGTTATTAAATTGAGGGTCGGTAGCATTATAATGCCTAATTCCAGAAGTAGATGTAGCCAATTGCCTAGCGGTTATTTTGTGTTTTTTTTGAGGGTACTCAGGAAGGTACGTTCTTATATTTGTGTCAATATCAATCTTTTTTGCATCTATCAATTTACCCAAAGCAATTGCTGTCATTGGTTTTGATACGCTAGCGATTCTAAATTTTGTAGTAGAGTTTACTTCAATCTTATTTTCTAAATCACTATAACCAAAGTTTCTAGACCATACTAGTTTTCCTTTTACCATCACTGCAATTTGACATCCTGGTATTTGTGTTTGAGATTTATGAGCTTCTATTAATAACTGTGCCTTTTTTATAGCATTCTTATAGTTTTGGGCTGCAATAGAATGTGTTTTGATTAGAAAAAATAATAGTATGTAGACAATTCTCTTCATTAGTTAATGGTTTAATCTTAAATTGGTTTTGATTCCATTAGTAGTTTCAATATGTAAAGTGTCTGATTTTAAAAATTCAGAGATTTTCAAAAAATAATCGCAGTGAGACTGGAATAAGTCTTGGGGTTTGTGTCCGTTTATTGTTCTTAAGGTATCTCCAATTTTTAGAGGTATTCCTGCTTTTGTTCTATTTACTATCCAAAGAGAATCGTTTAATACCCCTGGAATAAAAGGTTTTACCTTATCTACTTCGACATTAGAAATAGGTACTAGTGTTATTTTATTATTTTTATAATCGAGATAAATTGTAAAATGCTCTAGAAAATCATTTCCTAAAAGTGCTTTGTTTAAAGATGAAAATTCAACAGGTATTTTCGTTTGAAAGTTGCCTAATTTTACATTTAGTTCCTTTACAAGTAATGTGTCTCTGTTAGAACCAAATATGCCTGCTGTAGATTGGTCTATTATGGTTTTTGTATTGTCTGAATGAAACTGATTTGCAAACTTATACGGAACAACTAAACCACCATTAAAGCCTAAATCGAAAATAACGTTTTCAATTACTTTTCCATCTAATACAACATTGACTTTTGGAACCCCAGATAAAAATGAAGTAATAAACTTTAAGTTATAATGTTCTTCGTTAGTATTTATAGAAAATGGGGTCCGTGAGACTTCCATCTCTTTCTTATCATAATCAATTTTCCAATTTGTTAGTTTGATTAGGTTTGCACCAATTATTCCGTCTTTTGCAATACAAGGACTATACGAATTGGTGTCATATTTTAGTTTGCCTGCACCAATATTGAAAAACCTTGATTCTGAGAGCCTAATGGTATCAATAGACGTAATTTCAATTTCTCTTTTAATACCTTGTGCAGTGCCGTTATTTCGTTTAGAAATAGTTTTAAGATTGAGTTCTTCTGATAGATGATATTCTACTTTACTTTGAAAAGCGCCAGTATCAAAAATGAAGCTATTTGTATTTTTTGAATTGTTTAAATATGCATTTACAACAATGAGTTTTTTATTATAACTAAAGGGAATTGAGGTTTTTTTACTTACAAAACTATCTGAATTAGATTGAAGTTTTAGTTCGCTTATGACGTTGCAACCTAATAATGGTAATACAAGTAGTAAGACAATTTTTATTTTATTAAATTTCATAACTGAGATTTTGTTTTTGGATTAAATCTTTGTTCGGTCTTGTGCAACCAATACAATAATAATGGAACACCTATAAGTGCTGGTAAAGCAAAAGCCAAGTAAGGATTCATAAAATTATATCTAGACACTACTGTAGACAAGAAAGCTGTAAAGGTGGCAATGTAGCCACCCACCATATTTCCTATATGAGATAAGTACCAGTGATGCGCTTTGTCTGGTCTTACTATAAAAGGTTTTAAATTGGTGTAAGACAAAGCTAAACCACCAATACCAAAACCAATAGATAACAAAGCACCGCCAGAATCAAAGCCTTTTATAAATCCAAAATAGATTCCTAAAATTACAAACACGAGATTGGCAATGGAATTAATAATTCCTGCAAACCAATCGTACCAATTTGGCTTTTGTTGCTTATGTAATTGCTTTAACTTTAAAATTCTCACACCTGAGAAAACAGTATAATAGCTTAAAAAGGCGATTAAAAATAAAAACCTATTGAATTGAAAACTCGCTACAATAATTCCAGTGACAAAGACACCTGTCATTGCATAGAAATATATCTGGCCCGCTTTTTTATGGATTTTTTTTCCTTTAGCACTTAGAATTGCAATAGCTCCAGTTATTAGAGAAATTGCACCGACTAGAATGTGTAGATAAAGAATATATTCGATACTAATTTTACCCATTATTGATTTTTGTGAGGCAAAATTGCAAAAATAATAATCTCTAATGCCCTATAATAAAGGGGTTTGTTATGGTTGGGACATATTTGTGATAGATGGGAAACTACTTTGACTACAAGTTTTTCAGGAAGTTGTCTATTGCTTTTGTTTTAGTGCGTGAAACTGGAATTTTATCTGCAATACCCTTTATTTCTAATTCTAAATTACGTGCATTTCCCATAACATTTATAATGTAATTACCATTGACAATGAAACTATTATGGCATCTAAAAAAAATATGATTGGGTAGATTTGTTTCAATATTTTTTAATCTGTTTCTAATTAGCTTTTTTCGTAATACATCTTCATTCAAAAAAAATACTTCAATATAATTACCATCAGATTTTAAATAAACCAAATCATTTATCTCCAATTTCAATTCTATTTCATTTTTTTCAGACATCAATTTAATGAACTTTTCATTAATGCTATTGTTAGATTTTTTTGAACGTAAAGCATTATTTTCTACTCTTAGCACCTTTGTAAGATTAGCAGCTTCTAAAAACTGATTTTTTTGATGCCTAAATTGTTCAAAAAGTACTAAAACAGTAATAGGAAAAACACTAATAACAATTGTAATGATTGATGTTTTAAGCAGCACTTTAAAAAAAGAGTTGATGTTATCTTGAATGAGAACTAAAGAAATCGAAATGCAAACAATCATAACAAAAACAGTTATAATGGCCAATTTAATTTCTTTTCCAATTGTCCAATTATCTTCATTCATCAATTTAGGACTAACTTTTTTTAAGCATTTAATAGTAAGTCCAATGCTTAAAGCTACTATGCAAGAAATTGCAAAAGAAAATAGAGTTCTTGCAGTTAACTCGAGTTCGCCAAATTGTAAAGGAGCCAAGAAGACTAATAAAAAAAATGTAATAATTGATGGAATTAAAACACTGTATTTATTAAATATAAATGGATGAGGTTTCTTTAAAATCTTTATTATCATATTTAGGCAAATTTATTTATAAAGAATTTAATACTCAATTTTATTTATTCACTTAAAATCGTACTAACAAAACTAGACATTCCAATTTAAGATCATTATCAATAAAATATTTATTTTTTTAAGTTTTATCAAAAACGTCCGAGTGTTTATTTATGTTTGCCTTATTTTTGCCTTATGTTTCCCTTATGTTTTCCTTAATGTTTGTTTTATGTTTGCTTTTTGTTCAGAGATTTATAAAACCTCCTATTTCTAATGGTTTTATGACGGCGTAAACAATCTTTATTTGTTGTGATTCGTGGATTTTATGTCGTGCTGTGTTTTATCGTAAAAAGTTACTTCTGTCAATTTTGAGGAAGAACTAACATCGGGGAAAAGATAAAGCAGCGCCCAACTAAATAAATCATAGCTTTTTAGTACTATTATAGACTTATTTAAATGGTTTTTTTTATCTAAAAATTCATTCTTTATTAACTTTATTGCTGTGTTATGACGATGTATTAAAAGATTTTTTTTGCATTAAAATTGCAATACCTTCTTTCAACACTGAAACCGAATTATTGATGATATGAAATTGAAGCTCCAAAATCTTGTAATTAATTGGTCTTATTGCCATAATTATTATTGGTTTATGATTGCACTATTGCTAATTAGATATAGTAACAAAGTTGTATGACATTCAGTTATATTGTAATACAATGTTATTTTTTGAGGTAAAAACGTTCACTTTAAGATTGCAATTCATCTTCTATTGAAAGATTTTAGTGTTTTTATAAACTAAAATTTAATTATCAGTATCTAAATATTTCTTTTGAAAATATTTGATTTTGTGTTGATTGTTGAATTATTTAAAGAGTTTGCATCTATGCATATGTTAAGGAAAGCAATAAAAGCTCAACAACCTGTCAATAGTAATTTTTTACTTTTTTGTTGTTGACAGGTTGTTAAACTTCTGTTCTGCTTGTAAATCTCTGCTGTTGTTGTGTTTTGAAGAAAAACATCAACTGTCAACAGCAATTTCAATAAAATTTTTTTTCAGAAACTCAAAGTATCTCCCTTTTTTAGTCTCAAAATCGACAATCGTTTTTTGATTTGTATTTAGTGAAGGAAAATATTTTGGATAACTTCCGTTTTTCGCAACCAAACCATAATCTACCTTTAAACAATTAGAAACTTTAAATATGGCACTTCTAATACTACTTTTTGATAATTTTTCTGCTAAATCTGATGCTGTGTATTTTAAGACATCCACCTCGAATTTAATAAAATCTTCTATTAGAATTTCTCTTATTTCTTGGCTTAAATAGGTCTTATTGCCTTTTACAACTTTTTCTAATGCAGGGGTGTAGATTTGTTCTTTTGTAAACCACATTCTTGTTTGTCTTTCTGATTCAATTTTTCTTGAATTTAAGAAATGTAAAAAATATGAGATTTCATTTTCTAGTTTTTTAAGCATATCTACATCTTCCTTATTAAAAGAATGTACTTTAATTACCCAATAGCGAATTTCTTTTTCATCAATTTGAATAAAATTCTCTTCGTTATTAGAGCATAAAATAAACTTACCAAAAAAGTTTGTTTCTACCTTGTCTTTACCTTTTGATTCTGTTTTGTAGGAGCTAGCAGTGGACAAGTTTTTAATTCGTTCGCTATCTTCTCTTCTGTCTAGTAATACTTCGTCAATAGCTATAATTAATTTTGACGACCAATCACTGTTAAATCGACTTCTAAAATCTTCATTTTTATTGATGGTCATATTGCCTTGAAAAATCAGCTTTAACCAGTTTAAAAAAGAAGTTTTTCCTGTATTTCGAGAATCGCTTACCAAACATAAAATGGGTAAAATTTGAGTTGGTTCCTTCCAAAGTATGGTTAAGTAATCAATTCCTAAATTATATTGCTCACCAAAAATATGTTTTAGAAACAGTTTTGTATTCGGAAAATCTCCTTTTTGTAATTGGTGTTCAATTTTCTCATATTGATTATAAAAAGCATTGATTTCTTGTCGATAATTCTGATGATCTGGAATCGTGATAAAGCCATCATATTTTTTAATGGTTTGCAGAAAATCTTTTCCCTTATCTGTTATAATTTCTCCTTTAGACCATTTAACTAATGCTTTTATGTGATCACCACTTAGTAACGGAACATTACATACCTTGTAGTAATCTGTTCCTATTCTTAAATACTCCATAATTAAGATGCTTTACCTAGTTTGCCGTTAATAAAAGCAAAATTTTTACCTTCTCTCCATCTTAATTTCAAATGTATACCAGATAGACTTTTATCTAAGGTGTATAACCTATCTATTTCTTCTTGAAGTATTACCCAGTCAAATCTTGGATTTTTATTAATTAAAGTAATGATGTGATTAACTTCAGTAATTAAGTTTTCATAATTTCTTCGAAGGGTGACATCAGTAATTTTATCAATTTTTAATCTCTCTAGTTCAACTAAAATCCTTTCTAATAGAACTATCGCTTTTTTATTAAGACCATTGTCTTGTGCGTTATAATCTTCCATAACTATCTACGATATTTTAAAGATTTAACTTCGTTTAAAGAGTTCTCTAAACTTTCTAAATTGATGACAATTCTTCTACCAATTTTGGATGCTTGAATTTTACCTTGCTTCACATAATTTCTTATGGTCAATTCTGTAACATTAAGCATTTTGGATGCTTCTTTTACAGTTACATTTTTCTTTTGTGGGTTTAACCTTTTGTTAATGATATCCCTTAGTGGATTAATTCTTCTAGCTACAGAAGCATCAATCATTTCTGACAACTCCTCGTGGGTTGTTACGATAATTTTTTTCATTATTTTATATTTTAAGGGCTTGAGCTCTTGCCTATTTACTTTGTAAAATTGAAGCTATATAGCAAACGAAAAAAATAGGAATAAGTTAAACTTTCAAAAACATATGTATATGTATTTCAGGTTTTTAAATAAATAATAAGAAGGTGTTATGAGGATTATTTAAGGTTTTTGTGTTTAGTATAGTTGCTAAAGATACCTAGAACCTATTTTGTGGCATAAAAAGTCTAGTTCTTCTTTTGTTTTTATGTTGTATTTTGATTTTTTATAATTTCTTATATTGTTTTTACAATATGTATCGTCAATAAATTTATCATCAATTGCAAATTTTCTTTTTAAAACATCAAAATAATGATTGTTTTGGTCTTTAATGGTCTTATTTTAGCCCCCAATAAGTTCGGAGTGATATTTTAAATTTCAA